>JAESGV010000052.1_pt1 | contig 291397 bp, 299 predicted proteins | sample 9269781 | NCBI WGS metagenome assembly JAESGV01 (sample SAMN15741586, study PRJNA653496) | algae metagenome | isolation source: Tildeniella torsiva UHER 1998/13D and co-occurring heterotrophs from... | place: Slovakia: Slovak Paradise National Park, Hrabusice, Kosice Region | collected 2000-01-01
CCATCTGCTTGTCGTCGCATGTTGCGTCACACGACGCGCGGGGCATCTCACCCCGCGAGATCATAAGGAGCATGAAATTGAAATACCTCCTTTCTTTCAACGTCAGAACCTGACGCACGGATGGCCGTCATGGCGATCTTCCATCTCTCGGCCAAAGTCATCAGCCGCGCCGCTGGCCGCAGCGCCGTCGCGGCTGCCGCCTATCGCGCGGGCGAACGCCTGCACGACGAGCGGCTCGATCGCGCGCATGACTTCACGAACAAATCAGGCGTCGTCCATTCGGAAGTGCTGCTGCCAGAGAACGCGCCCGACGACTGGCGCGACCGCGAACGGCTGTGGAACGACGTCGAAGCATTCGAGAAGCGCAAGGATGCGCAGCTTGCGCGCGAGGTCGAATTCGCTATCCCGCGCGAGATGAACCAGCAGCAGGGCGTCGAACTCGCCCGCGACTTCGTGCAGTCCGAATTCGTCGATGCCGGCATGGTGGCCGACCTCAATGTGCATTGGGATATCGGCGCCGACGGGCTCGCGAGACCGCATGCGCATGTGATGCTGACGATGCGCGAGATGGTCACCGACAAGGATGGCGAAGCCGGCTTCGGCGCAAAGGAACGCGACTGGAACCGCGCTGACCTTGTCGAGCAATGGCGCGAGCGCTGGGCCGATCATGTCAACACGCGGCTTGCCGAACTCGACATCGACGCGCGCATCGATCATCGATCGCTGGAGGCGCAGGGCATCGCGCTTGAACCGCAGGACAAGATTGGTTCCGCCGCATCGCGCATGGGTGAGCGGGGGCTGGAGTCCGAGCGTATCGAGCAGCACCGCGAGATCGCGGCGCGCAATGGCGACCGCATCATCGCGGAGCCGCGCGTCGCGCTCGATGCGATCACCCACCATCAGGCGACGTTCACGAACCGCGACCTCGCCATGTTCGTGCATCGGCATAGCGACGGGCGTGAGCAATATGAGGCGGTGATGGGCGCCGTGCGTGCGTCATCCGACCTGATCGAACTCGGCAAGGACGGACGCGGCGAAGACCGGTTCACCTCGCGCGGCATGATCGAGACCGAACAGCGGCTCTGCCGCGCCGCCGGGATGATGGCACAGCGCGAGCGGCATCATGTGTTGAACGCCAATCGGACAGGCGCGCTGACGCGCGCAGCGGAGCGCGGTCTGGAGCTTTCGGGTGAGCAGCGCGCCGCGTTCGAGCGTGTGACAGACGGGCGCGGGCTCGGAATCGTCGTCGGCTATGCCGGGACCGGCAAGAGCGCGATGCTCGGTGTGGCGCGCGAGGCTTGGGAACACGCCGGGCTGGCGGTGCGCGGTGCGGCGCTGTCGGGGATCGCGGCCGAAGGTCTGGAGAATGGATCGGGCATCGCGTCGCGCACGATCGCCAGCCTCGAACATGGCTGGGCGCAGGGGCGCGACCTGCTGACCGCGCACGATGTGCTCGTCATCGACGAAGCCGGGATGGTCGGCACGCGGCAGATGGAGCGCCTCATGTCGCACGCCGCCGATGCCGGAGCCAAGGTCGTGTTGGTCGGCGACCAACAACAGTTGCAGGCAATCGAAGCGGGCGCGGCGTTCCGCGCGATCCACGAGCAACATGGCGGCGTCGAAATCACCGACGTGCGTCGCCAGCATGAAGGCTGGCAGCAAGATGCGACCCGGTATCTTGCAACGGGCAGGACCGGCGCGGCGATCCGCGCTTATGATGAGGCGGGCATGGTCCACGCCGCCGATACACGCGATCAGGCCCGCGACGAGCTCATCGGGCGTTGGGACCGCGACCGGCAGGCGAGCCCCGGCGCGAGCCGCATCATCCTCACCCACACCAATGCCGAAGTCCGCGAACTCAACGAAGCCGCGCGCGATGCGATGCGCGCGTCGAGTGATCTTGGTGATGACGTTCGCATCAAGGTCGAGCGCGGCGACCGGGATTTTGCCGCTGGCGACCGCATCATGTTCCTGCGGAATGAGCGCAGCCTTGATGTGAAGAATGGTACGCTTGGGGTCATCGAACGCGTCAGCGAACAGCATATGGCCGTCCGCACCGATGACGGGCGCGGCGTCGCGTTCGACATCAAAGACTATCGCGACCTCGATCATGGCTATGCCGCCACAATCCACAAGGCGCAGGGCATGACGGTGGACCGCGCCCATATGCTCGCGACGCCGGGCATGGATCGTCACAGCGCCTATGTCGCCATGTCGCGGCACCGCGACGGTATCGCCGTCCATTATGGTCGCGACGACTTCAAGGACCGGTCTCGGCTTGTCCACACCCTGTCGCGCGAACGGTCGAAGGATATGGCGCAGGATTACGCCAAGGCTGATGCGGTGCACGCATTCGCGGAGCGGCGCGGCATCGGCGAGCGTGTCGCCGAAATCGTCAAAGCCGTGCCCGAGAAGGCGCGCGGTATCTTCGACAATTTCCGTCCGCAAGTGCAGCCCGAGCGTGATCGGCGCATGTGCGATGACTTCCGGCCAGCGCCCCGCTCCCGCGAGCCGGAACGCGGCGACAGGCTTTCCCGCGATCTACAGCCGATGCGCGTCGGCGGTGTTCGCGGCGCGGTGGAGCGCTATGCGCGGGCGCTCGATGCCGTGCGGCAGACCCGCGCGCAAGGGATCGAGGCGATGCCGCACCAGCGCGTCGCGCTGGACCGGGCAAAGGAGGCGCTCGACGCGGTTCGGTCCCATGCTTCCACCGACCTCGGCACCGCGTTCGAGCGCCGGCCCGAGCTTATCCGTGAGGCTGCGGAGGGGCGCGGTGAGGCCAGCGTGCACGCGATGAACAGGGAAGCGCAAATCCGCATCGATCCTTACGCCCGCGCCGACCGCTTTATCGAGGACTGGCAGCGGCTTCGGCAGGGACATGACGCGGCGGCGCGGAGCGGAGCGCGTGAGCAGGCACGCGTCCTTTCCGGCCGGATGGGCGCGATGGCGAAGAGCCTTGAGCGCGACCCCCAGCTTGAGTCGGTACTTCGCGGGCGCAGCCGCGAACTCGGGCTCGAGGCCGGGCGCGACCTCAGCCGCGGCCTGTCGCAGGGCCTCGCGAACGCCATCCCCTTCGATCACGGCCGCAGCCTTGGGCGCGGCATGGATATGGGCCTTTAGGAGAAGTTGGCATGAACAATCCACGGCTCCCCAAACCCCGCGAAGAAACGGCCGCCGAAGCGTTCGCGCGGCTCGACGACCGGGTGGTGGCGCTCGACGAGCGTATCGCGCTGATGGTCCGCGCCGTCGAGCATATGGCGGCGGAGCGGTTCGAGGTCGAGATACCCGACTATCATCCGACACTGGAACAGACGAACGCCTACCTCGCCGGCATCAACGAACGCCTCAAGGAAATCGAGGAGGCCCCGGCGCTGGGCGTGACGCCCGAGACGATGGGCGCGCGCATCGCCGCGGCGGCGTATAAGGCGCGTGAGGATGACAAGGCCGAGGCCGGGCGGGTTCGGCAGAACCAGATCGACGCCGTACGGGCACTACGCCAGATCATCGGTCACGCCCAGAGTCGTCAAGGCCAGCGCGAGCATTTGCTATGGGGCATAGGCGGCGGCATCCTCGCCGGTTGCCTGCTGTGGTCCATATTGCCCGGCATGATCGCCCGGATCATGCCCGAGAGCTGGCACTGGCCCGAACGCATCGCGCGGCGCACGGTCGATGAACCGAGCCTTTGGGAAGCGGGCATCCGCTTGATGCGCGCCGAGAACCCCGACGCATGGGCATTTGTTGTCGACGCCGCTGAAATGCGGCGCAACAATCGGGAAACCATCGCCAAATGCATTCGGGCGGCCGAGAAGGCCGAAAAGGCGGTGCGCTGCACGATCAAGGTTTACGGTCCCCACAATCGATAAACCATATAGGATGCGCGCGTCGTCAACCCACCAATCGGTCAACGCAAACCCACCTCACGCTGAGGGCCGCTCATTAAGAAGGGGCGCCGGTTCACCGACGCCCCTTGTGCTATCCAGCCTGAACGAAATCGGGTTATTTCTTGGCTGCTTCCATCGCCGGCTTGGCGGCGGCGTCCGCGCCATCTCCATGCATCTTCGCGTCGTCGACCGCGCTGTGCGCCATCGCGCCATCGGCCGTTTGGTCGGTCATCGCGCCGTTGGCAGGGCCTTCCATCATGGCACCGTCGGCTGATTCCTCGCTTACGACGACCGTGTCGCCCGGGGCCTTCTCCGTACATGCGCCGAGGCCCGCCATGGCGCCGAGAACAAGTGGCAGGATGACTGATTTCTTCATGGAAAACTCCTTTTAGTCGGGCCCGAGACAGGGCAGGCTACCGCGGAAAGAGGGCGGTGCGGTGGCCTGCATCCACCGCCGACTTTGCGTGGCAGGGAGTCTTGTCGGCGGCGGCCTGCAACATTATTACGCACTGCGGGAAATAAACCCTCATTTCACTCGCGCAGCCGTCTCGGCGATGGCCTGAGTGTCGGTGGCGCGTCGGCGCACCGCGATAACCTTAATCTGCTCCGTTCTGAATGATCCGATACTGGTGACATTTCGGGCTACGAAGGAGATTGTGCTGGCGGAGGAGGCGACGACGGCAGAGGCGTGTCGCCGGATCGCGGTCAGCGAGTTGACCCATTATTGTTGGCGTCGTGAATATGGCGGGCTGAAGACCGATCAGGTGCGGCGGATGAAGGATCTGAAGAAGGAGAATACGCGGCTTCGGCGGGCGATATCGGATCTGACGCTGGACAAGCTGATCCTGCAGGAGGGGCGGTGCCTGGAGGGTGCCCTCCTGCTAGGCATTACAGGAACCCTGCGGCGGAAAGCTCGGTAATGGCCGCAGCGAGTAAGATCAGCGAGGCGACGATTTGGACGCTATTGAGGACGATCGATTCGGCCACCCGGCGATGGATGTTCGCATACCGCTTCACCTGCGGGAGCCTCGCGAGGCCATATGGTGAGCTCGCGAACATGGTGACGGCCCAGGAGAGGAAGAATACCGCAACGGCTAGCACCGGGATCGCGCCATACGGCCATAGTCCGCTATAGCGGAGCAGCACTACCCCGGGAAGAATCGACACGACCGTGATAGCGGTGTGGCGGCGTTCGTGTCGCAGGACAATATCCAGCGTTTCAATCATTTCTCGCTGATCTTCAGCTGTCAGTCGTTCGGGCATCGTCACCGTGCGGCTCCTCATTCCACATAGAGGTTGTCGCCATCTCACGGCGACGAGATACTCCGGGGACCGGGTCACCGAGTTCGGCATCGCCAGCACGACGTTCATTCCCGTCCCAAAGTCTATACGCGCCTCGCGCCAGGCAACCTCGCCGCCGCGTGGTTTATCAGGCGTCGCCATCGGCCATTCGAAAGAGGCGGCCAGAATGAGGGGGATCCTCCTGCGGCGCGTATGATTAAGGGCAAGCCACTGCCGACGCGTCCTTAGTCACGTGCGAAGCCGGCAGCGGAAACAGGTCGCCGCACCCGCCCTTCAGCGGCGACCTGCCTTGCTCAGTGCCAGGAGGATGAGGCGACTATGAAACGATTGAGCGTGACACCCACTTCTAGTGTTCCGATCATATCGACTGATTGGTTGGTCGCCTTACCCCAAATTCTTCGGCCGTCCGATCTGGGGTCAATCGTTCATCAACGTCGTCCAAATACCGTTGCCGAGACGATCGTTACACGGCTTCGCCGACCTGCCTTCCGATCGGGAGCGGCGCATGAGATCATCGATCGCCACAAGCTAGGCGTCTTCGCGGTCGACTATCTCGCGCTCTTCGATCGCCTGGTTCCATGACGCGGATTGGCTTCCTGTTCAACCATGATCAGATTCACCAGATGGCGCACAGCTTGCCGGTTGCGATGGCGTTGGCGCGCGTGGACTCGAGCGTCGAAATTATCATCGCCACCACCAATGACTTGCTGGCGCGCGAAGTGCTCCGTCTAATGGGCGGTGCGGCGCCAGCGGGTGTTCGGCTCGTCGCGCTGCGCCTACGTACCATCTCGGCGCGCAGCGCCGAGATGGTACTCGGCGGCATGCTTCCCGCAGCCAAAATTCTGGTGTATCGCGACAATCTGGAGTTTTTCCGTTCGCTCGACCTGCTTGTCGTCACCGAGCGCACCTCGCTGCTCCTCAAGACACGTTACGGTCTGTCTTCGCTCCGCATGATCCTGATCGATCATGGCGCGGGAGACCGGGCGATCGGATTCGGAAAATCCGCGGCGCTGTTCGATCATATTCTGGCCGCAGGGCCGAAGATCCGTGACCGATTGACCCGTGAGGCCGGAGTCCGTCCCGACAGGCTCACGATCACCGGCTATCCCAAATTCGATATTGCGGCGGAAAAAGGGCGACCGATCAAGTTTCGCGATAGCGACCGGCCCATTGTGCTTTACAACCCTCATGTGTCGCCGCACCTGTCGTCTTGGTACAAGCAGGGGCGGGCAGTGCTTAACTATTTCCTAGCCTCCGAACGATATAATCTGATTTTCGCGCCGCATATCATGATGTTCGAGCGGCGGATGGCTGTGACCATCGACAAGCTCAGCTTCGGTATTCCCGGCAAACTGCACTCTCGATACGCTGCCGCGCCGAACATCCATATCGACCTTGGCAGCACCGCGCTGACAGATATGACCTATACCAATGGCGCCGACATATATCTCGGCGATGTTAGCAGTCAGGTCTATGAATTTCTCAGAACTCCACGGCCCTGTCTCTTCCTCAACTGTCATGACATCAACCCCGATCAAGATCTCAATTTCGCGCACTGGCTGGCGGGCCCGGTAATCTCGGGCGCGCATCACCTCGATCGCGGTTTGGCCGAAGCGGTTGATGATCATCCGACGGACTATCACCCTGTACAGCAACAGCTCTTCGATCATACTTTCGACCTTACGGCCGAACCATCCTCGATGCGCGCGGCGCGCGCGATTGCTTTCATTGCGCGCGGCGAGAAGCCCGAGGGCGGGTCAAGCCCCGACCGTCTTGCCTACTGAGGCTGCGAAGCCGCCGGGAACGGTCCGGCGCATCTTCCAGAATCTGGGGCTGCTGCTCGGCGGAAAGGCGGCCGCCGGGCTGATTAGCCTCATCTATGTCATCGCGGCCGCGCGCGTCCTAGGACCCGAACAATATGGCGTGCTCGTTCTCGTCAATTATTTCGCGATGCTGGTTGGTGGCCTCATCGCCCTTCCAGGTTGGCACGCCATCGTTCGCTTTGGAATCCAGCCAGCCGAAAACGACCATGCTAAGTTGATCCGGCTCTTGCGCTTTGCCGGTGCAATCGAACTCGCCGCTGGGGCGGCCGCAGTTGTTGTCGCTGCGCTCGCGGTGCCGCTCGTCGGCCCGCCACTCGGCTGGTCGGCGCAGGCGCAAGCTTTGGCGGTCCCCTACAGCTTTGCCGTCCTCGCGACCGTGCGCGCGACTCCCGGCGGTTACATACAGATACTACGCCGCTTCGACCTCCTTGCACTCCACAACATCGTCACCCCGGTGGTACGGCTGCTCGGCACGCTGCTGATCATAGCCTTTGATCTAGGGCTGACCGCCTTTCTTGTCGCATGGCTCGTCGCCGCGCTTGTCGAGGGCATATCGCTCTGGATCGCGGCCATATATCTTGCGCGACGACATATGCTTGACCAGCCTTTGCTGGGCGCCGTCACAGATGCACGGAGCGAACATGAAGGGCTGGGCCGCTTCATACTGACCGCCAACGCCGACATTATGCTCGGCGACCTGACCGCTCGTCTCACTCCGCTGATCATCGGGGCGGCGTTGGGCCCGGCGGCGGCGGGGCTCTATTCGATCGCGCACCGCGCGACGGTCATAATTTCGCAGCCCGCACAAATGCTAGGCCAGGCAGCTTATGCCGAACTGGCACGCCTCGCGGCGGTTGGGAGGGCGGAGGCCGCGGTTCGGCTTGCACTCACCCGCTGTATCGGCATCGCACTTGCTACAACATTGCCCTTGCTCGTCATCGTCGCCTTATTCGCGCACGACATTGCGGTGCTGATCGGCGGGCCGGCCTTTGCGGGCGCCGCAGTGGTCATGGTTTGGCTGGCGCTCGCGCGGGTAATCGCGATGACCGGCCCGCCGACAAGCGCAGCACTGATCGCGATGGGGCGTCCTGGCCTGTCGGTGATCAGCAATCTCGTCGCCGGGCTGGGCCTCCTGCCCTTGCTGCCACTGTTCACCCGCTTCGCCGGACTGGAGGGCGCCGGCTACCATGCATTTTTGCAGGCGATAATTGTCGTCGGATTGCTCGGTTCTGCACTGTGGCGGATCACAGCCCGTTCGGATTCCCAGGTGTAGAGGCGCGCAATCATGCGGATCGCCTATTTCATTAACTCGATGAATGGCGGAGGTGCAGAGTCACCTCTACCCCGTATCGTCTTCGCGCTGGAAAAAGCGGGAGCGGAAGTGGGTGTATTTGCCTTAACCAGAGGCGGTGGTCGGGCTATCCCTTGGCTGCGTCGAGCGGGTATTGAACCCGTCATTCGTGAAGGAGGGGAAAAGGATCATATCGCTGCACTCCGATGGATCGAAGAGCGGGCGCGTGGATGGGATGCCGAAATCATATGGACCTCCCTGACTCGTGCAACATTGTTAGGTCAGATTGTCGGAAAGCGCCTTAATATTCCAGTCGTAAGCTGGCAGCATAACTCATTTCTTAAACCCTGGAATGAAAGACTGCTTCGCTGGCGAGCGAAAGCCTCAGACATATGGATAGCAGATAGCGGCAGTGTTGCAGAATTTGCCCAGGCCAAGCTGAAGATAGCACCGCATTCGTTGGTCACCTGGCCAATCTTCGCCGTCACTCCCAATGCCCCACAAGCGCGGGCTTGGCGTGAAAGCGAAATGATACGCATAGGTAGCTTAGGCCGGCTGGAGCGGGCGAAGGGATATGATATTCTAATCGACGCGCTTGTCCTGTTACGTGATAGAGGGTTCGTTCCGCCGGTTCCTTTTCATATAAAAATTGGTGGCGTTGGAAGCTGTGAAGAAGAATTGAAATCCCGGATGCAAGCCGCAGGGATCAATAATTTAGATTTTTCCGGCTTCATTAATGATCCTGCTTCGTTTCTTTCGGAGCAGCATATTTATCTTCAGCCATCGCGGTATGAGGGATTTTGTATTGCGACACATGAGGCGATACAGGCAGGCCTGCCCGTGATAGTTTCACAAGCTGGAGAGATGCCCCTTACCGTCAATAGTGATAATTTCGGACGAACCGTACCGGTTGGCGATGTGGAAACACTCGCCGATGCGTTAGTCGATTTGTTGTCAAAACCGGCCATATTGTATGAAATGGGCCAGTCCGCCCGTGCGCGAATCCTTGAACGGTTCTCGCAGGACCGTTTCGATGTGGTTGCGGCGCATATTGTCGATCGATGTAAGCGCTTGCAAGCGGGCTCCCCGTCAGCGCCTATGGCACAGATTGAGGGTTGATTTAGGGAGGGTTTGGGCTTCGTCGTAGGGTCAGGACCCATTGATTCTCCCGTCTTTGGTTGTCCCGCCTTTGGTATCAAGCCCCCACTTCAGTTGGGAAGGGTTTCAGCCCGAGCTACATCGCCGGCAAACTGGCCGAATATATCGAGGCCCAGAAGATGAGTCATGTACGCGGCGCTGCGTGCCATCCGCAAGCCCAGGGCATGATCGAGCGTTGGCGCCGAGCCCTGAAAAACCGTATTCTTGCTGGAAAACCACTTCCTGCCTGGCGACCTCGAGACCCAGATCTAGGCATTCGTAGAGCATTACAACCACCAGCGTTACCATGAGAGCCTGAACAATGTTACGCCTGCCGGCGCCTACTTCGGGAGGGCCGGCACGCCATCCGCTGGCTGTGTTACGATGGGAATGAACTCCTCGACGATGGGCCACTCGGGAACGGGCAACGTCTCGGTCTGACTGATCAGGGTTTTGGCCTGAGGAGTGGCGGCAACATCGCTGCCGTCACCTTTCAACGCGTCGATTTCGCGCTGGCGCATTTCAAGATAGAGGCTGCGTGTCTCGGCATAGGGATCGACACTTTCTTCCTGCAGGCGTTCGATCTCGGCATCATTCTCGATGCGATCGTTGAGCTGCTTGATCACCGTTGTCGGAACTGCATACTGTGTGCGGTTGAAAGGCGCGCCGACAGTGGTCGGCACGACGAGCAGATCGATGCCGTTGCCGACCATGTCGCGCAACGTCGTCGGCCCGACGAGCGGGAGATAGAAATAGGGGCCGGGCTCGACGCCGTAAAACCCCAATGTGTTAGCAAAGCCGTTGCGTCGATAAGGCAGGTCGAACGGTTTCGTCTTCGCTACATCGAAAAGCCCCCCGACACCAAAAGTCGTGTTGACAACGAATCGACCAAGCGTCTCGGCAGCCTTGCCAATCTTGAACTGCAACAGAAAGTTCAAGAAATTGACGGGTTCAGTCATGTTCCGCAGTGCGTTGCCAAGCCCGTCGCGAACGGGTTCTGGGACAATGCCCTGATAACCCGTGGCGACCGGGGCCACGAGCGCCTTGTCGACCGACTGAATCGCCCGATACGATGTGATGTTGACCTCTTGCAGCGGATCACCCGGCGGCGGTTCTCCGCGTGCTGTCACCACAATACCGTCCGGTGACGGCGGCATTTCAGCCGGAGGCTCGCTTGTGGTGGTTGCCGGCGTGTCCAAGGTGAGGGGCGGAATATTTTCGACCGTCGGCACTACCACCAGCCGCACCGGCTCGCCCACCAACTGCCGGGATTCGATCTCCGTCGAGACTTCGGGCGCAACGTCGGTAAGTGCGGACGGCGCCCCGGACAACAAAAGAAGCGCGGCAGTAAACGGCATACTCATCGCGCGCGCAGTCCCGACAACATAGGATTCTTGAGCATCCCTCGCACAGCCGTCCCGCCGTTCGCCGTCTTGAAATCGAAGACCGGATCGATAATTGCAGCTAGGCGAGGGTTAGCCGGGGCGATAGAAGTGGGTGTCACTTTCAATCGTTTCATAGTCGCCTCGTCCTCCAAGCACTGGCCAGAGCAGGTCACCGCTGAAGGGCGGTGCGGTGACCTGCTACCGGTTCGCGTGGCCGGGCGGCATGTCGGCGGCGGCCTGCCCTTGTTATACGCACTGCGGGAGGATAGCCCTCAATCCGTTTGCGAACGCGGGCCGGTACACTTGGGCTATGGCTCCATATTAGTGGGTTGAACCGAATGTTCGCTGCCCGGTTTCGCCTGTTCTCCCTTTCGCGGTAGGTTTGCGACTACATTTTCCACCGGATGATCATGCGCCTCGATACCGGCATAATGATTGAGCTGATCCTCAGAGACGCTCTGATACTCCTCCTCTTTTTCGCAGCCCGCAAGCGCGATCAACAGAAATACGGCAACCGATCCTGTCCTTCGGAAGTTCATTGACGCTCTCCAAGTTGCGGCCTCATGCAACGCCGAGGCACGAGGGACTTCTGTTCCGAACATAGCTCGTCCTGCGGCGGCTTAAGCCTCTGAATGACCGACCGGCCTCACCGAGTGATCCGATCGGATTGTTAGGCAGGGCAGGCCACCGCATGAGACGATGTGGTGGCCTGCATCCGCATCCACCGCCACCGGGGGGAGGGCGGCGGCTACGTCCTGCTCTACTTATACGCGCAATCGACACGCCCCCCTTGGATTCCGGTGCGATGACTTGTCTATTCTCGATTGTTCGGCAAACCAAATATGATGATGAAGTCCGGATGAAGCGTCAGCGCCGCCATCGCCATCGAACTGACAATGAAGCCCCGGCGAATCAGGACCCTTCCTTTAGGTCGGGCTCTGACGATGGGGAGAATGAAATCAACGGATGACGGCCATTCCCCCCATAGCCAGTTTTCGGTCCCGCAATGGTATAGCTCGATCGCAGGCACCATCTTTTCTCCCCGACTACGTCCTCAGAACCGGGCGCGGAAGCCGCCCAGCGCAAGGAGCGGCGCACCAGGGCGCGCGCCGGCTGGCGAGAAGGCGACATTGTAGGGAACATCGAACAGATTCTGGATATTCCCGAACAACGATATGCTGCGGATCAGGTCGACTTCCATCGACAAATCGACAAGCACGCGATCGTCGATCCGGTTCGCGACCGGAATCGGACCGCTCCCCGCTGTGGCACGCGCCTTGTTGACCCAGTTAAGCGTGGTGTTGAGCCGGGCGCCCTTCAACTCGACGCCGGCATTCACCGTCATCTGATGGCGCGGAATATAGGGCAACTCATCTCCAGCCGTTACAGAGCCCCAGAGGTCATAACCGCTTTCGAAGCTCGTTTTAAATCTGGCATCGGTATAAGTGTAGCTGATCGATACCGGCACCTCGAACCCATGGGTCTCGACAGCGCCCAGCGTCCGCCCGGCCGTCGCCTCGATCCCCCGAACGTCGACGGCACCGCCGGAAAACTGGTCACCGATGATGCAATTGCCGCCCGTCGAGGCGGTGCAAGTACCGACCAGATTCGAATAGTCATTGAGAAATCCGATCAGGTCCGCGTGCCAGCCGCCGTTGCCGAGCTTCACACCGGCCTCATAGTTCCAGGAGGTTTCGGGATCGACATCGGAGCCGGGGCCCGGGCTGGCGAAGCCGCGATGCGCACCTGCGATGATCCGGACATCCTTGTTCACGCGCCAGGTGGCGGCAACCCCCGGAATGAAGACATTGACGCTTGACCGGGCAATGCCGGTCGGCGTTGCGCGAGCGGGATCACTCGCCGCCCAACGTGTTTGCCGCAGGTCGATCGTCTCGTAACGCACGCCGGGAACCAGCGTCAGTTCTCCAGCTTTGATCGTATCGCGAATGAAAAAGGCCCAAGCCTTGCTATCTCGCAGGCGGTTGTCCTGGCTTCCCGGCGCGCCCGCCGAGGTCAGTTCCATCCGGCCGTTGACCATCTGATAACGATCGTCCTGCTGGAAACGGTCCTCGTCATCTTTATGATAGCGGGCCGAAAGCTCAAGCGAATGTCCGATCCCGCCCGTCGTGAAACCGGCGGTCAGCACGCTCTGGACACCAGTCGTCTGATAGACACGGTTGTTGTTACGAACGCGTAGCGCTCCCGCGCGCCCCGTATAGCCGTCCGCCCCGATCAGATCGGCCATCTGCACGGCATTGGCACCCGGGTTGTCGAGGACGCTGCTGATCGACACCCATCCGCTGTTCGCATTGTTCCGCACATCGTTGAGCTTGTACCAGGCGCGCGACGTGTCGGTACGGTAGGCAACCGTGGTCAGATTGAGGTCGGGCGCGATATCGAACCGGTAGCTGAGCTGATAGGTTTTGTGCTTCGCATCGATTTTGTCGACCTGGCTGCCATTGTAGCGGCGATAAGGCGTCAGCTGGAAATCGGCGACGGTCAGGCCGAGATAGGTTTCGTTGCTGGTTTCGTCATAATTTTGATATTTGAATTCAAGCGCGTGCCGCCCATCGGTCGAACGCACGCCCAGCTTGGCGACCCAGTCGATGAAGGAGAAGCCGGTGTTGCCGCCATTGTCGAGCCTTTTGAATCCGTCCGAACGCTCGTAGAGCCCCTCGACGAGCGCGCCGACCTCCAGACCTCCGCCCAGCGGCGTCCAGCCGCCCAGCCAGCCGTGGACTTTCCGGCTGTCATAATTTCCGATCAGGAACTGGGCCTTGGCCGAGAGCTTGTCATCGGGAATCGGTGTCGAGAAGAGGTTGAGTGCCCCGCCGACCGTCATCGGGCCATATTTGATCGCAGCCGGCCCCTTGGCGACCTCGATAGCCGACATGCGCCCCATGCGCGGGAAATAATAGGCGGAGGGTGCGGAATAGGGTGCGGGTGCGATAAGGATGCCGTCCTCCATAACGGTGATCCGTCCGTTGCGATCAGTGCCCGAACCCCGAATGCCGATGTTGGGACGAAGGCCGAAGCCTTCCTCTTCCTGAATATAGACCCCAGGCACCTGCCGCAGGGTACGGTTGACGTCGCTGTAGGCGAACAGGTCCAGATCATCGATGTCGAGCCGCTGCACCGACCCGCCGACGTCGCGGGTATCGGCCTTGTTCGCCGTGACGACAATGCTGTCGATGGGCTGGCTCATGAGTTCGCCGTCTCCAAGCGTTTCGGCCATGGCAGGAGCCCCCCATGAAATAACGCCAATTGCCAAAGCCAAACGTCCCACGCCCGATTTCCATTGATTCACCAAATATCTCCCTGTTCAAAATTCCGCAGAATATTGCTAATGCTACTACGACTTATTAGCATTAAAAAATAAACATTATCCCCGGTACGGGATCGCGCGCCTCCTCTTCGCGATAGTGGGGCCCTGGGCTCTGCGAAGTGATCGGCATGTCCGCTAGGCTCCAGGACGGGTGATCAAAGCAGACCGAGGTGGTTGGGGCCAAAGACCATTTCGCCGCCAAGATAGCCCTGCACCAGCAAGGCGACCGCGAGGATCGTTAAAATGGCACGAAAGGCCGTACGCGAGCCCGGCCGGAAGGCCAGCCATGCAGCGGCAAGGCTGACGGCCGCAATGGCGGTACCGTTCCAGCGATGCAGCGCAAGCGCCTCCGACCTGTCCGCAAGTCTCCACCCGCCCGCGAACCAGCCCAGAAGCGCTGCGGCTACGGCGCCGACGGCACCTCCGGCAACGAGGAAGCGCACGATGATCTGGCCGCCCGCGGCGGGCCGCAAGATCATGAAAATCTCGGCAAGAGCCGCGAGAAGCAGCAACGCGATGGGAAAATGGACAGCGAATGGATGGACCCGCCCGAGAAAGTCGCCCGCCGACCGGACGCGATTTGCCGCGATGGCTTTCTGCACTGACGCGTCTGCGGCCAAGTCCGGCGACGCAGCTCCCATTTGGCCCAAGGGGGCGGCATCCATGTTCCCCGCCTCATGTTCCGCACCGTGCCCCGACATATTTTCCGTCATTTGCACGGCCTCAGCTGCGGTCATGTCGCGCCGATGCTTCTCGTCCGCCGACGACGGCGGCGCGAACAACAGCATCAAGGGCAGTAGCATCGCAACTGCGCGGGAAGGAAGTGTCTTGCTCATACGGAAAATACGCACTGGAATCTTTGACCCCTCGTCAAAATCCGGCGAATTCCCAAAAAAAGTCGTTCGGATTCCTTTCGGCCTTCCAAAGCCAGGCAACAAGCTTCCGAATCGACGACAGCAGGAATGCGCAGCTCCCACTGCCGCGTTTGGCGTCAGAACCAGGTCTTCACCCCCATCACGAAGCTGACGCCGCTCGCCTCCTCGCCCGCAGCGCGCGCGAAGCGCGCGGTGTCGCCGAACTTGCGGGACCATTCGACGCCGACATAGGGCGCGAATTCCTTCACGATCTCATAGCGCAGGCGCAGCCCCAACTCGACATCGGACAGGCCCGAGCCGACCCCGATCTCGGGCACGTCCTGCAGCGCGAAATTGACCTCGGTCATCGGCTGGAGGATCAGCCTCTGGGTGAGGCGCTGGTCATAATAGCCGCCGAGCCGGGCGTGCAGGTCGCCCTTGTTGGACAGGAAAAACGCGCCTTCGACCTCGAACCAGTAGGGTGCGAGCCCCTCAAAGCCGACCGTCGCATAAGTGCGGTCGGGACCCGGCCCGAAATCCTGCCTGATGCCCGCCTGCGCGTTGAAATAGGCTCCAACGGCGCGGCTGTAGAGGACCTGCGTCTCGACGGTTTCGACGCCCTCGTCAAAGACGGTCTCGCCTTCGCTCTTGAGCGTGAGCCGGTTGATGTCGCCGCCATACCAAGCTTCGCCTTCCCAGCGAAAACCGTCGCCACCCTTGCGCGCCTGATATTCGGCAAGGTTGAGGCTGATGAAGCCGACACTCTGCCCGCCCGATGCCCTCATTTCTTCATGGCGCGCGCGGTCCATTTCGGTCGAAGGGTAAATCCGGTCGGCGTACCAGTTTCCGGGGGGGGCTGGCGCCGGATTATTGCCCGGAGGCAAATCGGTGCCGCTCGCGCCGCCCGCTGAGGCCATGCCGCTCATGCCCGCCATGGCCTCGGCGGGCGTCTCCTTCGGCGTGCAATGTCCCAGCGCGGCATGTTCGGGCGCGCAATCCGGAACGTCAGGCTTCATGTCCATGCCCTGCATTCCGGCATGGTCCCTCGGGCTTTGCTTTTCCGGCGCCTTGGGCGCGGGCTGTACCACCGGCGCAGGCGCGGAGCCGTGCGCCGAATGATCCATCGACTGTGCAGCAGCAGGGGACGCGAAGGCGATCGGCACGATGCCGGCGAGAAGGAGAGCGACCCGGGTCATTTCGCATCTCCCTGCGGGCGGACGCTGACGACGCGCATCATGCCGGCATGCATATGATAGAGAAGGTGACAGTGAAACGCCCAGTCGCCGACCGCGTCCGCCGTGAAGTCGAAGCTCGCGGTGCCGCCCGGCTGGACGAGCACCGTATGCTTGCGCGGCGAGCGGTCACCTTTTCCCGTCACAAGCTCGAAGAAATGGCCGTGGAGGTGGATCGGGTGGCTCATCATCGAATCGTTGATCAGGTTGACCCGCACCCGTTCGCCTTCGATGAAGGGAATCGGTTCATGATAGTCCGACATTTTCACACCGTCGAACGACCACATGAACCGCTCCATATTGCCGGTCAGGTGGATATCGAGCGAGCGCCCCGCGGCGCGCACATCGGGATTGCGATCGAGCGCGACAAGATCGTGATAGGTGAGTACCTTGTGCCCGACGTCCTCGAGCCCCTGTCCGGGTTCGCCCATGCGGTCGGTCGGCATCGGCGAGATCGTCTGGACGCCCGGATCGCGCTTCACCTGTGGCGCGGCGCTGAAGTCGCGCATGCTGTGCTGCATTGCCGCGCTACCCGCAGCTCCGCCCGCTGCGCCATGCGCGCTGTGATCCTCCGTGGCCGCAGGCGCGGGCGTGCAATGGCCCATCGCGGCATGTTCGGGAGCGCACGCCGCGTCGCCGCTGCCGCCCGCCATCGCGCCCATTCCCATGTCCTTCATCGTCGCGAGCGGACGCTCGCGAAGCGGCGGAACCTCGGCCACCATCCCGGCACGCGGGGCGAGCGTGGCGCGTCCCATGCCCGAGCGGTCGTTGGCCTCGGCCACCAGCGTATAGGCGCGGTCCTCGACCGGAGTGACGATGACGTCATAGGTTTCGGCGACCGCGATCTGGAATTCGTCGATCTCGGTCGGCACGACATTGAGGCCGTCGGCCTGGACTACGGTCATCCTGAGGCCGGGGATGCGGACGTTGAAGATCGACATTGCAGAGGCGTTGATGATGCGCAGCCGCACGCGTTCGCCGGGCTGGAACAAGGCCGTCCAGTTGTCGCGCGGACCATGGCCGTTAATGAGGAAGGTATAGGTTGAGCCACTGACGTCAGCGACGTCGGTCGGATCCATCCGCATCTTGCCCCAATCGACCCGATCCTTCAGCGACTGATCCTTACCCGCAAGCAGCCCGGCGAGCGTCTGGCGCTGCATGTTGAAATGGCCGGGACTCACCTTGAGCTTGCGGAAGATTTCCTCGGGCGCGAGCCGGCTGTGGTCCGACAGCACGATGACATGCTCGCGATCATAGCTAACGGGATCGGCCCCGGCGGGATCGATGACGATCGGTCCATAGTGGCCAAGCTGCTCCTGAAGGCCCGAATGGCTATGATACCAATAGGTCCCCGACTGAACCACGGGAAACTCATAAACGAAAGTCGATCTGGCCTTGATACCGGGGAAGCTGATCCCGGGAACGCCATCCATGTGAAAAGGCAGGATCAGCCCGTGCCAGTGGATCGAGCTGTCCTCATCGAGATCGTTGACGACCCTGAGCCGTGCTTGTTGCCCTTCCTGCAGGCGCACCAAGGGCGCTGGCACGGTGCCGTTGATCCCGATCGCCCGGCTGATCTTGCCATCGACGCGCATGGTCTGCCGCGCGATGCGCAGCGTGATGTCGTTCCCCGACACCGTCGGGAGCGTCGACACGATGCCGCGCGACACCGGCTGCGCCCAAGCCGGGAACCACGGTGCCAGCGCGGCCACCGCGCCGCCGCCCAATGCTCCGCTCACGAAACGACGCCTGTCTATCTGCATGGTCTTCCCTATTGTTACGTGTTTGAATATTTATACGCAGCGCTCGCAAACGCCCCTTGGAGAGGGCTGCCAATTGTCCGGAAGATTTCATCAGATCCAGCCCTCACTCGTCGAGCAACGCGCGCAGCTGCGCGCGCGCGCGATAAAGTCGCGTCTCTACCGCCTTCTCGCTAACCTTCAGTAAATTTGCCGTTTCGGACTGGCTGAGCTCCTCAACCGCGCGCAGCACCAGCACCTCGCGCAGATTGTGGGGAAGCTTCGACATCGCCGCGCGAACGCGGGCCACTTCAGCGCGATCCCCCGCTTCGGCATCAGGCGCCGGCCCTTCACTTGCAACGTCGTGAGCGGATTCGAGCGGAAGCGCGCGCGTGAAGAAGGAGCGCACCGCCCGGCGCCGCGCCCAATCGCGGCACTTGTTGATCGCAATGCGCGAAATCCATGTCCGGAAAGGCCGTTCGCCATCGTAGCGCGCAAGCGCGGCGAAGCCTGCGACGAACGTCTCCTGCGTCAGGTCCATCGCCTCGTCGGCGTCGGCGACATGGCTCCGGATCAGCCGGAAAACCGGTGCCTTGTAGCGCGCCAGAAATTCGCGATAGACATCCTCGCGTCCCGTCACGGTAAGTGCGGCGAGTTCGCCGTCGCTACACTTTGATAGATCGAGGCTCACCGCGAATCGACAGTCAACGCCTTGACCACGACCTTGTCGAACGTTGCCGCCTGATCGCGGTCGAGAGCCTTGCGCATCGCGAAGAGATGCTGGAGCGTTTCCTTCTGCAGGTCGCCCATCACCGCATGCGTCTCGTCGATCGCCTTCGTGACCTGTGGCCCATAGCCATGTTCGGCTTCGATCGCCTGCGCGAGCCGGATATTGGCGGCACGCATTTCCATCTCGAGCATCCGGCGCCGACGGGAAAAATCCGCCTCGATCCGCTCGATCCTTGCCTCTTGAACCGCGCTCAGATCGAGTTCGTTATGGAACAGCGCGTGAAGCTCGGTTTCGCTGGCTCTGGGAGTATCCGCCACCAACCGGCCGACGAACACGCCGGCAATGGCGGCAGAGAAGGCGATGAGTCCCACCAGCAGCAGCTGACGCGACGGCATCCTTACCCTGCATCCAGCAGGGTGGATGGAGCCAGCGCGCTCACCGGTCCGAAGGGGCTGAGCGGGCTGGCCGCAGCGGCAGAGCCGGGGAGCACGCTGCCAGCGACAACGCCTCCACCCAAAGAAACAAATGCGGCCAGCGTCATGAGGCGGTGTGTCACCGCTGCTTCCCGGCGACATACCGCCAGAGCACCGATGACCCGGTTATCGAGATCGCCAAGCGCCGCAGCCGGCAAATCGACCCTTTTCAATATGCGAAGCTCTTTGTCCATCGATCCGTCTCGCCGAATTTTCCTATATTGATCATACGCACGGGCGATGGCGATCCCTCACCGCACCCCTTGTCAACGCCAGTGAGGGGTAGAGGATCGCCTAGCGTATTAGCAGGAACGGACACAAGTCGGAGGATATTATGATCAAATCCCTTCTCCTCTCTGCCACGGCAGCTTTCGCCCTGCTCCTTGCACCTGTTGCGGCAGGGGCGCACACCCGGCTTGTCGGATCGACACCGGCGGCCAATTCAACGGTTTCGAAAGTGACCTCGGTCAATCTCCAATTCAACGAAAAGATCGTAGCCTCTACCCTCAAGGCCGAGTTGGTGATGACCGGGATGCCGGGCATGGCCAATCATGCACCGATGCAAGTGCCCTTTTCGTCCATGATGGGCAAAGAGGGCAAGTCGGCGATGCTGATGCTCAAGCGACCGCTGACACCCGGAATCTATAAGGTCAAATGGTCGGCTGCGGGCGCGGACACCCACCGGATGGGCAGCGAATTCAGCTTCACCGTGAAGTAAGGCGGTGGTCGACCCGATCCTGACCGGCATCAGGTTCGAACTTCTCAGTAGAACTCGCGGTTTTCGTGTCCCAAATCGCACCGTAGACAGGACTGCCACCGGGCGGCACCTGCCTGACGGCGATGTCGGCGAGCACGCGACGCTCGAATTCCGCGCGCCTGATCGTTCGGTTGTTGACGCAGGTACGGCTGCGATGATGCCTCACGCAGCCGTAGCGGTCATCGACAATGAACCGCCGCACTCACCACGTTCGATGAGCTCTGAAACCAGATAGGCGCGACGTCGCGTATCGATCAACGCACGCCTGTGCCATTCCTTGATGTTCACATTGCGTACGGCAGGCACCTCTTGCTGGTGCTTCACCTCTCCCGATTCCGGATCGCAAATCACGATCTGAGGGGATTCCCGACGTTTCAAAGCGGTCGAAAGAGGCTCGAGCATGACGCGTACCGAAAAATCCGCGTCAGGGTTGAGGGATTTTTCGAGGGATGGCGGGATGACGCGCGTATCATCATCAAGGGCTCGCTGCATACGGCGTCCCAACGTCCGAGCAATGAGTGATGAGTCAAGTCGATCAACTTCCCTTTTCCTTGAAGAAACGCGACGCCTCGCCTCCGCGTGCCTGCAAGGCGATGCTGACGCGGCTCGTTGCGTCGCTGCTCGTCGCGCTCGCCCTGTTCATCGCGCCGCTGGCAATCTCGGATGCCGCTATGGCGCAAATGAACGAATGTTCCTCGACGGCCATCGAAGACGCGTGCCCCGACATAGACAACAGCGCGAAGAGCTGTACGTTGACGCTTTGCGTGAGCGCTTGTGTGCCCTTCCACCTCCCGTTCGCCATTCATGATCGGCAGTTCCATGCCCCCACGGCAAAGACCGTCGGCGGTTCGCTTCCTCGATTGACCGGTATCACACCCGAGACCGAGATTCGACCGCCGCGCCCCCTCTCCGAAATCTGAACCAGACCCTATTTTTCGGAGAATATCATGAACATCTATTTGATCGTAGCCGCTCTGGCGGTCGCAACTCCCGCAGCGGCGCAGACCGCCCAATCCGACCATGCGGGGCACAACGCCTCGGCACCGTCCGGAAAGGTGATGCCCGCGCCTGACGCGATGATGGCTGACGGTAAGATGAAGCCCGACGCGAAGATGATGGAGCGCTGCAAGGCGATGCATGCCGCTATGGCCGCGAAGTCCGCCAGCGCGCCCGTCAAGAAATAGCGGCTACCTTCTCCCCGGGGCGGCGTATTTGTCGCCCCGCATCATCTGGAAACCGATCCCACGGCCGACCGTCGAATTCGAATTGTCGGCGCGGGACATTCCCGAAATCGACTTCGGCTCGGGGCTCATCTCGGCCGAGGCCGGGCTACAGCGGCGCTATCAGATCGTGCCCGAATTCGCGCCCTATGCCGATGCGACTTACGAGCGCATCTTTGGCGATACCGCCGACTTCACCCCCGCGTTCGGCGAAAAGGCCAGCGGATGGCTTCACCTCCCCGGCCTGCGTTGCTGGTTCTGAATTTCCTCGAAAGGAAAAGTCTCATGACATCGAACAAATTTCGCCTCGCCTTTGCCGCGCTCATCGTCGCCGCGATGACGCCCGCCGCGGCCCAAGCCGCGAATGAGATGACCGTACATCGCGATCCCGGCTGTGGCTGCTGCGGGGCCTGGGCGAAGCAGGTCGCAGGGCAACTCGGCCGAAAATATAAGCTGGTGGACAATCCGGCGCGCGCCGCGCTCGTCAAGCGCTCGGGCGTTCCCGACGCGTTGCGCGCCTGTCACACCACGCTGATCGACGGCGCTGTGATCGAGGGGCATGTCCCCGCCGCTGATATCAAGCGTTTCTTCACCGCACGTCCCAAGGGAATGACGGGGCTCGCCGTCGCTGGCATGCCGATCGGCACCCCAGGCATGGAAGCGCCCGGCCGCAAGCCTGAACGTTTCGCGGTCGTGGCGTTCGGACCGGGACGGCAGACGTTGTTCGCAAGACACTGACGATCATGAAACGGGGACGGTGGACCGCACCGCCACCGTGGCAGCAACAGGAAGAGAATCGTGACCAAGGCTGAAACTCCCATCGCTGCAGCCGTGCCGACCGGGCCGGTGCGCGTCTATCGCCACCGGCTGCCGGCGCGCATCTGGCACTGGACTAATGCCGTGACCCTGCTCGTCCTGCTGATGAGCGGGCTGATGATCTTCAATGCGCATCCGCGTCTCTACTGGGGCGACTACGGTGCCAATTTCGATCGCGCGTGGTTGGTGATCGGGTCGACCCCCGACAGCGGCTATTTGCGGATCGGCGACTATCGAGTCGAGACGACGGGGGTGCTTGGCCGCTGGACCGATGCGCAAGGGATCGAAAAGACGTGGGCCTTTCCCGGCTGGACGACGATCCCAACCAGCTACAGCCTCGCCGATGGGCGGCGTTGGCACCTGCTGTTCGCGTGGATACTGTCGATCGGGTTGACGCTCTATATGCTGTGGACGCTGCTCGGCGGGCATTTGCGCAAGGATCTGCACATCCGCCGCACCGAATGGTCGCCGCGATATATCTGGCATGACGTGAAAGAGCACGCGGGACTGCGCTTCCCACGGGGTGAGGCGGCGGCGCGCTACGGCATCCTGCAGAAATTGAGCTATATTGGCGTGATCTTCGTGGCGCTGCCGCTGATGATCGCAACCGGCCTCACCATGTCGCCCGGGATGAACGCGGCGTGGCCGTGGCTGCTCGATGTCTTTGGCGGGCGCCAGTCGGCGCGTTCGATCCATTTCATTACCGCCTGGGCGCTCGTCGCCTTCTTCCTCGTCCATATCGCGATGGTGTTGCTGGCGGGGCCGGTGAACGAACTGCGCTCGATGATCACCGGCTGGTTTCGTCTGCCGCCCGGACGGGAGGCGGCATGAAAGGGATCGAGCTGCCGCGCCGTACGCTGATCGCGCGTGCCGGCGGGCTGGTCGCCGGTGCGGGCGCCCTGCCTTTTCTGTCGGGGTGTGACGCGATCAACGAAGCGCCTGCGGTGCGAAAGATCCTCTCGATGGGCGAGGAAATGAACCGCGCGAGCCAGCGCGCGCTGATCGACCGCGCGGCGCTGGCGCGCGAATCCACCCGCGCCGACCTGTCGCCCTACTTCCGTCCCAACGGCACCCGTCTTCCCGCGGTGCCGCCTATGCCGCACATGCGGCAAGCGGTTTTGCAGACTGGCGGGTCAAGGTGACCGGCCTCGTCGCTCGGCCGCTGTCGCTCTCGATGACCGACATTCGCGCGATGCCACAGCGCACCCAAATTACCCGCCACGACTGCGTGGAGGGCTGGAGTGCGATCGGCCAGTGGACGAGCGTGCAGCTTGGCCGCATCTTGGCGGCGGCGGGGGTGAAGGACAGCGCGCGCTACATCGTCTTCCGCTGCGCCGACCGGCTGGGCGACGCACTCTATTACGAAAGCTGCGACATGGTCGATCCGCTGCATCCGCAGACAGTCATGGCGTGGGCTCTCAACGGTGCGGTGCTGCCGATCGCGAACGGCGCGCCGCTGCGCCTCCGGATCGAACGCCAGCTCGGCTATAAGCACGCCAAATATGTGAATGCGATCGACGCAGTCGCGAGCCTCGACGCAATCGGCGCGGGCAAGGGCGGCTATTGGGAAGATCGCATTGATTATGAATGGTATGCGGGAATCTGAAATGCCATGCTGTCATCGAGAAGTCCGATGTAGCAACGTGATTTGAATGAAGCCGCCTCCGGAAAACCGGGGCGCTCTATTCGCGAACCAAACGAGGGCTAATCTTGGAGCGTGCGTATAACATACGCAGGCCGCCGTCGACGCGGCTCCCTACCAGGCAAAAGTCGGCAACGGATGCAGGTCACTGCGCCACTTCGTGGTGACCTGCCCTGCCTAGGTCCGGTTAAAAGGAGTTTTCCATGAAGAAATCAATCATCCTGCCGCTTGCCTTCGCCGCCTCGGCGGGCTTGGCCGCATGTACGGAGAAGGCTCCCGACGATACGGCAGTCGCAAGCGAAGGCTCGGCCGACGGCGCCATGATGGAAAGCAGCGCCGACGGTGCGATGGCGGAGCACGCGGCTGACGGCGCGATGGCGGACAGCGCGGCCGATGACGCGAAGATGCATGCGGCCGAAAGCGCTGACGCTGCTGCCAAGCCGGCGATGGAAGCAGCCAAAAAGTAGACCCGTCTTCAATCGGGTTACGCCGGGGGCGTCGGTTAGCCGGCGCCCCTTTTTTGTGAGGGAGGAAAAGCTGCTGGCAGCGCCGACCAGCTGCGAAAGTTCGCCCTCTCTATAATAGCCCAAGAGATGTTGTAGCATCTCAAAAATGATCAAACGCCTAGAGCGCTCCGCTCACCCCAACAATGCCGACGTTCGACTGCCCTTCACTTCGGCGCCGTACGCGTTCCTTACGTCATGGCTGCGCACTGCTGTCATTGCCGCGCAAGCACTCCAACAGGTTCCGGATATTATGTTCGCGCCGCACGTTCATTTTAAGGGATGCGTCGCTCTGCTGCGTAATGATCTTATCAGGGGATGCTGAGCGATCAAGGCCGTGACAGTGGATTTCCGGGTATGTGTTTTTCCTCGACTTCCCCGAACTCTCATTTGGCCGCGCAATCGTGCGGCCCTTTGGAACAAGGGGAAGCAGGATGACTAATCGGCAACTTCGAGGTGTGATGCCGGAGGCGTCTCTCGTGGCGATCTCAATGACGTTCGCGATCCCCACACAGGCGCAGGAGCGCCAAGCCGAAGGTCTTGCGGAAATCGTCGTAACCGCCGAAAAGCGTGAAGAGAACTTGCAGTCGGTCCCGATCTCCGTGACCGCGATGACCGGCGAGACGCTCACCGCGACGGGCATATCCAATGTTGAAGATCTGCAGTTCTTCGTTCCGGGTGTTTCGATTACAAACGACTCAATGGCGATCATCAATATTCGTGGAATTGGGACGTCCGCGTTCGGTGTCGCAACCGACCCCAGCACTACCGTTCACTATGACGGCGTCTACATCTCGCGTCCGACAACGAGCTATCAGGATTTGTTCGATGTCGAGCGCATCGAGGTTCTGCGCGGCCCTCAAGGCGTCCTTTTCGGGCGCAATTCGGCTGGCGGCACACTCAACATCATCTCCAGGATGCCAACCGAAACACTGAGCGGCACGCAGGGACTTACCGTCGGAAATTATGGGAAGCGGTCGCTAAGTGGTACGATTTCAGGGCCGCTGAGTGACAATGTCCGAGGCCGCCTCACCTTGCTTGCCAACCGGCGCGACGGCATCTACCGCGACATCGTCTCGGGGCGGCGCTATCAGAATGAGAACAATCTGGCCGGGCGGCTGACGCTTGCGATCGATGCCAGTGACCGTCTTGAAATCGTGCTGCGAGCAGATGCCAGTCGTGATCGGGAAACCGGAGCGCGGTCGGTGCGGCCTTTCTATCCGCAGGGTTTCATCGATGCTGGTGCGACTATTCCCGCCAACGACAAGGAGGCGGCGCTCGACCGCCTACCGCGCTACGATGTCGATGCCTGGGGGGTGTCCTCGGCAATGAACTGGGACGGTGGGCCGGTTACGGTCCGTTCGATCACTGCCCTGCGCAAAAGCAAGGTCATCCAGGCACTCGACGTCGACTCGACCGATCTCTTTCTCCGCGACATCGAGTTTTACGAGCGCTCGCGCAGCTTTACGCAGGAGTTTCAACTCCTCAACAATGATGCGGACAAGCTGCGCTGGATCGTCGGTGCCTTTTACCTAAATGAAAAGGGCAACGACGAAATCCGGATCATCGAACCGGGGCGCCTGCTCGCAATCCCGGAAAATAATACGACAAACGCTTTCGCGCTCTTCGGTCAGGCGAGCTACGCGATCATCGACCGTTTGCGTTTGACCGGAGGCCTTCGATACTCCTACGAGAAGAAGGATTTTGCTTATCAGGTCTTCCTGAACGGAAATCAGGTCGACGCCGGTCAACCCAAATCATCATGGACGGCCTGGACTCCGAAAATCGGGATCGATTATGAGGTCACCGATGATGTCATGGCCTATGCATCGGCAACCCGTGGGTTCAAATCGGGCGGATTCCAACTGGGCGATGGTAAGCCGTTTCTGCCGGAGTATGTATGGAGCTACGAGGTCGGCTTGAAATCGACGCTCCTTGATCGACGGCTCCGAGCGAATTTCTCGGCTTTCTATTATGACTACACCAACCTTCAGGTGGTCGAATATGTCAATGGCGTCGCCAGCACGACTAACGCCGGCAAGGCGACGATCAAGGGGATCGAGGCTGAGTTCATGGCGCGCCCGCTCGACCGGCTGACGCTCACATCGACGATCGCTTATCTCGATGCCCGCTACGACGTCTATTTCGATGATGCCGGAGCGAGCCTCAAAGGCAACCGCTTGCCGAACGCACCGAAGTGGAACCTCACCTTTGGCGGCGAATATAAGACGCCACTCGGGAGCGGCACGCTGGCCTTGCGGACCGATGTCTCGTGGCGCGACAACGTCTTTTTCAAGCCAAACAACAACCCCCTCTTCTCGGGGCGCGCGACAACGCTCGTCAATGGCCGTGTCGCATGGCAGCCGGGGAGCGAGGCTTGGGAGATCGCACTCTACGGCCGAAACGTGACCGATGAGCGATATGTAAGTTACAGCACGATTGGGACCGACGCGACCGGCGTCTCGAACCCCACCCTGCCACTCTACATATACGGTGAGCCTCGTCAGTACGGGTTGCAACTGCGCTATTTTTTCTGACCCCCTTCATTTCGGCGCACCAACCTTCGGGGCTGCAGGCGTCGTCGATCATCGAAGCGATCGCGACGGCGCTTTAATTTGACAAACTGCCGAGACAAACTCCGGATCTTTCGGAGCAACGGGAGAGACTGATATGCGAATGAAGACAATCGCGGTGGTAGTATTGGCCTTGGCAATGGCAGTTTCAGTGCAGGCAAGCGAGAGTTTGGATTACCAAGGCGCGGCTGCGACGCTCGCGCGATATAAATCAGCGTTGGAGAAGCGTGACCTGTCCGGCGTGGAGACACTTTTTGCCCCCGATGTGGTGACACGCCTCGAAGAGGAGACCCGGATCGGCAAAGGCGGGACCCTGGCGGCGCAGCTGTCGCGGCTCGACCTGATCGTGCTCGACGAGCTCGGTTATCTGCCGTTCGCCCGCTCGGGAGGGCAGTTGCTGTTCCACCTCATCAGCAAGCTTTATGAGCGGACCAGCGTCATCATCACCACGAACCTCGCCTTCGGCGAATGGCCGACCGTGTTCGGCGATCCCAAGATGACCACGGCGCTGCTCGACCGCGTCACCCACCACTGCGATATCGTCGAGACGGGCAACGACAGCTGGCGCTTCAAAAACCGCAGCTGACAGCCACCTTCGGCGCCTTCAAAAATCTATCTTGCGCTGCGCGCGCCTCCGGTCGGGCTACGCCCGCCCTCCGCCGCACGCAGCGCAAGGCCATCTTCAACAAACCAGCATCATATTATCCGAAAAGGGGGTCCCTCTTCGACGCCGATCGGGGGTCCCTTTTGAACGCCGTTTGACACCCGATGCCCAGATATTCGAGTCGGGTGGAAGCGAAGGCAATTTCACACACTATCGCGACCATCATCTCGGGCCAGAACTCAGGGAGTTCAAATCGTTCACGTTCCGCGATTACAAGATCGCGGTGCAGGGCGAAGGAAAGCTCGCTGTCGCAACAGAAACGTACAGCTTTTCGATCACCCTTGCTAACAGCGATAAAATGGAGCGCGACGGTGTCGCAACGAGTGTTCTCCAATGGGCGAATGGACAGTGGCAGATCATCAATCTGCATAGTTCTTCGCGCAAACCCAAGGCCCGCTAGGCCTAACGCTTGCAATCATCAGCCCGTGCTCTCGAATATCCGGAAACCGATGGTTCTCGCCGCAATCGGGGGCCTCTTGCCGAGGCGCCGTCAAAGCGTAGCCGCTCGCCTCCGACAGACGCGGGCAAATCGCCCCAAGGCTTAAATAGCTACTTCCAGCGAATTATAACAAAGGTGTGCCCGAGAAGGCGGGAATGACGGAATATTGGGCTGACTCCTAGGTCTTCCTGAACAACGCCTCGGCCGCCGCTTTCTGGCTGGTCGCGGCGCTGCGGTGCGCTTTGACGCGCTCGATCTCGGCTTCGAGGATTTCGATGCGTTCGCCCAGTTCGTCGACCGACAGCGGATCGAGCGGCTGCTTGATCAGCGCCGTCAACACATCGTCGCGGCGGCGGGGAAGGTCGTCATCGTCCATGGCGCATCCTCCTGGTCCCTAAGGTTAAAAGGCGCGCGACTGTTGACCCGTGTCGCGGCTCTGTCAATAAGGCGAGGCAGGGGGTAGGGGACGAACGACCAGTGGGGGAAATAGCAGCGTGACCAGCGTGCCAGTAGAGATGACCGCCATCGCCATCAGTGCGCCGGGCGGGCCCGAAGTGCTACAACCGACAACGCGCCCGGTGCCGCAACCTGGCCCCGGCGAGGTGCTGATCCGCGTCGCCGCGGCGGGGGTCAACCGCCCCGACGTGCTCCAGCGCATGGGATTTTACCCGCCGCCGCCGGGGGCATCGGACCTGCCGGGGCTGGAGATTTCGGGCACGATCGTCGCGGCCGGTCCCGGCGGCGATCCCGAGCTTCTGGGGCAGGCGGTGTGCGCGCTCGTCGCGGGCGGCGGCTATGCCGAATATTGCATCGCGCCCGCCGGAAGCTGTCTGCCGGTGCCAAAGGGCTTTTCGATGGAAGAGGCGGCGGCGCTGCCCGAGACCGTCTTCACCGTGTGGCATAACCTCTTTGAGCGCGGCTATGTGCGCGACGGCGAGACGGTGCTTGTCCACGGCGGCACCAGCGGCATCGGGACGACCGCGATCGGGCTTTGCAAGCTGTTCGACATCAAGATCATCGTGACGTGCGGGAGCGCCGACAAATGCGCCGCCGCGACCGCGCTCGGCGCGGACCTCGCGGTCGATTATTCGAGCGAGGATTATGTCGAGGCGGTGAAGAGCTTCACCGGCGGCAAGGGCGTCAATGTCGTGCTCGACATGGTTGGCGGCGACTATCTGCCGCGCAACCTCGCCTGCCTCGCCGAGGATGGGCGCCATGTCACCATCGCGTTCCAGCGCGGCGCGAAGGTCGAATTCGACATCGCCGATGTGATGCGCCGCCGGCTGACGCTGACCGGCTCGACGCTGCGCGCGCGCAGCGCCGATTTCAAGGCAGCGCTGGCGGACGAAATCCATGGCACGCTCTGGCAGCGGCTCGCCGAAGGCGGGTGGAAGCCGGCGATGGATCAAGCCTTCCCGCTCGCCGAAGCGGCAGCGGCGCATGCGCGGATGCAGGCGGGCGAGCATGTGGGGAAGATCGTGCTCCGCGTGGGGTGAACCGAGGGAACATTCGATAAGGATCGGCGGTTGAGCGAGTGGGGGCCAATCAAAAGAGGATGATCTCTCCTAATGAAGATGCGTAGTTTGTTGCTTCCCGCCACCGCTCTCTCCTTTGCCCTTGCGGCCTGTTCCGGGCCAGCCGAAACCGAAAAAACGCCGACCGCATCCTATGACGGCGACGTCGTGCCCGAGGGCAGGGCGGCCGAACCGGTGCCCGCGATCAAGCCCACCGACATTCCGACGCGTGGCGGCGACGGGTCGCCGATCGAATTGGCGGCGCTCACCGAAGCTGATGTCAGTGGCGCCAAGCTGAAAGGCGAGCTCGCGTGCAGCTTCGCCGCCGACGAAGCCGCGCAGCCGATCCTGCACGCGCAGGGCGACGTCGCGTCCACCGAGCCGTCGCGCGGCATCGTGAAGGTCGGCGATACGATCGAAGCGGCGTCGGCCAATGGCGGCTTCGATGCGATGGCGAAGGGCACCAAATTCTTTGCAAAGGGGCTTGAGCTTCGCGTCGCGCTGGTCGGCCCCGCCGCGGGCGGTGGCGAGTCGCCGCCGCGTCCCGCGACGCTGACCGCCGACCGCGCCGACGGCGCGCAGCGCGTCTTCGCGGGGCTGTGGCGCTGCGGTCCGTAACGCCCGCTTGCGGGCACCGCGCGCACGCCGCATAGAGGCGTCGCCGCGGTGTCGGGGGATGGCGGCGATTCATCATCACGATGGGGGCTGCAATGGGCGACAGGCCGATCCTTCACGAATATGCCGCGAGCGGCAATTGCTACAAGATCCGGCTAACCGCGGCTTTGCTCGATTGCCCGATCGAACGGCGCGAATATGACATCATGCAGGGCGAGACGCGCACGCCCGACTTCCTCGCGAACGTCAACGCCAATGGCCGCATCCCGGTGCTGCAGGTCGGCGACAAATTCTTGCCCGAAAGCAATGCCGCCTGTTTCTGGCTCGCCGACGGGACGCACCTCGTCCCCTATGACCGGTTCGAGCGTGCCGACATGCTGCACTGGATGTTCTTCGAGCAATATAATCACGAACCCAATGTCGCGACCTTGCGCTTCTGGATGAAGTGGATCGGCGCCGACAATCTGAGCGACGCGCAGCGGATGCTGATCCCGGCGAAGCAGGCGGCGGGGGCCGCGGCGCTGAAGCTGATGGACGAGCATCTCGCCGCGCACGACTGGCTCGCGGGACACGACCTCTCGCTCGCCGACATCGCGCTCTATGCCTATACGCATGTCGCCGAGGAGGGCGGGCTCTTCGCGCTGTCCGACTATCCGGCGGTACAGCGCTGGCTGGCGCGGGTCGAGGCCGAGCCCGGCTATGTAAAGATGGGATAGCGGTCAGATCGGCAAGCGTGTTCGCCCAGTTCGGCAACCAGCCGGTCCACCAGCGCATCGACGCTGCTTTCCGCGGCGGCGATCGATTGGGCGAGGCGTTCGTCGGCGAACTCGTCAAATTCGACCGCGATCGAATCGGTATCGCGAAGCCCGATATAGGCGAGCGGCGCTTTCAAGCTGGCCTCGACGAAATTGACGTCGGCCTGGCGCCCGCCCGGATCATAACCATAATGGCCGCGCGCGCCGAGGATGACCAGCCGCTTGCCGGGGGGCAGCATCGGCCAATAGGGCTCGCCCGCCCGCGCGCGGTCGAAACCGAACGTGACACCGACGCGAACGATGTTGTCGAGCCACGCCTTCAGCGGTGCCGGCATGCCGAAATTATACATGGGCGCCCCGATGACGACGAGGTCCGCCGCCATCAGTTCGGCGACCAGCCGGTCGCTTTCGGCCAGCCGCGCGCGCTGTTGGTCGCTGCGCCGGCCGGGCGGGGAGAAAGCGGCGGCGATCCATTCGGCGTCGACATGCGACGGCGGAGTGAGGCCGACGTCGCGATAGACGATCTCATCCTGCGGTCGCGCGCTCGACCAGCGGCGCACGAGGCGTTCGCCCAGCCGCCGGCTGTGCGAGCCATGCCGGTCCCGGCCCGAAACGCCCGGACGGGCGCTGGAATCGATGTGGAGTATGCGAAGGGGCGATGGTGCAGGGGTGTGCATGGAATAATCCAGTTCATTTGATGGGATGACTGGACGCATATATTCCCCTATAATTGGTGCAGTCGAACGCGAATACTTCAGCCAATGGATCGATTTTCCTCATTCATGATACGAAACCGGAAATTGCCGCCGCTGGCGGCGTTGCGCGCCTTTGAGGCGGCGGCGCGTCATCTCAGTTTCCAGCGAGCAGCCGGTGAGCTGGCGGTAACGCCGACGGCGATCAGCCACCAGATTCGTCTGCTGGAGGATGTGCTGGGGCTCGCGCTGTTCACGCGTCAGGTGCGGCAGGTCACGCTGACCGAAGCGGGCGAGCGACTATATCCGACCCTGCGCGACGGGTTCGATGCATTCGACCGGGCGCTCGCCGATCTCGCGCCGGGACCGCGGCGTGCGGCGGTGACATTGACCGCGACGATCCAGTTTACGGCGCGCAGGCTGCTGCCCGCGCTCGGCTCGTTTCGCGAACGCTTTCCCGATTTCGACCTGCGGCTGCATTCCTCGAACGAGCCCGTCGATCTGGCGGCGGGGCTCGCCGATGTCGCGGTTCGTTATGGTCGCGGGCCCTTTGACGGGCTGGTCGGCCGGCCGCTTTTTTCGGAACGCTTCGGATTGCTTTGCAGCCCGAAGCTCGGCCTCACCGGACCGGAGGATCTCGCGCGCGCCACTTTGCTGCACGTCGAATGGCGCCAGCCCGCCAATGCGTCCGACTGGCGGCGGTGGGCGCGGCTTGCCGGGATGGAGGGGCTGGCCGTCGACGAAGGGCCGCGTTTCAGTTCGGACGATCACGCCGTACAGGCGGCGGTCGCCGGGCATGGGGTTATGATCGGCAGCCTGATCCTCGCCCGGCCGGAGATCGATGCGGGGCTGCTGGTCCATCCCTTCGGCCCGGTCATCGAGGGGGAGAGCTACCATATGCTTGCGACGCCCGCGAACATGGCCTGTGCCGACGTGCGCGCGGTTTGCGCGTGGCTCGTCGAATCTGTCGCGGGCTTCGCCGCGGGCGACCACCCCTTGCCCGCAGCCTAAAACAGGTCTACATCAGCCGCCGAACGGCCGCCTCGCAAGGGGCGGCCCTTATTGTTTCCGCTTGGAGAGTTTCCGTCATGGCCAACGCCGATGCCACCCCGCTGATGCCGCACGCGACCGCCGCCTGGCTGGTCGACAACACCGGCCTCACCTTTGTCCAGATCGCCGAATATTGCGGCATCCACATCCTGGAAGTGCAGGCGATCGCCGACGAGACCGCCGCGACCAAATATACCGGCCGCGACCCCGTCCGCGCGCACGAACTGTCGATGGAAGAAATCGAAAAGGGTCAGAAGGACCCCAATTACAAGCTCAAGATGAGCAAGCAGGCGCAGGACACGATTCGCCGTACCCGCGGCCCGCGCTACACCCCGGTCAGCAAGCGCCAGGACAAGCCCGACGGCATCGCCTGGATCCTCAAGAACCATCCCGAGGTTTCGGACGGCGCGATCGGCAAGCTGATCGGCACGACGCGCAACACGATCGGCGCGATCCGCGACCGCAGCCACTGGAACAGCGCGAACATCGTGCCCAAGGATCCGGTGACGCTCGGCCTCTGCTCGCAGCGCGAACTCGACGCGCTCGTCGCCAAAGCGGCAAAGAAGGCGGGCATCAAGGCGCCCGAGGACAGCCGTTTCGAAGGCGACCGCGAAGCTTTGCTCGAAGAGCTGCGCGCCGAACGCACCGCCGCGAACGAAGCGCGCGCCGCCGAGGAAGCCGAAGCCGACGGCGAAGCCTGAGGCATGGCGGGGACGGACGAGGACAATATCCCGGCGGCCAGCGGCTCGCCGGATGCCTCGCTGACCCAGGACGACAGCTTTACCGCGACGAGCCATGCGGGCCTCACCTATCCGTGGGGCGAGGCGGCGCCCGGACCGGGCGAGACGATCCGCATCGCGAACGGGATCAGCTGGGCGCGCATCCCGATGCCGGGGTCGCTCGGCCATATCAACAGCTGGCTCCTCGATGACGCGGACGGCGTGGCGGTGGTCGATACCGGCATCTGCCTGACGATGTGCTCCGACGCGTGGAAGGCGCTCTACGCCGGGGCGCTCAAGGACAAGCGCATCACGCGCGTGATCGGCACGCATTTGCATCCCGATCACATCGGCCTCGCGGGCTGGATCGCGAAGAAGCAGGACGTGAAGCTGTGGATGACGCGCGGCGAGATGCTCACCGCGCGAGCGATCGTCGCCGATTCGTCCGACACCGCGCCCGACGAGGTGATCGTGCAATCGCGCGCCGCGGGCTGGGACGAGGCGGCGATCGAGGCGCAGCGGTCGCGCGGCTGGAATATGTTCCAGCGGATGATCTTCACTTTGCCGCGCTCCTATGTGCGGATCAAGGATGGCGAGCGGCTCGACATGGGCGCGCACCAGTGGCGTGTCGTTACCGGGTCCGGGCACAGCCCCGAACATGCGTGCCTGTGGAACGAGCGCGAGGGCGTGCTCGTCTCGGGCGACCAGGTGCTGCCGCGGATCAGCTCGAACGTCTCGGTCAATATCACCGAACCCGACGCCGATCCCTTGGGCGAATGGCTCGCCTCGATCGACAAGCTGCTCGCGACGGTGCCCGCCGATGTTGTCACCTGCCCCGCGCATGGCGAGCCGTTCAAGGGGCTGCACGTCCGCCTCATGGCGCTGCGCGACGAGCACCGCATGCGGCTCTACAACCTCGCAGAAGCTGCGGCGAAGGCGCCGATGCGCGCGGTCGACAGTTTTCCGCTGCTCTTCAATCGCCCGATAGGCGAGCATAATCAGGGGCTCGCGACGGGCGAGGCGCTTGCGCATCTGAAGCGGCTCGAGGTCGAAGGGCGCGTGCAGCGTGAGGACCGCGACGGCGTGTGGTGGTATCACGGCGTAGCCTGATGCGCGGTCTGATGGCGATCCTGCTGGCTACCGCGACGGTGGCATCGCCCGCCGCGTGGGCGGCCGAGCCGCCGGCTACCGATCAGGCGAATGACGACATCGTCGTCACCGCGCGCCGTTCGGGCGCGCCGATGTGGACGATCCAGACGCGGACCGGTGTCGTCATCCTCGTCGGCGAGATCGCGGCGGTTCCGAAAGCCACGCCGTGGCGTCCCGAGCGGCTCGAAGGCGCGACCGACCGCGCGCAGCGCGTCATCCTCGGCACCAAGGCGAAGGTGTCGCCGGGCGACATCTTGCGGCTGATCTTCAAGGGCGGCGGGCTCACCAAATTGCCGAAGGGGCGCGTTGCGGGCGATTATCTCGATGCGCGCCAGATGCAGCGGCTCCATGCGCTCGAAACGCGTTTCGATCAGGATTATGCGCGCGCGAATTTCCTGATGACCGCCTTCGACCTGCTGTCGAAACGCCTCGCTTTCAACAAGGACAGCGCCGACGACGCCTCCGACGTCGTGCGCAAGGCGGCGCGGCAGTCGAAAATTCCGACCCAGCCCGTCGGCGAGGTGCGTGGCGAGGATATGCTCGACAATCTCTTCGCCGCGGCGCCCGAGACACATGTCCCGTGCCTCGAAGCCGCGATGGCGGCGGCCGAGGCGGGCGGCGATGTGGTGACCGAGCGCGGTCGCGCGTGGACCGAATTCGACGTGCCCGCGGTGATGGCGAGCCCGCTCGAGGAGGCGCTCGGGCGCTGCTGGCCGTGGACGAACGACAGCTTCGGTCCCGAGCTGCGTCAGACGTGGGTCGGTGCGATCCGCGACGCGACGGTGCAGCCCGGCGTGACGCTGGCGGTGGTTCCGCTGCGCATATTGGCCGAAAAGGACGGCGTGCTCGACCGGCTCAAGGCGCAAGGCCTGCCGATCACCGGCCCGGCCTGGTAGTCACGGCCTATCGCGGTCTTTGCATGATCCAGCTGAACGCCATCGCGTTGAAGATCGTATAGAGGCCATAGAGCATCAGCGCGGTGAACCAGTTCCGCGTCGCAATCGCCATCGCGCCGACGAGCAGCAGGAATTCAAAGACATAGGTGATGTTCGGCCCGACCTTGTCGGCAAGTGGTTTGACCATCTGCTGGATCAGCGGGTCGTCGCTTTCCATGAAGGCGCGGTGCATCGCGAAATTGCCGACACCGGCGCAGAAAATGGCGATGAGCGCGATAACCATAGGTTTGCAAATGAGGGACGCGGGGTGGAAATGCCAGCAACTTTCGGTTTATAGGGACGCATCGTTCGCGCACCGGCCCCGCGCGGACGATCGAACGAACCCGGCTCCTGCCCCCCAGAGAAGGACGTCTTCGGTGACAACTCTCCCCCGCCTGGCCGCGCTTTGCCTGCCGCTCGCTCTAGCCGTTCCGTCGGCGCACGCGTCGCAGGAACCGGTGAATCCGCCGCAGCCGAACCCCGTGCTCGTCGACCCGGTACTGGCCAATCCGATTCCCACGGCACTGATGGAGCCCGACCCGGTGTTGCCCGACGCGGTGCGCGCGATGATCGACGCCGCCTTCGCGAGCGGCGACAATGACGATGTCGAAGCGGTGGCCAAGGTCGCCAGGCGGACCAACCCGCGTAATATCGGCGAAATCGACGCGCTCCTCGCTTATTATCGCAGCGAGCATCCCCCGGAGACGCCGCCCGACCCGGTGGGCAATATGCTCGCTGCCGCGATGGCGACCGCCAAGGATGCCGATGTCGAGGCGGTGGCAAAGCTCGCGAAGGAAACCAATCCCGAGAATGCAGCGGAGATCGAGGAACGGCTCCTCGCTTATCGCGCCGAACGAAAGCGCCTGCGGGACGAGGCGGCGGCGGCCGAGCGCGCCAGACTGGCCGCGTCGAAATTCTGGCAGAACTGGAAGGGCGAGGGGCAGATCGGCGCGTCGCAGAGCAGCGGCAACACCGAGTCCGTCGGGCTGAGCGCCGGCGTCGCGCTCGCGCGCAAGGGGATCGACTGGACGCACAAGTTTCGCGCGCAGGCCGATTACCAGCGCACCAACGGCAAGACGTCGGTCGAACGCTATCTGAGCGAGATCGAGCCGCAATATCGGATCAACGACCGCACCTTTGCTTTTGGCCTCGGCCGCTGGGAACATGACCGGATTCTCGGGTATGACACGCGCTGGAACCTGTCGGGCGGGCTCGGTTACAAGGTCGTCGATAGCAAGAAGATGACGCTGAGCCTGAAGGGCGGCCCGGCGTTTCGCCAGACCGACTTCGTGAACGGCGAAGAGGACACCGAACTGACCGCGCTCGCGGGGCTCGATTTCGGCTGGCAGATATCGCCGACGCTGCGGCTGACACAGGTCGCATCGACGATCATCGGCGAGGCCAATGGGTCGACCAGCTCGCAGACCGCGCTCAGCGCCAAGCTGACCGGCGCGTTGTCGGCGCGCATCGCCTATTCGGCGCAGATCGACACAAGCCCGCCGCCGGGCATCGAAAGCGTCGACACGCAGACGCGGTTTACGCTGGTCTACGGGTTTTAGGTTTTTCGATCCTCCCTGTCGCGCAGCGATGGGGAGGGGGACCGCTCGCGTAGCGAGTGGTGGAGGGGCCGCGTTATAGCCCCTCCGTCAGCGCTTCGCACTGCCACCTCCCCATGGCTTCGCCACAGGGAGGATCAGCGCTCCGCTTATTTGATGCTCGCCAGCACATAGAGAAATTCGGCGAAGCCCATCGTCGCGTCGACCAGCCCCGCGACCTTGGGATTGGTCGAATCGATGAGGAAATATTCGTCGGGGGCGTGCGCACCCGATCCGTGGCCGATACCGAAATGCGCCGCGGGGATCGACACCGGCGGCGCGGTGAAGGTCGATCCCGGCCAGCTGCCCGCCATCCGCGGGTTGAGGCTCGTCGCGACGCCGAGCTTCTTGTACGTCGCGAGTTCCGAGCGGACGAGGCGGCTGTCCTCGGCAACCTCGGTCGGATCGTAGCCGCCGGATACATTGACCTCGACATCGGTGAAGCCATGCTTGTCGAGATGCGCGCGCAGCTTCTTTTCGGCCTCAGCGCGCGTCTGGTTGGGAACGAGGCGCAGGTCGAGCTTGGCGACCGCCTTGCCGGGCAGCACGGTCTTGCCGCCGGGGCCGGTATAGCCCGCGACCAGCCCCTCGATATTGACCGTCGGTTCCTGCGCGAGACGGATCAGCGCATCGTCGTACGACAGATTGTCGATCCAGTGGGTGATGCCAAGCGCCGCTTTCTGCTGCGCCTCGTCGCCCGCCTTCGCGGCTTCGCGGATCAGCGTCTTTTCGCGCTCGGTGAGCGGGCGAACATTTTCGAACCAGCCCTCGATCGCGGGCTTGTTGCCATCGGGGGTGACGAGCGTCTGCAATGCCTGCACCAGACGCCAGGCGGGCGAGTCGACCATGGCTTTGAGGCTCGAATGGACATCGCCTTTCGGACCGCGGCCCCATTTTTCGCCGCTCGCGATCAGTTCGAGCTCGATGATCCCCTTCGAGCCGAGGTTGACCGTGACGTTGCCCGTCTTGCCCTGCGAGGCGAAGGGAATGAAGATGCCTTCGCACTTCTTGAGCGCGGCGAGGATGTTGGGCTTGGTCGCGATCTGGCGGAAGTGCGGCGAGCCGATCTCCTCCTCACCCTCGCACACGAGCACGATGTTGACCGGCAGTTTGCGCCCCGCGGCGCGGATCGCGTGGAGCGCGGCGAGGAAAGTCGCCTCGGGCCCCTTCTGGTTCACTGCTCCGCGGCCCATGATCGCCTGCCCGAAACCGGGGCGCTCGACCATCTTGCCCTCGAGCGGGGGCGACGACCATTCGGCCGGGTCATACTGTTTGACGTCGTACATGAAATAGATGCCGAGCGTGCGCTTCGCGCCGACATCGATCGTGCCGAACACGCCGGGATGGCCGTCGGTCGGCACGATTTCGACATTGGTGAAGCCCGCGTCCTTTGCGAGTTCAGCCATGTACGCAGCGCCTTCGGGCATGCTGCGATTTTCGGCGGCGATCGAGGGGAGGGCGATCCAGTCGCGGATGCGCTTGATCGACGCATCCTTGCCCGCCTCGGCGGCCTTGCGGATATCCGTCATCGTACCCGACTGCGCCCAGAGCGGAACGGGCTGCATGAACGCGGCACCCGCCCCCAGCATCGCGGTGCCGCGCAACATGTCGCGGCGGTTCAGTCGGTTAAGCTCACGGAAATCCATCATGCGTCCCCTGCCTGCTTCGTATGCGAAGCAATGTGCCGCATCGGCGGCGAAACGCAAGCGCGTGTCGGGGACTTACCGTTACGTGGGTAGCGACCGGCCGTCGTCCCACGATCGTCATCCCCGCGAAGGCCGGAATCTCGCCGTTTCGGAGGTTTCGCGCCGCTAGGCGAGACCCCCGCCTTCGCCGGGGTGACGAAGGACGAGGGAGGAGTTACGCCTTCTCCAGCAGCCCCTCGTCCTTGATCCGTTTCTGCCACAGCTTCGGCGCGTTGACGTGGACATTCTGGCCTTCGCTGTCGACCGCGACAGTGACGGGGAAGTCCTGGACCTCGAACTCGTAGATCGCTTCCATGCCGAGGTCGGCGAAACCGACGACCTTCGACCCCTTGATCGCGCGCGCGACCAGATAGGCCGCGCCGCCGACCGCCATAAGGTACGCGCTCTTGTGCTTGGCGATCGCCTGCGTTGCGGCGGGGCCGCGTTCGGCCTTGCCGACGCAGGCGAGCAGACCTTGGTCCAGCATCATGTCCATGAACTTGTCCATGCGCGTCGCGGTCGTGGGCCCTGCGGGGCCGACGATTTCTTCGCCGACCGGGTCGACCGGGCCGACGTAGTAGATGACGCGGCCCTTGAATTCGACGGGAAGTTCCTCGCCCTTCGACAGCATGTCGGCGATGCGCTTGTGCGCGGCGTCGCGGCCGGTGAGCATCTTGCCGCTCAAGAGGATGCGGTCGCCCTGCTTCCAGCTGGCGACCACCTCGGGCGTCAGATTGTCGAGGTCGACGCGGATCGCGGCCGTATCGGGCTTCCAGTCGATCTGCGGATAGTCGGCGAGCACGGGCGGTTCGAGGAACGCCGGGCCGCTGCCGTCGAGCGTCACGTGCGCGTGGCGGGTGGCGGCGCAGTTCGGGATCATCGCGACGGGTTTCGACGCGGCGTGCGTCGGCCAGTCGGCGATCTTGATGTCGAGCACGGTTGCGAGGCCGCCGAGCCCCTGCGCGCCGATGCCGAGCGCGTTGACCTTTTCATACAGCTCGATGCGCAGCTCTTCGGTCGGGTTCGACGGGCCGCGTGCGAGCAGCTCGGTCATGTCGATCGGGTCCATCAGCGACTGCTTCGCGAGCAGCATCGCCTTTTCGGCGGTGCCGCCGATGCCGATGCCGAGCATGCCCGGCGGGCACCAGCCGGCGCCCATCTGCGGCACCATTTCGAGCACCCAGTCGACGATCGAATCCGACGGGTTCATCATCTTGAACTTCGACTTATTCTCGCTGCCGCCGCCCTTCGCGGCGACGTCGATATGGACCTTGGCGCCGGGGACCATTTCGACGTTGAGCACCGACGGCGTGTTGTCCTTGGTGTTGACGCGGCTGAACGCCGGGTCGGCGAGGATCGAGGCGCGCAGCTTGTTGTCGGGGTGGAGATAGGCTTTGCGCACGCCCTCATCGACGACCTGCTGCAGGCTGCGGGGTGAGTCGAGGCGGCAGTCCATGCCCCATTTGATGAAGACGGTGACGATGCCCGTGTCCTGGCAGATCGGGCGGTGCCCCTCGGCGCACATGCGGCTGTTCGAGAGGATCTGCGCCATCGCGTCCTTCGCGGCGGGCGAGACTTCGCGTTCGTAGGCGGCGCCGAGCGCGCGGATATAGTCCATCGGATGGAAATAGCTGATGTACTGGAGCGCGTCGGCGATCGTTTCGATCAGGTCGTCTTCGCGGATGATCACGGTGTTCATGTGCAGCCCTTCGCCCTTTTGCAGGATTCGCGGCTTCCCTAGACCCGCACGGTCGGGGTGGACAAGGGGTCAGGTGCGGCGGCGGCCGAAGACAGGGCGCGTCGGGGTGGCGGTTTGTACTTCGCCGGGTTCGGGCACCGCCGCCCCTAGATCGACGAGCGGGCGTTTGTGGGCGAACGCCCGCCAACTGCCCGTAGCGGCCAGCGCCAGAAGCAGAAGCCAGCCGCCCGCCGCCGACGGTATCAGCGCCCAGGCGAAGGCGGCGGGGGTGATGATCGCCATCACGGTCGGGATCGCGGCGAGGATCGCGATCGTCCCGAACAGCGCCCACCAGCGCCCGAGCTGCGTCGCCGCGGCGCCGATCATGACATTGGTCGCGGCGAGCAGCAGGAACTTGGCGGCAACGGGGTAGGGCAGGCTCGCCATCGCGGGCGAATAGTCGCCCAGCGTGAAGGCGGCCTGGATGTCGAAGAGCAGGTAATTTTCCCATGCGTCGCAAAGCGCCGCGGCGACCGGCAGCACGGCGGCGGCAAGAAGCGCGCGGAGGCGAAGCTTGTGCCAGAGTGCGATGCACCCGCTGGCGAGAAAGCCGGCGTAGAGCAGCATATAGAGATAGTCGCGCTCGTTGCCGGTCCGCATCGCAGCGAGGCGCGTGACCTGCTGCGGGTCGGTATAGAAGCCGAAGATCGCTTCGAGGTCGGCTTGGCCGCCGGCGAACTCGAGCGCGAGGACCGGGGCGCCATAGCCCGGCGCAATGTCATGTCCTGTCTGTGGAAAGACCTGACCCAGATACAGGCCGAAAAGCAGCGTCCCGATGCCGAACGCCAAGGTCCAATACCACGCGCGCGTCGGCGCGGGCGGGCGGGTCCGCTGCGCTTCGATCCAATGCTGGAGCCCCCCGACCATCGTTTAGATGTCCGGTGGAGCGCGGCGGCTCACCTTATTGGCACTCGGCGCATTTGCCGCGCACTTCGATCACCGGGCGTTCGGCGGCAAAGCCCGTCGCCTCGGCCGCGGCGCGGACGCCACCCGAAATCTTGTCGTTATCGACATGCACCGCGGTGCCGCATGTGTCGCAGATCAGGAAGATGCAGTCGTGGAGGCAGCCGGGATGGCTGTTCGCGACAAAGGCGTTCGCGCTTTCGACGCGGCGGACGAGGTTGTTCGCGACGAAAAGGTCGAGGATGCGATAGACGCTGTTCGGCGCGACGCGCTTGCCGCGCTTCTGCGAGACGATGTCGGCGATTTCATACGCGCTCGCGGGCTTGCCGATTTCGGCGACCGCGTCGAAAATCTGCGCGCGCATGTCGGTCCATGCTTCGCCCGCGCCTTCGAGCGCGCTCTGCGCCGCCTTGGCGAGCGAGGCGCCGCTGGCCTCGACGTGCGGATGATCATGCTTGCCCATTGGCGTTTCCTCGAAGCGTGGGAAATCCCGCGCTAACTATCGTCCCAATGTAGGCTGTTTAGGGCGTGCCCGCAAGTTGCGGACATCTCCGATGCGGTGGGATCAGTGCCGCGCGCGGCGGTTGAGGTCGTGACCCAAGGCGACGACGGCGACGCCGATCATCGTCGCGATCACTTCGCTGCCGTCGTGCGGACGCGACAGCGCGCCCGCCATCATGCCCAGCCCGAAGCTGCCGACCGCGAAGGGCATCATATAGCCGTGGCTGAGCACGCCCGAAACGAGCGTGATCAGGGCAAAGCCGATCGCGATGATCAGCCCGATCTCGTGGAACAGATGATTGTCGAGAAACACCCCGCCGACCGACGCGATCGAGGCGAAGAAGATCGTCGTCGCAAGGCAGTGGACGAGGCACAGCCCCGACAATCCCATCGCGAGCTGATCGCCGCTGAGCGAGGTCAACGGACGCGAATCGCGCGCAGCCCGAACCACCGCGCCGAGACGCGTCAGGACAGGGGCATGGCTGGCGACTTGGGTCACCCGATTCTCCGTTGGTGCAATAGCGAGCCGAGATATGGCATATCATGACAAAGGTTACAACATTACATTGTCATATTCTTTCGGGTTGCGGACACGGCCGATCGGGCTACATAAGTTGCGGAACGAAACCTGAAGGGGGCGCGATGTCTGAACTGGCCCGGCCGCTGAGGCTGCCTTGCGGCGCGATCCTGCCGAACCGGATCGCCAAGGCGGCGATGACCGAGGGGATGGCGACCCCCGATGGCCGCCCGACCCCCGAACTCGACCGGCTTTACGGCCTGTGGTCCGACGGCGGCGCGGGGCTGCTCATCGGCGGCAATCTGGTGATCGACCGCGATCATCTCGAGCGCCCGGGCAATGTCGTGATCGAGCGGGTGCCCGACGCCGACATGCACGAACGCCTCTCGCGCTGGGCTGCCGCGGCAACGCGCGGCGGCAATCATTTCTGGGCGCAGATCAGCCATAGCGGGCGGCAGACGCCCGCGGTGGTCAACCGCCACCCCAAATCGGCCTCGGACGTCAAGCTCGGGCTGCCCGGCGGGCAGTTCGGCCAGCCCGAGCCGCTGACCCGCGAAGAGATTAGCGAACTGGTCGATCGCTGGGCGGTGGCGGCAAAGGCGTGCCAGGATGCGGGCTTCACCGGGGTGCAGGTGCACGCCGCGCACGGCTATCTGATGTCGCAGTTCCTGAGCCCGCTTTCGAACCGCCGCACCGACGATTATGGCGGCAGCCTCGAGAACCGCGCGCGCCTGCTGCTCGATGTCATCGCGGCGACCCGCGCGGCGACGGGGCCGGCCTTCCCGATCTCGGTCAAGCTCAACAGCGCCGATTTCCAGAAGGGCGGCTTCGCGTTCGAGGACAGCCTGACGGTAGCCGGGTGGCTGGAGGCCGCCAGCGTCGACCTGATCGAGATTTCGGGCGGCACCTATGAACAGCCGAAGCTCCTCGGGATCGAGGGGATGGAGGAAAGCGCGCCGCAAAATGTCGCGCCGTCGACGCTCGCGCGCGAGGCCTATTTTATCGATTTCGCGCTGGCGATGCAGGCGCGCGTGTCGGTGCCGTTGATGGTCACCGGCGGCTTTCGCAGCCGCGCCGCGATGGAGCAGGCGCTCGAGCGTGGCGCGGCCGACGTGATCGGGCTCGGCCGGCCGATGTGCCTGATGGCGGACGCGCCCAAGCGCCTGCTGGCAGGCGACGAGGCATTGCCGCGATATGAGGACGACCTCGGGCTCGTTCCCGGCTGGCTGGGCTTCCTCAAGCGCTTGCAGATGGTCAAGGCGATCGACGGCTTCGCGGGCATTTACTGGTTCTACCAGCAGCTCTGGCTGCTCGGCCACAAGGGCCGGATCGACGAAGGGCTGAGCGTCTTTTCGGCCTTCCGCACGCTCGAGGCGCGCAACAAGGCGATCATGAAGGCGCGCACGGAAAGCTGAGCCTCCCCATTTCCGTCATTCCCGCGAAAGCGGGAACCCAGCGAGCAACCGTTGTGGGCTGGGTTCCCGCTTTCGCGGGAATGACGAGGGAAGGGTTTAAGCGCCCTCCTCCGCGCGCAACGCCTTCCGGTCCAGCTTACCGATCATCGTCTTGGGCAGGTTCAGCCGCACCTCGACCTCTTTCACCCGCTCATGCTTACCAAGCTGGGGGTTGAGCCAGGCGGCGAGCGCCTCGCCGCTCACCTGGAACCCGTCCTCCAGCGTCACGAAGGCCTTGGGCGCCTCGCCGCGATAGGCGTCGGGAACGCCGAGTACGATCGCTTCCTTGACCGCGGGATGCTCGTAGAGATGCGCCTCTATCACGCTCGGGTACACCTTGAACCCGCCGACCGCGATCATGTCCTTCAACCGGTCGACGATGCGGATATAGCCATTGGCCTCGACCACCGCGACGTCGCCGGTGCGCAGCCAGCCGTCGTCGGTGAAGCTGTCCTTGTCCGCGTCGGCGCGGTTCCAGTAACCTTGCATGATCTGCGGCCCCTTGACCGCGAGTTCGCCGGGCTCGCCGTCGGGGGCGTCCTTCGACGGATCCTCCTTGTCGAGAAGCCGAATGTGCGTCGCGGGGAGCGGCTGGCCGATCGTGCCCGGCTGGACCGGGCCTTCATAGGGATTAGTCGCGACCACGCCCGAGCTTTCGGTGAGGCCATAGCCTTCGACGAGCGAGGCACCCGTCGCCGCGGTGAATTTCTCACGCAATTCACCGGGCATCGGCGCGCCGCCCGAGATGCAGATGCGCAGTGAAGAAAAGTCGGTCTTCGCGAGATCGGGGTGATCGAGCAACGCCTGATACATCGTCGGCACGCCGGGCAGCGCGGTCGTTTTGGTGCGCGTGATCGCGTCGAGCGCCTGCTTCGCATCGAAGCGCGGCAGCATCGTGATCGAACCCCCGTTGAGCACCGTGCGGTTGAGCACGCAGGTGTTCGCGAAGACGTGGAAGAAAGGGAGAACGCCGAGGATGCGGTCCGCGGCGTCATGATCGGGGTCGATCGCATTGACCTGCCGCGCATTGGCGGTGAGGTTCTGGTGCGTCAGCTTGGCGCCTTTTGGTGTTCCCGTCGTGCCGCCGGTATATTGGATCAGCGCGATGTCCTTTTCGGCGTCGATCGCGACGGGTTCGGGCCGGCCGTCATTGTCGGTGAGCGCCGAGAAACGGATGACGCGGGGGTCTTCGGGGAGCGCCGCGACCTCGGTCCGCTTGAACAGGCGATAGAGCACCGACTTCGCCGCGGGCAGCCCGCCCGCGACCGAGCCGACGACGAGCTGTTTGAGGCTTGAGCCGTCGAGCACCTTCAATGCAGTGGGGAGCAGCGCCGCGGCGCTGATCGTGAACAGCGTATCGGTGCCCGAATCCTCGACCTGCGCCTCGAGCTCGGCGACCGTATAGAGCGGCGAGAAATTGACCACCGTCGCCCCGGCGGCGAGCGCGCCATAATAGGCTGCGACATAATGCGGGACGTTGGGGAGGAAGAGTCCGACGCGGCTGCCCTTGCCGATGCCCTGCAATTGCAATCCGCGTGCGACGCGGGCGGCGCCGCGCGCGACCTCGGCATAGCTGAACTGGCGGCCGAGGAAATCGAGCATCGGCGCATCGCCGCGCCGCGCGACGCTGGCGGCGAGCATGTCGGGCAGCGACAGCGGCGCAAACTCCTGGTCCCAGGCCGTGGGATGGCGATAATCGGTAGACCAGGAAAAGCGGCTGTCCATCGGGGGTTGATATCCTCTTCGAATAGGCGGGGTTCCTTACACTAGGGTCAGTAAGGTGATTTGCAACCGGGCTCGCTTGCGGCGCGCAGTCCGGACGGCTAGGCAGCGCATATTGTCTTCGCCAGGGGTTTTGTCATGCTGCAGCTGTCATCGCGCGTCGCCGCGCCGCTCGTCCTTCTCGCCTGCGCGCTCGCCGTTCCGGCTACCGCGAAGGACAAGCTGCCGACCGCAAGGCCCGCGCAGATCCAGGAGCTCTACGCCTGCCGCGACATCGCCGATCCGGCGGCGCGCCTCGCCTGTTTCGACCGCGAGGTCGGCGAGCTGTCGACCGCTGATCAGGCGCGCGAAATCACTTTCACCGACCGCGAGACCGCCAAAAAGGCGCGGCGCGGACTGTTCGGCTTTGCCTTCCCCAAGCTCGGCGGAATTTTCGGCGGCGATGAGGATGAGGTCAAGGAGATCGAAACGACGATCCGCTCGGCGAGCATCGACCGGTCGGGCAAATATACGCTGGTGATGGAAGATGACGCGGTGTGGGTGCAGATCGACACCACCCGCCTGCCGCGCCAGCCGAAGGCGGGGCAGAAAGTGAAGATCAAGGTCGCGACGATGGGCAGCTATTTTGCGTCCATCGACGGCGGCCGCACGATCCGCATGAAGCGCGACCGCTGACCGCCGCGGGCGCGCGACCGGCACCCATGACACAGCGATGACGATACAGCGATGACGGGCGGCGACGCGATCCCGCTTCCGGGGCCGGGCTGTCCGCCCTTCGTCCTGCTCGACGACGCGCGCGCCGAGGGCGCGGCGGCGGCGCGATTGTTCGTCGATCCGGTCGAGGTGTTGACCGCCCATTCCGCGGCCGAGGTTCCGGCGCTGCTTTCGGCGCTCGACGCGGCGCAGGCGCGCGGACTCCATTCGGCGGGCTATCTGACGTACGAGGCGGGCAAGGCGCTCGCGCCGGCATGGCGCGGGGCGGTCGATGCCGAAACCGGCGATGCGCCGCTCGGCTGGTTCGGGTTGTTTCACCAGGTCCGGCGGATCGACGCCGACAAGGTGGCGGGCCTGCTTCCCGATCCGGCGTCGGCGTGGATCGGCAAGGTCGCGCCGCGCGTCGCGCGCGCCGACTATCTGGCCGCTGTCGAGGCCGTGCTGGGCTTCATCCGCGCCGGCGATATCTATCAGGCGAATTTCACCTTTCGCGCCGACGTTCCGGTGCGCGGCAATCCGCTTGCCATTCATGCACGGCTGCGCCGCACCGCGCGCGCGGGTTATGGCGGGGTGATCTGGACCGGCGAACAGGCGATCGTCTCGCATTCGCCAGAACTCTTCTTCGCGCTGCGGGGCGGGCAGGTGATGGCGCGGCCGATGAAGGGAACCGCGGCGCGGCTTGCCGATCCCGAGGCTGATGCTGCTGCGGCGCGCGAGCTTGCCGAAGATCCCAAACAACGCGCCGAAAATCTGATGATCGTCGACCTGATCCGCAATGACCTGTCGCGCGTCGCGGTGCCGGGGTCGGTCGCGGTGCCCGACCTGTTCCGTGTCGAAAGCTTCCCGACGATCCACCAGCTCGTCTCCGATGTCAGTGCGCGCCTGCCCGAAGGCGCCGGGGCGGTCGACGTGTTGCGCGCGGCTTTTCCGTGCGGGTCGATCACCGGGGCGCCGAAAGTGCGCGCGATGGAAATCATCGACGAGCTGGAATCGGGGGCGCGCGGGCTTTACACAGGCTCGATCGGGTTCATCGAGCCGGGGGGCGATGCGGCATTCAATGTCGCGATCCGGACGCTTTTGTTACCGCAAAGCGCCTTGCAGGACGGTCCTGCTTGCGCCACGCTGGGACTGGGCTCCGGAATCGTCGCCGACAGCGAACCGGTTGAAGAATGGCGCGAATGTCTGGCCAAGGGGGAATTTGTGGGCGCAGCGGGGGAAAGCTTCGACCTCATCGAAACGATGTTCTTCGATCCGGTCGAAGGCGTCCAGCGGATCGAAGGGCATCTGGCGCGGATGAAGGCGAGCGCTGCGGCGCTGGGCTTCGTGTTCGACCGGCACGGCGCGCGCAACGTCCTGCAATCGGCGACCTTCCGCCTACGCAGCGCCGCGCGCGTGCGGATGCGGCTCGCGCCGTCGGGCGCGCTCGCGATCGAGGTGTCGCCGCTGCCACGGCTTGCCGAACTGCCCGTGCCCGTCGCGGTGCGGCCCGCGCCGATGGCCGCCGACGATTTCCGCCTGACGCACAAGACGAGCCTGCGTGCCGCCTATGACGGCGCGCGGCACGAGAGCGGCACGGCCGAGGTCGTCTTCGTCGACGAGCCCGGCTTCGTCACTGAGGGCAGCTGGAGCAATATCTTCGTCGAACGCGATGGCCAGCTGCTCACCCCGCCGCTCGCGCTCGGGCTGCTTCCCGGGGTGCTGCGCGCCGAACTGATCGACAAGGGGCGCGCGGTCGAATCGCACCTGCGGATCGCCGATCTGGAAAGTGGATTCTTTATCGGCAATTCGCTGCGCGGGCTGATCCCCGCACGGCTGGCGGACGCTGCGGCATCCGAGATAGGCTGACCTGCCGGCTGCATAGGTAAATTATCAAGCTGCGCGCTTGCGAATATCGGTTAGACGCTTTAGGCGCGGCCGCGCGCAATTTCCTGTCCTTTTGCAGCCCGAACCGCGCAAGCCACGGAAGATATCGTCATGTCGCTGAAGCCCCATGTCTCCGCCGCCCTCAACCGCATCCAGCCCTCGGCCACGCTCGCGATGACCGCGCGCGTGACGGCGCTGAAAGCCGCGGGCGTCGATGTGATTGGCCTCAGCGCCGGCGAGCCCGATTTCGATACGCCCGACTTCGTCAAGGAAGCGGCGATCGAGGCGATCCGCAATGGGCAGACCAAATATACGCTCGTCGACGGCACCGTGGCGCTGAAGGACGCGATCCGCGGCAAGTTCCGCCGCGACAACGGCCTCGAATTCGGGCTCGACCAGATTTCGGTCAATGTTGGCGGCAAGCACACGCTGTTCAACGCGCTGGTCGCGACGGTCGACAAGGGCGACGAGGTGATCATCCCCGCGCCCTATTGGGTGAGCTATCCCGACATCGTCGCCTTTGCGGGCGGCACGCCGGTGATCATCGAGGGCACCGCGGCGCAGAATTACAAGATCACGCCGGCACAGCTCGACGCCGCGATCACGTCGAAGACGCGCTGGGTGATGTTCAACTCGCCGTCGAACCCGTCGGGCGCCGCCTATTCGGGCGAAGAACTCGACGCGCTTGGCGAAGTCATCCGCCGTCACCCGCATGTGATGGTGATGACCGACGATATGTACGAGCATGTCTGGTACGCCGATTTCGCCTTCACCACCTTTGCGCAGCGCTGCCCCGATCTGATCGACCGCATCCTGACGGTGAACGGCTGTTCGAAAGCCTATGCGATGACCGGCTGGCGCATCGGCTATGCCGGCGGCCCCGCATGGATCATCAAGGCGATGGGCAAGCTGCAGTCGCAGTCGACATCGAACCCCTGTTCGATCGCGCAGGCGGCCGCCGCCGCCGCGCTCGGCGGGCCGCAGCAGTTCCTCGACGATCGCAACGCCGCATTCCGCAAACGCCGCGATATGGTTGTCGCGATGCTCAACGACGCGCCCGGCCTGAACTGCCCCGTCCCCGATGGCGCCTTCTATGTCTATCCCGACGCGTCGGGCTGCATCGGCAAGAAGACCCCCGACGGCAAGCTGATCGACAGCGACGAAGCGCTGATCGACTATTTCCTCGACAGCGCCAAGGTCGCGGCGGTGCATGGCGGCGCCTTCGGCCTGTCGCCGGCATTCCGCGTCTCCTACGCGACCTCGGAAGCCGTTCTCAAGGAAGCGTGCGTGCGCATCCAGCAGGCTTGCGCCGCGCTCAGCTGACGCTCCCCGCTGTTATAGTCATCCCGGCCTTCGCCGGGGTGACGGAAGATTTGCACCCGCATAGGAATTCTATACCGATCGGTCTTGTAATGTCGGCGGCGGCTCCTATTTGCACATGAACGGCGGTTAAGCGCGCGGTTCACCGGATAGTAAGTCATCCTCGCTAAGGTGACGGACATCACTGCACGGTTGGTCGGGGCGCTCCATATCGTCGGTGTAACCAAAGCGGTCTCGGCCGCGAATTAACAAATATGAAAAAAAGAGGCCCATATGCTCTCCATGCTCCGCTCCGACTGGTTCCTGACCATGCTCGCTGGCTTCGCGATTGGCGCGACTTATATCGTGCTCAATCAGCCGGCGCTGCCGATCCCGGTGTGACGCCGCTGCGGCGCACCCTTTCGCTTCGCGCCGTCACGGCGCTGGTTGCAGGCGCGATCGTCGCGCAATGCACCCCGGCGCAGGCCGAAAGCGTCGTCAAGCTGCCCGCTCCGCTCGTCGACCCTGCCGTCAACGCCAAGCGCGCGACCGCGGTGCTCGCGGGCGGTTGTTTCTGGGGCGTCGAGGGCGTCTTTTCCAACGTCAAAGGCGTGATTTCGGTCGAATCGGGCTATCATGGCGGTAACGCCGCGACCGCCAAATATGAACGTACTCACGACGGCAAGTCGGGCCATGCCGAGGCGGTTCGCATCGTCTATGACCCGTCGCAGGTCAGCTATGGCAGCTTGCTTCGTATCCTTTTTTCGGTGATCGCCGATCCGACACTCAAGAATCGTCAGGGTCCCGACACCGGCCCGCAATATCGCGCCGCGATCGTGCCGCTCGACGCCAGCCAGCGCCAGGTCGCGACCGCCTATCTGTCGCAGATCGGCGGCGGCAAATATTTCGCGAAACCGATCGTCGTGCCGATCGAGGCGTACAAGCGCTTCTATCCCGCCGAGGCGAATCATCAGGATTTCATGCGCCTGAACCCCAAGAACGGCTATATCCTGCGCTGGGATGCGCCCAAGCTCGTGGCGCTCAAGCGGCTTTACCCCGATATGGTGCGCGCAAAGCCAGCACCCTGACAATTCCGCGCGGGTAAAGCCCGAGCCCGAAATACGCCCGGTTCCGCGATTGGTCGCGGCAGAAGAATCATTCACCGCAAATCGCTGGCCCCTCCCGCGCGCCTGCGTGACGCAGGAAATGCCCGAGAGGGGTCGGGATAATATAAAAGTCGCAAGTGCGGGGTTCGAATGAAGTTCAGGTTTTCCGGCAAGCCGCTCCTCGCCGTGTCGATGAGCGCCGCGGTGCTTGCGGGCTGCGTCAGCAGCGCCGCGATCGTGCCGCAGCCGCGCGCGCAGCAGCCAGCGGCGGTGCGCGGTCCGTCGGGTGCGGTCACCGTTCCGATCGGTCAACCGGTGCGGTCGGCGATGCCGCGTCCCGCCGGCCCCGTCGATCCCGGATTCCGCCGCGCTCCTGCGGGTCTCAACGAGCGCATCTATGAACTGTGGCGCGCCTTCCCCGGCAAGACCGGCATCGCGGTGCAGCGGATCGACGGCGAATGGTCGCTGTCGCAGCGCGGCGGCGAGCTGTTCCCGCAGCAGAGCGTGTCGAAGCTTTGGGTGGCGCTGGCGGTGCTCGACGCGGTCGATCAGGGCCGGATGACGATGGACCAGCGCGTCCGCATCGGTCCCGAGGATTTGGTGGTCTTTCACCAGCCGCTCGCCGCGCGCGTCCGCGCCGAGGGATCGGTGACGATGAGCGTCCGCGACCTCATCGAAACCGCGATCACCCACAGCGACAATCTTGCGAACGACAGCCTGCTGCGCACCGTCGGCGGACCTGCCGCCGTGCGCGCCTTCATCGCGAAAAAGGATCTCGGCTCGATCCGCTTCGGGCCCGGGGAACGCCTGTTGCAGGCGGGGACCGCGGGGCTGACCTGGCAGCAAAGCTATTCGGTCGGCCGCAATTTCGAGAGCGCGCGCGCGGCGCTGTCGGCCGCGACGCGCCAAGCCGCGATGGACAATTATCTCGCCAATCCGGTCGACGGCGCCAGCCCCGCCGCGATCGCGAGCGCGCTGACGCGGCTCGCGCGCGGCACCTTGCTGTCGCCCGAATCGACCGAATATCTGCAAGGCGTGATGAGCCGCACGCGGAGCGGGCCGCGGCGGCTGAAGGCCGGGCTGCCACCGGGCTGGCAATTCATGCACAAGACCGGGACCGGACAGAATCTCGGCGGTATGACCGCGGGCTATAACGACATCGGTATTGCCACCGCGCCCGATGGCACGCGCTATGCGATCGTCGTGATGATGGGCACCACCTCGTCGGGTATTCCCGCGCGCATGGCCTTGATGCAGTCGGTGTCATCGGCCGTCGCCGAATATCACGGAAGGTAATCCCGATGAAGCTTGCTGCCCTGCCGCTGGCCCTGCTGGCGCTCGCGCTCGCCGGATGCGCGACGCCCGAAACGCGGCTGCGCACCGGGCTCAACAATGCCGGCCTGTCGAAGGCGATGTCGGCGTGCATGGCCGAACGCATGGTCGACCGGCTGTCGCTGGTCCAGCTTCGCCGCCTGTCGGCGCTCGGCAGTCTCAAGGACAAACGCGTCACCGACCTGTCGCTCGACCAGTTTTTCCGCAAGGTCCGTGCGCTCAGGGATCCCGAGATACTGACGGTGTCGACCAGCTCCGCCGCGCTCTGCGCGCTGCGCTAAATTCTCAATCGCCCGGAAAGCGCACGACGAGGTTCGGCGGCGGAAAGCTGTTCCGCACCGTTTCGGAGCGGTCGGCCGGCAGCCATGCTTCGCGACGGGAAAAGCTTTCGATCGTGGCATATTGCCCCAGCCGCGTAAGCGAGGTGACGACATAGGGCTGGCCCTCGGCGCCGAGGATCGACGCGCGGTCGGCGAGGTGGAAATGGAGGTGCGGCGCGCTCGCCTGCCCGGTGAAGCCGAGGAAGCCGACGACCTGCCCCGCCTTGACGCGGTCGCCGACCGCGACCGGCGCGCCCTGTTTCATATGTTCATAGGTCGCGATGCGGCCGCCGCCGATGTCGAGCATCACGAAATTGCCGCTGGCGTCGGCAATCCCGGGCCTCGGCCTGCCCGATACGGTGGCCGGGTCGGGGACATCGTCGCGCACCGCGACGATCGTACCGTCGGCGACCGCGAGCACCTCGGCGCCGAAGCCATGGTGATTCGCCGGGATATTGGCATCGCCCGACGACAATTTTCCTTTCGCGTCGACCTTCATATAGTCGATCGCGAAACGGCCGGGCAGGGTGGCCGATCCTTCGGTGGCATAGAAGACGCGGCGATGCCCGCGCTCCATGCCGGGATCATACACCGCGACCCACGGGCCGCCGCGCAGCGGCGGCGACAGGCGGGGCAGGGCGGCGGCCTCCGGCGTTGCCGTGCCGCCCGAAATTGTGAAATCACCCTCATTGGTGTCGATCTTGCTCAGCGTCAGGCTGTGCGAGATCGATCCGCGGAGATAGGCGGCGGGGACGGGCGCGCCGATATAGACGACAGCGCGGCGGCCGATGGGAATGATCCGCGAATTGGCTTCGGGCGGCCCGACGAGATCGATCGCCGTGGGCAGTTCGTCCCGGCTATAGGTCTTGATCGGCGTGTCGCCTGCCTTGATCGCGAGCGCGTTCAGCTCGAGCGGATGGCTGGAAAAATTGGTGAGGTGGAGTTCATAGACGAGCTGGTCGGCGTCGCCGATCCGAACGATTTTCGGCGCCTCGACGATCTGTACATCGATCGACTGGTTCACTTGTGCCGTCGCGGCGACCGGACCGGCGAGCGTCAACCATGTCAAAACAAGAAGCTTTATCCGCATCTTCGCGTCCCTCATCCCGATCCCTCGACCGTGCCCGATTATCAACTCGGGCCCGGGGCGTCATCCGAAAGACGGACCGGCTCGCCGCAAGCCTTTGCCGCGCACAAGAATATCTGGGGCTACCCGGGGGTAGAATTGGCGCCAAACTTGTGCTTAGGCGGCGCCGATCCTCTCCCTTCACAGAGTCGAAAGGCCCGGCAGACCTCATGAACATCCACGAATATCAGGCAAAAGAACTGCTCGCGAAATTTGGCGTTGCCGTCCCCAAGGGCATTGCCGCGATGACCGTCGAGGAAGCCGTCGCCGCGGCGAAGCAGCTCCCCGGGCCGCTCTATGTCGTGAAATCGCAGATCCACGCGGGTGGCCGCGGCAAGGGCAAGTTCAAGGAACTCGGCCCCGACGCAAAGGGCGGCGTCCGCCTCGCCAAGACGATCGAGGAAGTCGAAGCGCACGCCAAGGACATGCTCGGCAACACGCTGGTGACGATCCAGACCGGCGAAGCCGGCAAGCAGGTCAACCGCCTGTACATCACCGACGGCGCCGACATTAAGCAGGAGTTCTACCTCGCGTTGCTCGTCGACCGCGCCACCAGCCGCATCGCGGTTGTCGCCTCGACCGAGGGCGGCATGGACATCGAAACCGTCGCGCACGACACGCCCGAAAAGATCCACACGATCACGATCGATCCCGCCACGGGAATCCAGCCGCACCATGGCCGCAGCGTCGCCGCGGCGCTCGGCCTGTCGGGCGATCTCGCCAAGCAGGCCGCCAAGGTGCTTGGTGGCCTCTATGCCGCCTTCCTCGGCACCGATGCCGAGCAGATCGAAATCAACCCGCTGGCTGTCTGCGAAGGCGCGAACGGCGACGAATTGCTCGTCCTCGACGCCAAGGTGGCGTTCGACGGCAATGCGATGTTCCGCCACAAGGATCTCGCCGAGCTGCGCGACCTGACCGAGGAAGATCCGGCCGAGGTCGAAGCGTCGGAATATGACCTCGCCTACATCAAGCTCGACGGCAACATCGGCTGCATGGTCAATGGCGCGGGTCTCGCGATGTCGACGATGGACATCATCAAGCTCAACGGCGAATTCCCTGCGAACTTCCTCGACGTCGGCGGCGGCGCGAGCAAGGAAAAGGTTACCGCGGCGTTCAAGATCATCCTCAAGGATCCCGCCGTAAAGGGCATCCTCGTCAACATCTTCGGCGGCATCATGAAGTGCGACATCATCGCCGAGGGCATCGTCGCCGCGGCGAAGGAAGTGAACCTCTCGGTTCCGCTCGTCGTCCGTCTCGAAGGCACCAATGTCCAGCAGGGTAAGGATATCCTCGCCAATTCGGGCCTGCCGATCGTTGCGGCCAATGATCTGGGCGATGCGGCGAAGAAAATCGTCGCAGAAGTCCGCGCGGCCTGACGCCTCGACCACCCCTCCCCACCGTGAGGGGGAGGGGTAAGGTTGACGTTTACGTAAACCGCAACTATGGCGCAGTGCACAATTTGTTGAGAGGAGCTTTGCAAGCCATGAAAATCCTCGTCCCCGTCAAGCGGGTGCTCGATTATAACGTCAAGCCGCGGGTCAAGTCCGACGGCACCGGCGTTGACCTTGCCAATGTCAAAATGTCGATGAACCCGTTCGACGAGATCGGTGTCGAAGAAGCGATTCGCCTGAAGGAAAAGGGCGTCGCGACCGAGATCATCGCGGTTTCCGTCGGCCCGGCGAAGGCGCAGGAAACGCTGCGCACCGCGCTCGCGATGGGCGCCGACCGCGCGATCCTGGTGCAGACCGACGATGCGGTCGAGCCGCTCGCGCTCGCAAAGATCTTCAAGGCGATCGCCGACGCCGAACAGCCCGGCCTTGTCATCCTTGGCAAGCAGGCGATCGACGACGACAACAACCAGACCGGCCAGATGCTCGCTGCGCTCACCGGCTGGGCGCAGGGCACTTTCGCCAGCGCGGTGAATGTCGAAGGCGACAGCGTCAATGTGACGCGCGAAGTCGACGGCGGCCTCGAAACGGTGAAACTGAAGCTTCCCGCGATCGTCACCACCGATCTGCGTCTGAACGAGCCGCGCTACGCGTCGCTGCCGAACATCATGAAGGCGAAGTCGAAGCCGCTCGATACCAAGTCGCCCGCCGATTACGGCGTCGACACGGCGCCGCGCGTCAAGACGCTCAAGGTTTCGGAACCGCCCGTCCGCTCGGCCGGCGTCAAGGTCGCCGATGTCGATGAACTGGTTGCCAAGCTTAAAGCGCTGGGAGTGCATTCATGAAAACGCTCGTTTGGGTCGAACATGACGGCAGTGCCGTCAAGGACGCCACGCTCGCCGCGGTGACCGCCGCCGCGAAGCTCGGTGAAGTCCATCTCCTCGTCGCCGGTTCGGGCGTCGATGGCGTCGCCAAGGAAGCCGCGCAGATCGCCGGCGTCCAAAAGGTCCACGTCGCCGACAACGCCGCTTTCGGTCATAACCTGCCCGAAAATGTCGCGCCGCTCGTCGCCGACCTCATGGGGTCGCACGATGCCTTCGTCGCGCCCGCGACGACCACCGGCAAGAATATCGCGCCGCGCGTCGCCGCGCTGCTCGACGTGATGCAGATTTCGGAAATCCTGTCGGTCGAAGGTCCGAAGACCTTCACCCGCCCGATTTACGCCGGCAACGCGATCGCGACCGTCGAATCGTCGGACGCGAAGCTCGTTCTCACCGTTCGCGGCACTGCCTTTGAAAAGGCTGCGACCTCGGGCGGTTCGGGCACGGTCGAAGCCGTCTCGGCCGGCGGCGACACCGGCATCTCGAGCTTCGTCGGCGCCGAAATCGCCAAGTCGGAGCGCCCCGAGCTGACCTCGGCCAAGATCATCGTGTCGGGCGGCCGTGCGCTGGGTTCGAGCGAGAAATATGAAGAAGTCATCGTGCCGCTCGCCGACAAACTCGGCGCCGCGCTCGGTGCTTCGCGCGCCGCGGTCGATGCGGGCTATGTCCCCAACGACTATCAGGTCGGCCAAACCGGCAAGATCGTCGCACCGCAAGTCTATTTCGCGATCGGCATTTCGGGCGCGATCCAGCATCTCGCCGGCATGAAGGATTCGAAGACGATCGTCGCGATCAACAAGGACGAAGACGCCCCGATCTTCCAGGTCGCCGACTTCGGCCTCGTCGCCGATCTCTTCAACGCCGTTCCCGAGCTGACCGGCAAGATCTGATCCGCCGTGGCTGGCGATCACCCCGGTGTGCCCGGACTGGGCGACGCGCCGTTCAACGCCGGCGGGCGCCGCGCCACGCGCTCGGCGCCGCGCCCGGATGACGAAAACAGCGAAGCGATCGGGGGCGAAGAGGCTCTCGATCGCTCGTTGATATTGGCGAGCGTCGCGCGCGATGCGCGGCTCGACAAGAAATTCCTGCTGCTGATCATCCTTTCCGCGGCGATCGCGACGCTGGGCCTGTTGCAAAGCTCGACCGCGGTCGTGATCGGCGCGATGCTGGTATCGCCTTTGATGGGGCCGATCATGGGGATCGGCTTTGGTCTGGCGACCATCGAAAGCAATCTGATCCGCCGTTCGCTGGTGACGCTTGCCGCCGGGATGGCGGTCGCGATCCTCGTCGCGATGCTGATCATCTGGTTGTCGCCGATCAAGGACGTCACCCCCGAACTCCGCGCGCGAACCCAGCCAACCCTCCTCGACCTCGGCGTCGCGGTGGTCGGCGGCATCGCGGGCGTTTATGCGATCATGCGCAAGCTGTCGGGCGTCATGGTCGGCGTCGCGATCGCGACGGCGCTGGTGCCGCCGCTGTCGACGGTCGGCTTCGGGCTGGTGACGGGGCGGATGGATTTCGCGCTCGGCGCGGCGCTCCTGTTCCTGACCAACACGCTTGCCATTGCCTTCGCTGCGACGATCGTCGCGCGGCTCAATCATTTCGGGCCATCGCTCACGCGCCAGCATACGGCGGTGCAGGCCGTCGGCATCGTTGCGGCGCTCGGCATATTGTCGATCCCGCTTGCGCTGTCGCTCAACAATATCGTCCGCGAAATCGGCGCGCGCACGACCGTACAGACCGAACTCAATCGCCTGCTCGGCAAGGACGACCGCGTCGACAGCCTGAACGTCCGGGTCGAAAATGACGAAATCGCGGTCGATGGCGTCGTGCTCGTCGGTCAATATGCCGCGCAGCTCAACGCCAATCTGGCGCGGGCGGTGCGCAGCAAGGTGCAACGCGACGTGCGCGTCAGCATCGCCCAGTTGCGCCAGCAGACCAACGCCGCGGTGGAGTTCGAGGAACGGCTGAACCAGCGCATCGCGACGCTCGAGCAACGCGAAGACGACAGCCGCGAAATCCTCGCCGGTCTGACCGTCGGCGAGCTTGTCGCGCGCGAACGCGTGCTGATCGACGCGCAGGCGCGGCGCGTCGTCGTTCAGCGCGACCGCGAGGCCGAGGGCGAGCAGGTCGCCGCCGCGGTCGACCGCATCATCGCGGCGGTGCAGGCGGGCTATCCGCAATGGCTGATCCAGAATGGCAGTCTCACGGCGGTAGAGACGCCCGTGGCGGAAGCCGCCGCGACCGAATAGGCTTGCGCAGACCTATTCGGGTTGACCTGTCGCGCCCGATCCCATGTGATGCGCGCCGGACCCGGCGGACGCCCGGGCAGGGGAGAGGCGATATGCGCGGCAAGCGACTGGCGTTGGCGATGATGATGGCGAGTGCGGGTCTGGCGGCGAGCACTCCGCCGCTCCATGCACAGGTGGCGCCGCGCGAAGTGGTGACGATCGACAAGGCGCGGATCGATGCGGCGCTGAAGGCGATGATCGCCGACGGCCGCGGCGCCGGAACCTCGGCGCTGATCTGGCAGGATGGGCGCGAGGTTTATTTCGGCAGCGCCGGCATGGCCGACCGCGAAGCGAAGCGCCCGATGCGCCGCGACACGATCGCGCAAATCTATTCGATGACCAAGCCGGTTACCGGCGTCGCGCTGATGCAATTGTGGGAAGCGGGCAAGTTCCATCTCGACGATCCGCTCGCCAAATATCTTCCCGAATATGCGAATATGCGCGTCTATGCGGGCAAGGATGCCGCGGGCCAGCCGCGCTATGTCGCCGCCGATCGGCCGATCACTGTCCGCGACATCCTGCGCCACACCGCGGGTTTCGCTTATGGCGCCGGGCCGACGCCCGCGCACGACGCATATGTCGCGGCCGAACCGCTCGCACTGACAATCCCCCTTGCCGAGGCGAGCAAGCGTCTCGCGGGCGTGCCTTTGCTGTACCAGCCGGGTACTCAGTGGGAATATAGCATCGCGGTCGATGTGCAGGCGGCGCTCGTCGAGAAGCTCTCGGGCCAGCCCTTCGCCGCCTATGTCCGCGCGCATATATTCGAACCGCTCAAAATGCGGGAGACCGCGTGGCGCCAGCCCGACGCGCGCCTGCCGCGCTTTGCGGCGATGAATGTGAAGAAGGACGGCAAGCTGGTCCAGCAAGCGGCGGCCGAGGCGCAGGTGCTGAATTTCAGGGACCATGCACTGACCCCCGGCGGCTTCGGCCTCGCCTCGACGCTCGACGATTATCAACGCTTCGCGCGCATGCTGCTGAACAAGGGGGAACTCGACGGCGTGCGCATCCTCAAACCCTCGACCGTGAAACTGATGGCGACCGACCAGCTCGACCCTGCGATCACCGAACGCGCGTGGCTCCCCGGCAAGGGCCATGTCGGTTTTGGCTTCGACTTCGCAGTGCGCAACGGCCAGCCACTGACTGCCGAAGAAAGCCGCGGCGCGACGGGCGAATATTTCTGGGACGGCATGGCATCGACCCTCTTCTGGGTCGATCCGGCGAACAGGCTGACCGCGGTCTTCTTCGTCCAGACCATTCCCTATGACGGCACGCTCCACCGCGATTTCCGCGCCGCGGTCTATGGGCCGGACTATCGGGGCCCCGCGGGCGACTAGTCGGCCGCCTGGCGCTGTCATCCTTTTGTCATCGCGATGCCCTTGAGCGGCGCGAGGAGTTTTCTTCGATGTCTCAACCCGACAAACGCACCCTGCTCGCCGAAGGCCTTGCGGCCGGCGATGACGATAGCGCGCTGCACGCGCGCCTTGCCGCCGCGGGCGTGTCGGCGGCGGCGGCGAAATATGAGGTCGACCGGCTGGCGAAGGATCCGATGGCCGCGATGCTGCGGCGCCAGGCGGCGCGGATGGCGAAGCAGGGCTGGCTGCTCGCCAATCAGGAGCGGCTGGCGCGTGAGGCTGAAGGCGGCTTCGCGCTCGACACGCTCGCTGCGCCCGATGCCGGGCATTTCTACCGCCACTATTATGAGGTCAACCGGCCCGCGAAGCTGACGGGTATCGTCGATCATTGGCCGGCGCTGGCGCGCTGGTCGCTCGACCATTTCGCCGCGGCCGCGGGCGATGCCGTCGTCGAGGCGCAGGTCGAGCGCGAGCGCGACCCCGACTATGAACTGGCGAAGGACGATCATCGCCGCCTCGTCCGTTTCGGCGAACTGATCGACTGGCTCCGCAAGGACGAGGCGAGCAATGACGTCTATCTCACCGCCTACAACAGCGGCACCAACGCCGCCGCGCTCGCTCCGTTGTGGGACGATCTGGCGCCAATCGTGCTGCTCGACGATACGCGCGAGCGTGATGGCTTTTTCTGGCTCGGGCCCAGGGGCACGCTCACCCCCTGGCATCACGACCTCACCAACAATCTGCTCGTGCAGGTGATCGGGCGCAAGCATGTGCGGATGGCGCCGCCGTGGGCGTTCGCGCGGATGCGCAACAGCCGCCACTGTTTCTCCGACTGGGGCAATGAAGCGCTGCCCGCCGGCCATGGCGATTCGGCCGTACCACCGGTGCTCGAAACAGTCATCGGCCCGGGCGAGGCCATCTTCCTGCCCGTCGGCTGGTGGCATCAGATCGAAGCGCTCGATCTCTCCGCCAGCATGAGTTTTACGAGCTTTCGCCGGCCCAATGTCCATGTTGAAGACTATGTGTCGTGGGGCGCCTTGTAACATTCCTGTGAATTTGGAGCTCCTTGAGGCAGCATTTTTTCTTTCTTGATCGCCGGCTATCCTGACGCGATTGTCGGCTTGCGCTCGCTCCGCTTAGTCCGCACCATCGCGGCATGACCTCGCTTCCTGACTTTCTCCCAGCGTTGATGACCCGCGTTGTCGGAGCTGGCGTTTTGTCGGGCCTGACGCGTTTGTCGGGCGGCGCGAACATGGAGAGCTTTGCGTTCGATTGGGCGAGGGAGGCCTATGTCCTGCGCCGCGCGCCGTCGGCGGATTATATGGCGGACCGTCCGTTCGGGCATGTCGACGAGGCGGCGCTGGTGATGGCGGCACATGATGCGGGGGTGAGGGCGCCCGAGGTTGTGGGCGTGCTGACGGACGCCGACGGCCTAGGCACGGGCTATGTGATGCGGCGGGTGCTGGCGGAGGTGTCGCCGGCGAAGATATTGGCGGGTCCGCCGCCGTCGCTGCTGGAGGATCTCGGCCGCGAGCTGGCGCGCATCCACAGCATCCCGCTGGACAGCGTGCCCGCTGCGATCCCGCTGATGGACACGGCGACGGCGCTGGCGGAGCTGCGCGCGCGCTTCCTGTCGTACGGCGGCGACCGCCCGGTGATCGCGCTGGCGATCAAATGGTGCGAGGAGCATCTGCCCGCGCCCGTCGATCCGGTGCTCGTCCATGGTGATTATCGCATGGGCAATGTGATGGTCGATGCCGATGGCTTGGCCGCGGTGCTCGACTGGGAGCTGGCGCACCGCGGCGACGCGCATGAGGACCTCGCGTTCGGCTGCATGACGGTGTGGCGCTTCGGCGCGCTCGATAAACCGGCGTTCGGGGTCGGCAGCCTCGACGATTACTTCGCGGCGTACGAAGCTGCAGGCGGGGTGCCGGTCGACCGCGCCCGCTTCCGCTTCTGGCTGATCTACCGGACGCTCTGGTGGGCGCTCGGCTGCCTGCAGATGGGGCAGATGTGGCGGAGCGGCGCCGACCGGACGGTCGAGCGCGTCGTCATCGGCCGGCGCACGGCGGAGCAGGAGCTCGACCTCGTCCGGCTGCTCGAAGACGAGGCGCCCGAGGCCGAGCGGGCGCGGGACTTGCCACCGTCGAAGCCGGTCGTACCGGAACCCGCTGGCGAGCCGACGAACCGCGAGATCGTGCAGGCGGTGCGCGACTGGGTTGAGGGGTCGATCAAGCCGCAGGCGCAAGGCCACGCCAAGTTCGAGGCGGTGGTCGCGATGAACGCGCTCGGCATTGTGCTGCGCGACCTGGGTGCAGGGGTGCGCGCCGAGGACAAGGCGCTCGCCGAAGCCTTGCTGTCGGGCGCGCGCACGCTCGCCGAGCCGGGCCTGCTCGCGAAGCTGCGCCGCGCCGTGCTCGACAAATGCGCGATCGACAGCCCCAAATATGCCGCACTCGCTGCGGCGCGCGCCGACTGGCGCGGATAACAGGACAAGGGAGAGAGACATGGATTTTGCGATGCCCGCCGACTTGCAGGCGTACCTCGACGAGCTTGATGCGTTTATCGAGGCCGAGATCAAGCCGCTCGAGCTCGAAGGCGACAATATCCGCTTCTTCGACCATCGGCGCGAGCATGCGCGCACCGACTGGGACAATCAGGGCCTGCCGCGCGAAGAGTGGGAGGCGCTGCTGCGCCAAGCCACCCGCAAGGCCGACGCCGCGGGCCACTGGCGCTTCTCGGCGCCGAAGAAGTACGGCGGCAAGGACGGATCGAACCTGTGGATGGCGGTGATCCGCGAGCACTTCGCGGCGAAGGGCCTCGGCCTCCACAACGATCTCCAGAACGAGCATAGCATCGTCGGCAACTTCCCGTTCGTCGAGATGTTCGAGCAGTTCGCGACGAGCGACGAGCAGAAGGCCGAGTTCATCCTCGGCGGGTTCGAGGGCAAGCGCCGCACCGCGTTCGGGCTGACCGAGCCCGATCATGGCTCGGACGCCACCCATATGGAGACGCGCGCGGTCAAAGAGACGCGGGGCGGCGTCGACGGCTGGCGCATCGACGGCCGCAAGATGTGGATCACCGGCATGCACAGCGCGACGCACTGCGCGACCTTCTGCCGCACCAGCGGGAACGACGGCGACGCGAAGGGCATCACCTGCCTGCTCGTCCCCACCGGCACGCCGGGCATGACGGTCGACGAATATATGTGGACGTTCAACATGCCGACCGACCATCCGAGGATGACGTTCAGCGACGTGTGGGTGCCCGACGAGGCGCGGCTCGGCCCCGAGGGCGGCGGCCTGTCGATTGCGCAAAGCTTCGTCCACCAGAACCGCATCCGCCAGGCGGCAAGCTCGCTGGGCGCGGCGGTCTACTGCATCGAGGAGAGCGTGAAGTACGCGCGGCAACGCAAGCCGTTCGGCGAGGCGCTGGCGAAGAACCAGGCGATCCAGTTCCCGCTGGTCGAGCTCGCGACGCAGGCCGAGATGCTGCGGCTGCTGATCCGCAAGACCGCGTGGGACATGGACAATACGCCGCACAAGGAGGTCGAGCGCACCCTCTCCGACAAGGTCAGCATGTGCAACTACTGGGCGAACCGGCTCGTCTGCGAGGCCGCCGACCGCGCGATGCAGGTCCACGGCGGCATCGGCTACTCACGCCACAAGCCGTTCGAGCACATCTACCGCCACCACCGCCGATACCGCATCACCGAAGGCGCCGAGGAAATCCAGATGCGAAAGGTCGCTGCCTATCTCTTCGGATATATGGGGCCGCGGAAGGGGAGGTTGGGGTAAACAAAGCCGTCGCCCCCGCGAAGGCGGGGGCCGTTGTCGGCTTGTCACGATGTGACGGTCCCATGCTGCCAGCGGCCCCAGCCTTCGCTGGGGCGACGGTGCTATCGCTTTCTTACAAACTCCGCGCGTAGCACAAGCCCCTTGATCCCCTCGTGCCGGCAGTCGATTTCCTGATCGTCGCCGGTCAGGCGGATCGACTTGATCACGGTGCCGACCTTCAGCGTCTGCCCCGCGCCTTTGACGTTCAGATCCTTGACCAGCACGACCGAGTCGCCGTCGGCGAGCAGGTTTCCGACGGCATCGCGCACCTCGGGACCCGCCACCGCGGCGGCATCGCGCGCGGCGATATCGCCGGCGGACAGCCATTCGCCGCTCGCCTCGTCATAGACATAATCTTCGTCGTCGCTGGTCATATTTTTATCCCGGTTTGCGGAAGCGCAGGGTGAACTGGTCGGTCTTGCCGCGGATCTTGTCGTCGAAGACATTGGCGCTACGCGGATCGGCGGGGCGGCGATAGAGGTCGCTTTCGGCCTCGAGCTTGAAGCCAGCCTTGGTCAGCGTCGCGACGACCGCATCCTTGTCGATCCGGTGCAGGCTGTCGGACAGCGTCGTGCCGGTGCCTTTCGCCGCGCTATGGTCGACGACGACCAACGTGCCGCCGGGTTTCAGCGCCGCGAACAAGGCCGCGCTCGCCTTGTCGCCCGTGCCTTCGGGGAAGGGCTTCAGATAGAGGTCATGGAAATTCTGCACCGTAACGATCGTGTCGAGCGGCTCGGGAAAGGCGGGCGCGGCGAACGGACCGGCGACGGCATCGACATTGACGTAAGCGGCGTCGACCGCGGCCTGATCGGTGCCATATTGCGCCTTGAACTTGATGAATTCGGCGGGCTGGAAGCCATAGACTTTGCCCGACGGCCCGACCGCGGCGGCGAGCAGCCGAGTGACATAACCGCCGCCCATCACATAATCGCCGACCTTTTGTCCGGGTTTGACCTGGGCGAAGGCGAGCAGTTCTGCGGGCTTGCGCGCCGCGTCGCGTGCCCGGTCGGCGGCGGGCCGCGCGGGATCGGCGAGCGCGGTCTTATAGCTGGGGGCGGCCGCCTGTTTGGCGGCGAGCGGGGTCGCCGAGACGGCGAGCATCAGGGCGAGGGTAAGCGGACGGATCATGGCATCGACTCCCTATCTCTTGTCCCGCCATCATAGCGTCTTGCCGGGGCGGCTGCGCGTTTATTTGCATCTCGCGATTTTGATGATAGGTTTCTTCGTGAAACTAAAAAATTGGGAGAGCGGACATGCATGATCTGGTGATTCGCGGCGGCACCGTCGTCGATGGTTCGGGCGGCACGCCCTTTGTCGCGGATGTCGCGGTCGATGGCGACCGTATCGTCGCCGTCGGCGAAAATCTTGGCGCGGGCCGCGAAGAAATCGACGCCGCCGGCAAGATCGTCACGCCGGGCTTCGTCGACGTCCACACCCATTATGACGGGCAGGCGACGTGGGACGCCGAAATGGCGCCGTCGAGCTGGCACGGCGTCACCACCGTCGTGATGGGCAATTGCGGCGTCGGCTTCGCCCCCGCCAAGCCCGACCGGCATGACTGGCTGATTTCGCTGATGGAAGGCGTCGAGGACATCCCCGGCACCGCGCTCGCCGAAGGCATGTCGTGGGACTGGGAAACCTTCCCCGAATATATGGACGCGCTCGAAAAGCTGCCGCGCACCGTCGACGTCGCGTGCCACGTCCCGCACGGCGCGGTGCGCGCCTATGTGCTCGGCGACCGCGAAAAGCCCGGCGCGATCCCGACCGACGACGACATCGCCGAAATGTCGCGCATCGTCGAGGAAGGCGTGCGCGCGGGCGCGCTCGGTTTCTCGACCAGCCGCACCGTGCTGCACAAATCGATCGACGGCGAACTCGTTCCCGGCACCACCGCGACCGCCGAGGAGCTGATCGCGATCGGCCGCGCGATGGGGCGCGTCGGTTACGGGGTGTTCGAAATGGCGAGCGACATGAAGCGCGAGTGGAACGAGTTTCAGTGGATGGGCGACCTCAGCCGCGAAACCGGGTTGCCGGTGACCTTCGCCGCGCTCCAGTCGATCGCCAAGGAGCTGCCGCTCGAAGAGCAGATTGCGGAGATGCGCAAGCAGAACGCGACCGGCGCGAACATCGTCGCGCAGATCGCTTTGCGCGGCAACGGCATTATCATGGCCTGGCAAGGCACCGTCCATCCCTTCCGTTTCAAGCCGGCGTGGAACGAGATCATCGACCTTTCGTGGGAGCAGCAGCTCGCGAAGCTGAAAGACCCGGCGTTCAAGGCACGGATGATTTCGGAAGCGAATGTCTGGCCCGAAAGCGACATCCTCGATTTCCTGATGGTCGTCGCCGAGGGCTGGCCGGTGCATTTTGAGATGGATCCCGACTTCAACTATGAGCCGAAGATGGACGAAAGCATCGCGGGCCGCGCCGCCGCGGCGGGCGTCTCGCCGGCCGAATATGCCTATGACCTCCTCATGAAGGACGACGGCAAGGGCTTCATCTATTTTCCGATTTTGAACTACCGCGACGGCAACCTCAATTTCCTCGAGGATTTGCAGGCGTCGGACGACACGGTGAACAGCCTGTCCGACGGCGGCGCGCATTGCGGGACGATCTGCGACGCCGCCTCGCCGACCTTCATGCTCCAGCATTGGGTGCGCGACCGCAAGGGCCATCGCATCGCGCTCGAACATGCAGTGAAGCGCCAGTGCCGCGATACGGCTTTGCTCTATGGCCTCGAGGACCGCGGCGTGCTCGCGCCGGGCTATCTCGCCGACTTGAACGTCATCGATATGGACGCGCTGAAGCTCGGCAAACCTTGGCTCGCGTTCGACCTGCCCGCAGGCGGCAAGCGGCTGCTGCAAAAGGCCGACGGCTATGTCGCGACGGTGAAGTCGGGCGTGGTGACATTCAAGGGCGGCGCCATGCAGGGACCGACCCCCGGCGGCGTGATCCGCGGCCCGCAGCGCGTCGAAATGGCGATGGCGGCGGAGTGATGCGGGCGGTCCAGCTTCGCGCGCCCGCCTCGCTCGACAATCTGAGGCTGGCCGATCTTCCCGACCCCGGCGATCCGGGGCCCGGCGAGATTCGCGTGCGGCTGACGGCTTCGTCGCTCAACTTCCATGATTTCGCGGTCGTCGCCGGAATGATCCCGACCGTCGACGGTCGCATCCCGATGTCCGACGGCGCGGGGACGGTCGAGGCGATCGGCGAAGGGGTGACCGACTATCGGGTCGGCGACCATGTCGTGTCGCTCTTCTTTCCTTACTGGGACGACGGCGCGGCGCCGTCGACCGCCTTCACGCAGGTGCCGGGCGACGGCATCGACGGCTATGCGCGTGAAGTGGTGGTGACACCGCAGCACTGGTTCACTCAGGCGCCCACGGGATGGTCGGCCGCCGAGGCGGCGACGCTGACCTGCGCGGGGCTGACCGCATGGCGCGCATTGTTCGTCGACGGTGTTACACAGCCGGGCTCGACCGTGCTGGTGCAAGGCAGCGGCGGCGTATCGGTGTTCGCGCTGCAATTCGCCAAGGCAGCCGGCGCGCGCGTCATCGCGACGAGTTCGTCCGACGCGAAGCTCGACCGGCTGAAAGCGCTCGGCGCCGACGAGCTGATCAATTACAAGGAGGTGCCGGCGTGGGGCGCCAAGGCGCTCGAACTCTCGGGCGGGCGCGGGGTCGATACGGTGGTCGAGATCGGCGGCGCGGGGACGCTCGACCAGTCGATGGTCGCGACCCGCGTCGGCGGCCATGTCGCGCTGATCGGTGTGCTCGCGGGGATCGCCGGACCGGTAAAGACCGCGCTGTTGATGAGCAAGAATCTGCGCGTGCAAGGGCTGACCGTCGGTAGCCGTGCGCAGCAGCTCGCGATGATCGCGGGGGTCGAGGCGAATGCTATCCGGCCGATTCTTGACCAACATTTCCCCCTCGAAAATCTCGCCGAGGCTTTCCGCCATCAGGCGGCGAACGCGCATTTCGGCAAGATCATCGTCGATATTTGACGGCTCAGCGCGCGAGCAAATCCGAAGGCAAGGTCGGTTCGCTGACGATTTTTGCCATGCGCCGCCACATCTCGTCGCGCGACGGTTTGCCGCGCTCGACCCAGGCACGCACCATCGTCTCGCCGAGCCCGTAGTTGATCACATAGCTGCGATACTGGTCGGTGAAGCTCACCGACTGTTCGGCGCGCTGCGGGGAGACGAGCATATATTTCTGCGTCAGCGCGACCGCGGTCGGCCGGTCTATCACCCCGTCGAGATACTGCTGCGCGATCGTCAACCGTGCGCCCGATGCGCGCTTGATCGCCGCGAGCAGCTGCCAGTAGCGATCGTCGGACGGCACCGCGATTTCGGCGATCGGCATCAGCACGTCGCGCTCGGTATCGGCCTTGCTGCTTTCGGGAAAGGCGAGGTCGATGCCGTAATTGGCGCTGCCTTCGGCGATCAGGCTCTGCGGGCTGTAGAGCGGATAGACACTGAATTCGCTCCAGCCGCGCTCCTTCACGAGCTTCTCTTCGAGCTTCATGTTGAGGAGGTGGTGGCCGGGATATCCTTCGTGGCAGCCGAGATCGAGCGCGCGCGACAGGCGGATCGGCAGGTCGGTGTTGACCTGGATCAGGCTGTGATAGCCGCCCTGATAATAATTATAGCCGCTCCAGCTTTTGCCGGTGACGAATTCGAGCCGGAAGCTTTCGCCCTCGGGCATCGGAATATGCGCCATGCTGCGCCCGCGGCAGCGCGCGATCGCGGCGTCGAAGGTCTTTTGCAGCCGGTCCTTGGGGATGGTGAAGGCGTCGAGATAGGCTTCGACGCGGTCCGGGAGTGCGCCTTCGCCGGGGACCAGCGCGTCGATCTTCGCGAGTTCGGCATCATAGCTCGCGAGCGGCTTCAGTCGCGGCCGCACGCCGAACAGCCGTTCGGCCTCGTCGGCGAAGGCGAAGCGCGTGCCTTGCATCATCATCAGCCGCGTTTCGGCAGCGCGGAGCTGAGCGCGCAGGAAAGTCGCGCGGCGGCGTTCGAGCGGGTCGGGAATGCGCCGCGCCGCGAGATCGATTTGTGCCATCAACTCGCGCGTTGCTGTGAGCAACGCAGCCTTGTCGCGCGGTGCGGCCTCGGCGGCTGTTTTGAATTCGGGCGGGCCGTAGTAGGCGTCGATATAGCCGGCCTCGTGCGTCCCGATTTCGAGTGTCAGCCGCAAATAGGCTGCCGCAATCTCGTCGAGCGCCTTGGTCGAGGCGGCGGTGCGGCGCACGTCGAGCGTCGCGACCCCGGGTTTCGGCGGCGTTTTTGTTTCGCTTGCAGCGCAGGCCGACAGGGCGGCAACCAGCGACAGAATGACAAATTTGCGCATCAGTCTGCGATAGCGCGCTTTTCGGACGTGTCACGCACATCGCCGTCGGCGGCGATCTCGGCATCGGACGCGCTTTCGACCGCCCCATGTTCGGGATGCGGCGGCGCGAAACGCAGCACCGCAAAGCCCGCGAGCGCCGCCGCGAGCGACCCCATCAGGATCCCGATCTTCGCCTCTTCGACGAGCAGTGCGTCGCCCGGAAAGGCGAGGCCGCCGATGAACAGGCTCATCGTGAAGCCGATGCCGCACAGCATCGCGACGCCATAGACCTGCAGCCATGTCGCGCCGCGCAGCCGCCCCGCGATGCCGAGTTTGACCGACAGCCAGACGCTGCCGAAAATGCCGATCTGCTTGCCGATAAACAGCCCCGCGGCGATACCGAGCGGCAGCGGCGCGAAAATCTGCTCGGCGGTCAGCCCGCTCACGTCGACCCCCGCATTGGCGAAACCGAACAGGGGCACGATCGCAAAGGCGACCCACGGATGAAGGCCATGTTCGAGCCGGTGGAGCGGCGAGGTTTCGCTGTCGGGCGCGCCCGGGGTGCGATCGAACGGGATCGCCATCGCCGCGAGCACTCCGGCGATCGTTGCGTGGACGCCCGAGAGCAGCATCGCGTACCAGAGCAAGGCGAACATCAGCAGGTAGAGCGGCAGGCTCTGCACGCGCATCCGGCCCATCGCGAACATCAGGCCGAGAATGACCGCAGCGGCGGCGAGCGCGAGCAGGTTGATCTTCGCGGTATAGAACAGCGCGATGATCGCGACCGCGCCCATGTCGTCGACAATCGCGACGGTGACGAGGAACAGCTTGAGCGAGGTCGGCGCGCGCTTGCCGAGCAGCGCGAGCACGCCCATCGCAAAGGCGATGTCGGTCGCCGCGGGGATTGCCCAGCCCTGCGCCAGTCCCGGGTTGCCCCCGGCAAAACCCATATAGATCGCCGCCGGCACCGCCATCCCCGCCGCCGCGGCGATGAACGGCAGCCGCCGCCGGTCCCAGCTCGCGAGCCGCCCGTCGACGAACTCGCGCTTGATCTCCAGCCCGACGAGCAGGAAGAAAATCGCCATCAGCCCGTCATTGATCCACAGATGGACGGTCATCGGCCCAAGTTTGTCGGTGAGCACCGGGCCGGTCACGGCATGAATCGCATCGTGATAAAGTGCCGCCAGCGGCGAATTGGCAACAATCATCGCCAAAATGGCGGCGAAAATAAGCAGCATTCCGCCCGCGCTTTCGCTCTCTAGGAATTCGCGCAATGCTGAACGGGGCGGAAAACTGCGGGTCATGAGTAAGCGATTTCCTTTGTTTGTCAGAAAATTTGACGGTTGGCCGCCGACAGGGGCGCGTCTTTACAAATCTGCTCTGTTCACTAGCAATATCGATATTGATGACATTAGGTCATCGGTGGGGGCGGGGCTAGCACATTGGAGCTGTCGACCGCATGGCTGGAATGGCTGGTGCTGGGTGCCGGCCACGAACTGATGCTGTTCGCATCGGTCGGAATCCTGCTGTTCGGGCTCGATGACCTGCTTTTCGACGCGCTGTGGCTGGCGACGCGCCGGCGCGGACGGTCGCTGACGCCGACCGCGCCGCCGGTCGAGGGGCGCTTCGCGATCTTCGTGCCCGCATGGGACGAGGCCAAAGCGCTTCCCGCGATGCTGCGGCGCACGCTTGGCGCGTGGGAGGGCGAGGATTTCCGGCTTTACGTCGGCTGCTATCCCAACGACGCCGAGACGCTCTTCGCCGTGTCGCCGCTGGTCGCGCGCGATGGACGGCTGCGGCTTGTCGTCGGCAGTGGCGAAGGGCCGACGACCAAGGGCGACAATCTCAATCGGCTGTGGGTGGCGCTTGCCGAGGACGAGCGGGCGGAAGGCGTTCGGTTTGCCGCTATCGTCCTTCACGATGCCGAGGATCATGTGCATCCAGGCGAACTCGCGCTCTATCGCCGCTATCTCGGCGAAAATGCGATGGTGCAAATACCCGTCGTGCCCTTGATCAAGCGTGCGGAGCGCTGGGTCGGCGGGCATTATGGCGACGAATTTGCCGAAGCGCATGGCAAGGAACTGGTCGTTCGTTCGCGCCTCGGCCTGCCGCTTCCGTCGGCGGGGGTCGGCTGCGCGCTGACGCGCACTGCGCTGGCGCTGCTGGCGATCGAACGCGGCGGTGAACCTTTTCGCTGCGACAGCCTGACCGAAGATTATGAGATCGGCATGGTGATCGGCGCCTATGGCCTTGGAACCCGCTTTGTCGATACGGTCGGACCCGCCGGCGACCGTATCGTGTCGCGGGGTGCCTTTCCGGGCCGGACCGAAAAGGCGGTGCGGCAGAAATCGCGCTGGATCGCCGGGATCGCGCTGGCGGGATGGGATCATCTGGGCTGGCCGGGGTCGCGGCGCGATGACGCCGATCTTCGCAGCGGCCGCGCCTGGATCGCGCGCTGGATGCTGTGGCGCGACCGCCGCGCGCCGCTCGCCGCGCTCATTCTGCTTGCGGCATATGCCGGGGCGCTGCTGACGGCGTTAGGCTGGGCGGGGCAGTATCTGCTGGGCTGGAACGCGATCGTCATCGGCGACGGCATGCGGCTGCTTCTCGCCTTCAATGCGGTCATGCTGTGCTGGCGCCTGACGATGCGCGGGCATTTCACGGCGCGCTGGTACGGCCTCCGCGAGGCGATGCTTTCGCTGCCGCGCGCCTTTTTTTCGAATGTGATCGCGATGCTCGCGGCGCGGCGCGCGATCGGTCTTTATTGGCGAATGCTGCGATCGGGCGAAGTCATATGGGACAAGACCGAACATCTGGAACATGAGACCGCGTACGACGACGCTTTTGTTAGGACGATGGCGCGGTGATGGCGCGCCGGGCCGACGCGCGGCGTGACGCGCCGGCGCTGCGCTTCCTGCTCCTGTGCGTCGGCGGCTGGATTGCCGTGCGGATCATGATCGTCTGGAACCCGGCTATCGCGCCGCCCCCCGATCCGGCCACCATGCCTTGGGCCGTGCCGTCATCCTTTGCCGCGAGCGACAATGTTCCGCACAGCGTCGCGCGCGCGGCCGCCGCGCCGATGCGTGCCGCGCCGTCGTTGCGCGTGCGTGCGCCATATAGTCTCGCGGTGCCGGGGCCTCGATCGGCCGATGAACTGCTCACGCCTGCCGAAGAACCGGTTTCGGGCGGCTTTGGCGGCGATCGTCACAGCCTTCGCCTGGTGCTGATGGCGCGGCTGCTGCCGTCAGTCCCCGGGGGCGGCGCGCGCTCGGCGCTTGGCGCGGGCGGGCCGACATGGTCTTCGTTCGCGCCCGCGGCACGCGCCGAGCCCGGGCAGGGCAAGCCCTTCTGGTTGCGGCGACAGCTTGTGAGCTGGTCGCTCGGCAGCTGGCTCTATCTGCGCGAAGGATCGGGGGATGCGCCCGAAACCATCGGCGGAGCGAGCCAGCTTGGCGGCAGTCAGGCCGGGCTTCGGCTTGCCTATGGTTTCGGCGATACGGGCCGCCTCCGCGCCTATGGCCGCGCGACGATCGCGGTGCAGCGGCCGCAGCAGCGCGAGCTTGCCTTCGGCCTCGCCTTTGCCCCGCTCGCGCATCTGCCGGTCGATCTCGCGATCGAGCAACGCGTCGCGGCGGGGAAAGAGGGCCGCACAGCGCTCGCCGTCATGGCCAGCGGCGGTGTCTCGGATGTCGCGCTGCCCGCCGGTTTCCGGCTCGACGCCTATGCGCAGGCGGGCGTCGTCGGGACGCGGCGGCGCGACGGTTTTGCCGATGCGGCGATTGTCGTCGATCGCCGCCTTGGTTCCGAAGAGACATCCGTGCGCCTCGGCGCGCTCGCGGCGGGAGCGGTGCAGCCTGGCGCGGCGCGCGTCGATGTCGGTCCGCGGCTGACGCTCCGCCTGCCCGACGTCGGCGAGGGCAGCCGGATCGCGCTCGACTGGCGCCAGCGCGTCGCGGGCGATGCGCGCCCTGAAAGCGGTCTCGCGCTGACCCTCGCGAGCGACTTCTGATCGGCGGCAAAAATAGCCGCCGCAGCCGATTCCCCGTTTCGAAAAAATGCTCTAGGGTCGCGGGACTCGGCGCAGTTTTACGCCGTAGACCTAAGTTTCGGGGCCCATGGATCTTTACCTCCCAGTCGCCAATCTGTCGGTCAATGCGTTGGTCATCATCCTGCTCGGCGGCGGGGTGGGGTTCCTGTCGGGCATGTTCGGCGTCGGCGGCGGTTTCCTGACGACGCCTTTGCTGATCTTTTACGGCATTCCGCCGACGGTTGCCGCGGCATCGGCGGCGACGCAGGTGACGGGCGCGAGCGTTTCGGGGGTGATGGCGCATCTCGAGCGCGACGGGGTCGACCTGCGCATGGGCGGCGTCCTGGTGGCAGGCGGCATGCTGGGGTCGCTGATCGGCGCGGGGCTGTTCGAACTGCTCACCGCATGGGGCCAGATCGATACGGTGATCAACATCCTCTATGTCGCGTTGCTCGGCACTGTCGGCACCTTCATGGGGCGCGAGGCGTGGGGAAGCTACCGCGCCGCGCAGACCGGATTGCCCGCCCCCGCACGCAAGCGGCGGCATCATCCGATGGTGGCGAACCTGCCGATGCGCTGGCGTTTCTATCGCTCGGGCCTCTATATCTCGCCGCTCGCGCCGCTGCTGCTCGGCATGGTCGGGGGCGTGCTGACGATGCTGCTCGGCGTCGGCGGCGGCTTCATCATGGTGCCCGCGATGCTCTACCTGCTCGGTATGGGAACGCAGGTGGTGGTCGGCACGTCGCTGTTCCAGATATTGTTCGTGACGATCGCGACGACGATGGTTCACGCGCTGACCACCGGCGCGGTCGACATCGTGCTCGCGGGGCTGCTGCTGCTCGGCAGCGTCGTCGGGGCGCAATTCGGCGCGCGTTTCGCCCAAAGCGTAAAGCCCGAATATCTGCGTATGGCGCTCGCGGCGATCGTGCTGCTCGTCGCGCTGCGCATGGGGGTCGACCTCTTCATCCGCCCCGAAGAAATCTATACGGTGCAATGAGCGCGCCGCGCGCCTTGCTCGTGTCGCTCGCGGCGCTGCTGCTGCCCGCAGCCGCGCATGCCGCCGACCCGCGGTTGGTGCCCGACGTGTCGAGCCGCGCGATCGACATCCAGTACAGCTTTACCGGCGAGGAATTGCTGCTGTTCGGCGCGATCCTCTATCCCGGTCAGCGCCTGCCCGACGACCGCGCCGACATCGTCGTCGTGCTGAAGGGGCCGGTGCGGCCGATCGTGCTGCGCGAGAAAAGCCGCGTCGCGGGCATCTGGGTCAATGCCAGCAGCATTCGCCTGCGCACATCGCCCGGCTTTTACGCGATCGGCTCGTCGCGTCCGATCGACAAGCTGGTCGATGAGCGCACCGCGGCGATCTTCGAACTCGGCCTTGCCAATCTGTCGATGTCGCCAAGCGGATTTTCGGAGGCAAAGACGCTCGAGCGGTTCGAGGCGGGGCTGACCGACCTCTATCGCCGCTCGGGTCTCTTCGTCGAAAATCCTTCTGCCGTCGAAATCACCGAAGGCGTGCTCTACCGCGCGCGCATCCCGGTGCCTGCACGCGTTCCGGTCGGGACATACCGCGCCGAAACCTATCTGATCAGCCGCGGGCGCGTGCTCGCGGTCGCGTCGCGTGATGTCCAGATCCGCAAGGCCGGGTTCGAACGGTTCGTCGCGCTCGCGGCGCAGCGGCACGGCTTTCTATACGGGCTTTCGGCCGTATTCCTGTCGCTCGTGCTCGGTTACGGCGCTTCGGCGATCTTCCGGCGCCGATAGCTATCATTCACGGCCTATTTACCCTCGTCTGCGATACCCGATCCGGGACCACAATAGGCGGGGCGGATACATGGACATGCAGGGCGGCGGATTCAGCGCCGGGGACTTGACGGCGGCACAGCATGTTCGGCTTGCCGGCGGCGGCGTAGCGGCCTCGATTGCGCCGGTAACCAACCATCATCGCGACGATCTGATGATCGGCGAAGTTGTCGATATTTCGGGATCGGCCTCGCGGATCCTGCTCGATGCCGCGGCGATCGGCAAATTGGCTTCCTCCAGCGATTCCGCGGTGGCGATGGCCGGGCAGGTCGGGGCGCAGGTCAAGGTCCGTGTCGGCAATATCTGGCTGATCGCCAGCATCCGCGACCAGCAACTGCACGAACGCGGCGAGGGGCTGATCCTCGCGACGGTCGACTTTCTTGGCGAAGGCGAAGAAGAAAAGATCACCGGCCGCATTCACAATTTCCGCCGCGGCGTCACCCGCTACCCGATCCCGGGCAGCCAGGTTTTTGCGGCAACCAGCGCCGATCTCAAGCAGATCTACGCCGCCGACGAGCGCGCGCATGTCGAAATCGGCACCGTCTATCCGACCAAGGATATTCGCGGGTCGCTCTATGTCGACGCGATGCTGGGCAAGCATTTCGCGCTCTTGGGTTCGACCGGTACGGGTAAATCGACCAGCGCCGCGCTGATCCTTCACAAGATCTGCGAGCTCGCGCCGCAGGGCCATATCGTGATGATCGATCCGCACGGCGAATATTCGGCGGCGTTCAAGGGCATCGGCGCGCTGTTCGACGTCGACAACCTCGCCATGCCCTATTGGCTGATGAATTTCGAAGAGCATTGCGAAGTCTTCGTCACCGCCGAGGGCCGCGACCGCCAGGCCGACTGCGACGTGCTCGCGCGCTGCCTGCTCCAGGCGCGGATGAAGAACCGGCTGGCCGAAGGCATGACGAAGATTACCGTGGACTCGCCGATCCCCTATCTGCTCTCCGACCTGCTCAACATTCTGCAAAACGAAATGGGCAAGCTCGACAAGGCGACGTCGAGCGCGCCGTTCATGCGGATCAAGGGCAAGATCGAGGAAATGCGCGCCGATCCGCGCTATAATTTCATGTTCTCGGGCATGCTCGTCGCCGACACGATGACGAATTTCATCGGCAAGATTTTCCGCCTGCCGTCGGACGGACGGCCGATCTCGATCATCGATGTGTCGGGGGTGCCGAGCGACATCACGTCGGTCGTCGTCGCGGTGCTGTCGCGCCTGACCTTCGACTATGCGATCTGGTCGCGCGGCGAACCGCAGCGCCCGATCCTGCTCGTCTGCGAAGAAGCGCACCGCTACATCCCGGCCAAGGACATCGGCCAGGGCCAGGCGGTGCGCAAGATCCTCGAACGGATCGCCAAGGAAGGCCGCAAATATGGCGTGTCGCTGGGCCTCATCACCCAGCGTCCGTCCGATCTGGCCGAAGGCGTGCTGTCGCAGTGCGGCACGATCATCTCGATGCGCCTCAACAACGAACGCGACCAGCATTTCGTGAAGGCCGCGATGCCCGAAGGCGCGCGCGGCTTCATCGATTCGATCCCGGCGCTGCGTAACCGCGAATGCATCGTCTGCGGCGAGGGCGTGTCGATCCCGATCCGCGTCTATCTCGACACGCTCGAAGAGGAAAAGCGCCCGGCATCGAGCGATCCGCTGTTCTCGAAACTATGGCGCGAAACCGGCGGCGAGGCAGAAATCCTCGAGCGTGTGGTCAAGCGCTGGCGCAGCCAGGGGCGGTAAGTCCCGGCGCCAAACCCAAAACCGTCATCCCGGCGAAGGCCGGGATCTCACCGGTGCGCCATGTCGGTAGGTCGAGATCCCGGCCTTCGCCGGGATGACGATATTATGTTTTCGGCGGTTCCCACAATTCGATCGGGTTACCCTCTGGGTCATGCACCCGGGCAAATCGTCCGACCGCGGGGTCGTCCCACTCGTCCTTGGTGATGATCTCGTCGCCCGCCGCGCGAAACGGCGCCAGCACGGCGTCGAGATCGTCGACGCGCAGGTTCAGCATATGCTGGCGGTCGGCGGGGAAATAGTCGGTGTCGGCCTTGAACGGCGCGAAGACGAGCGGACCCGCGGTCACATTCCACACCCATTGGTTCGGCGGTACGCTCTCGTCGGCGCTACACCCGCCCCCCACGCCCAGCCGTTCGCGATACCAGGCGCTCAGCGCCTCGGGGTCGCGTGCCCGGAAAAACAGTCCGCCGATGCCTTTGACATGTCCCATGATGGCCTCCCGCCCGTGAAGCGGGCAGCCTAGGCCGATTGGCTCAGCGTTTCCACTCCCCGCTGCCCTTGAATTCTTCGCGGACCTGGCCCGACTGGTTGAGGCGCGGATCTGCATAGGTCTGCGCGGCGGGGGCCGCGACCGGCGGCGCGACGGACGCCGCGGGGGCCATCGTGCCGGGCAGCGGGGCCGCGGGGGTATCGGGAAGCGGTGCGGCGCCAGCGGTGAGCATCGGCGCCGGACCGGCGCCGGGCGGCAGGCCCTGACCCTTCAGGATCGCCAGCTGCTGTGCCAGCGGCAGATAGGGGCCGGGCACCGGCTCGCGGCCGAGATAGGGCGCGCGAAACGCATCGGGCATGCCCCAGCGCCCGCGCCAGCGGTGGAAGATATGCGCGCCGACGATGTTGGTCATCACCAGGCTCTTGCCCCAGCGCGGCCAGATCGCCTGCGTGTGATAATGCGTCGCGAGGCCGACCTTGGGGAACACATAACCGCCGAGCGCCGCCGATGCGACACGGCTCGCGCGCAGCCAGTTGGGCTTGCTTGGGCTCCGTGCCATCGCGCCGTCGCAGCTGAAGGTGAACTGGCACACGCCCGCGCGCTGCGATCCCTGGAAGACCACGCCGCATACGGTGTTGGGAAAGCTCGGGTGGCGGACGCGGTTGATCACCGTCTGCGCGACCCCGCGCATCCCGTCGTCGGTCTCCGACGCGGCTTCGTAATAGATGGCGGCGGTCAGGCAATAATGCGCGCGCTCGCGGTCGAGCGCGGTAACGCCACGGAACACATAGGATTTGGCGGGCGGCCCGACAAAGGCTTCCTCGCGCAGCAATGCGGGGTCGGCAGGCGGCAGCGCGGCCGCGTCGCCATAACCGACGCTGTCGGGGTTGGGCAGCGTCGGGTCGATCTTCAGCGCGTCCGCATAATCCTCGGCGTTCATGATCGCCCAGCGTTCGGGATCATAGGCGCGAAAGTTCAGCGGCACCGACACGCTATACGGCCCGAAGAACGCGGGCGCGCGGAACTGACCGCTCGACAGCAGGAAGGCGAGGCACGCGACCGCGACCACCGCGACGATCGCCGCCCAGAACATACGTCCCGGGCCCGCCGGTTTTTCCGGCACCGGGTCGCGCCACGTCGAGCGGGCGGTCAGGGACAGTTCGGGCTTCATTCGCGCATCAAATTCCATCGCTCCGCCCGTCGCCGATTCGCGCGAACGGGGCGTCAGTCCGTCTTATACGCTGAAACGCCAACAAAATGTTGCAATGCCTGTGTGATGTGTCGCGGTGGAGCAGGCAAAACGCCGGGGCTTAAGCGACGGGCGGGTTCGCGGACCTCGTTATTTCCGCGTCCCGCATGCCGCGATCCGCTCGCGCGTCGCCGCGTCGACCAGCTCGCGTATCTGAAAAAGCAGAGGGTGCGCGGCGGTATACGGCCCGCCATAGGTCAGGTTGAACGCATAGTCGAAATCGGCGGCGTTCCGCCCGATGAGGTGCTGCAGCATCGTCTCCAGCTTGTCGAAACCCTTGACCTTTCGGGCTTCGGGCGTCGTGCCGTCGCTATACTCGTCCCATAGGCTCAGGATTTCGCCGCGTAGGTCGTCGGGCAGCGGCGCACATAATGTTTCAAGATCCGCGCGCTCGCGCGCCGCCCGGCCGTCGTCGGGGCTTTGGCATGTCGCCGGGACGTCACCCGAAATCGCTTCGCCCAGGTCGTGGACGAGGCAGAGCCTGAGCAGCTTCAGCCGGTCATAATCTGCCAGTTCACGGTCGAACAGCATCACCATCAGACAGAGCCGCCAGCTATGCTCGGCGGTGCTTTCGGCGCGGCCGTTCGATGTAATCCCGCTGCGCAGCGTGTCCTTCAGCTTTTCGGCCGCCTGCAGAAAGTCGATGATCGCGGCGAGGCGCGACGGGGCGATGGCATAGGGTGTCGTCATGCGGCGAGGCTAACCGACGGGATCGCCGACTCAAGCCGCCGAATAATTTATGCGCCGCCGTCCTGGACCAGCCGCGCAAAGCTGCCGTCCGAAAGCGGCATGCGTGTGTAGCGAAGGCGGCCGGCGGCGATCGTGAGTTCGTCGAAATCCGCATATTCGGTGTCGACGATAACCGCGGGCGCGATCGCTTCGTACCAGCCGAGCGCGTCCAGCGCCGCCTCGCCCTCTGCGATGCCCGGCGAGGCGAATCGCCACAGCGACTTTCCGGCCAGTTCCTCGATCCCGACCCGCCAGCCCGAGATCCGCGTCGGCGACGCGGCGAAAAGCCGGTGCGTCAGGTCGCAGATCAGATGTGCCGGCTGCGGCGAATGGCGCACAAGGTTGAGCAAGGCGCTGTCGGCAGCCGAACTCGGCCGCGCTGCGAGCAGGCGCGTCAGCCGATCCTCTTCGGTCGCCCCGGGGGTCAGCACACCCGCCTCCCACCGCGATACCGTCGTTTGCGAGACCCCCATCTCGTCCGCCAGCGCCGACTGCTTGATGCGATTCATCGCGCGCCAGCGCCGCAGCGATGCGCCCAGATGGTTGCGGCATGGCAGTACGGCTTGGGTCACGCGGCAAGCATAGCGCCGAAGACCCGCCGCTGAAACGGCCTAGTTGGGCAAAGGCGGGATGGTCGGCGGCGTGGCGCTCGCCGGTTCCGCAAAATATTTGCTCATGCCGCGGCGGACGCGATAGGCGTCGATGCGGTCGGCATAATGGCCGGGCAGGTCGAAATCGGCATGGCGCGCGCTGGCGCCGTGCAGGGGGCGGGTGGCCATCAGGGCCATCTGGTGCCGGTAGAAAAGCTCGTTCATATCCATAGGATGTTCCTTGGGTGACTGCGCGAGCATGGGGCCGAACGATCGGCGAATGGTCCGGCCCGGCGCCCGATGAGCGCCGGGCCGGATGTCATTCATGCAGGCTGAAGATTGACAGCCGAGGTCTTGCCGCGCTGGTCGGTTTCCAGCTCGTAAGAAACGCGCTGTTCCTTGTTCAGCGTCGCCATTCCGGCGCGCTCGACGGCGCTGATGTGGACGAAGCTGTCGCCCGAGCCATCTTCATTGGCAATGAAACCATAGCCTTTGTCGCTGTTGAAGAATTTTACGGTGCCGATGGGCATGGGATGTTTCCTTTCACGAAAACAGGGAATCAACCGGCAAAAGCACCGGAGGAGCTGGTAGCGCGTGAAGGGAAGTATCCGCCGCTAGGCATCAAATTTCCGTCGCAGGCGACGTTAGCCAAATTACATTGAAATTATTTTACCGAAAAGTCAAGGTTTTTGGCAATTTCCTGTGATTTCATCGGTTCGCTGTAAAAATATTCCACAAGAATTGACCCTGCGGCGGGACATGAATTCGGCAAGCCGCATCCGGCGAAGCTCAGCGAATCTCGACCGTCAGATGTTCGATCTCGTGGACGGGTTTGACCCGCGCGCAAATGGTCTCGCGCGTTGCCCCGACGACGCTGATGATTGCCGAATGCGCGCCCGGGCCGACGCGCCAGACGTGGAGGTCGGTGATCTTCGCGTCGCCCGGGCCTTCGACAAGGTCGCGGATCTCGGCCTCGATCGCGGCGTCGGTCGCGTCGAGCAGCACCGCGCCGGTATCGCGCATCAGCGACCAGGCCCACACCGCGATCACGACCGATCCGACGATCCCCATCAACGGGTCGAGCCACACCCAGCCCAGATAGCGCCCGCCGAGCAAGGCGGCGATCGCGAGTACCGAGGTCAACGCGTCGGCGACAACGTGCAGATAGGCCGAGCGGAGATTGTTGTCGCGCTCGTGCGCATGGCCATGATGATGGTCGTGCGCGTGATCATGGTCATGATCGTGCCCATGGCCAAGCAGCAGTGCGCTCACGATATTCACCCCCAGCCCGATCACCGCGATGATCGTCGCCTCGGTAAAGGCGACGGGGCTCGGATCGACAAGACGCATCGCCGATTCGAACGCGATGCCGAGCGCAACGATGCCGAGCACGAGCGCCGAGGCGAAACCCGCGAGGTCGCCGACCTTGCCGGTGCCAAAGCTGTAGCGGCGCCCATGGGCGTGGCGCTTCGCATAGGCATAGGCGATCGCCGCGATCCCGAGCGCGCCTGCATGCGTCGCCATATGGAAGCCATCGGCGAGCAGCGCCATCGAGTTGAAGGCAAGCCCCGCGGCGATCTCGCCGACCATCATCACCGCGGTGATTGCGACGACCCACAAGGTACGCCGCGCATTCTCGTCGTGCCGCTTGCCGAGGAAGACATGGTCGTGGGCCAGCGCCTCGGTTTCGCTATCGAACGACATGGCCATTCCCTATCCCAAAAGCGAAGAATGGCAAGCGATGGGAAAGGTGCGGCCCATCATGGGGTGGTCATGTACCCCCATTTTTCGTCATCCCGGGCTTGACCCGGGATCCCGCTTTTTGCTGCATCGGGCAGCCTTGGCCTCAAGCGGGACCCCGGATCAAGTCCGGGGTGACGATAAAGAGTAAGGTCTACTTCCGGTCGCTTGCCCCATCCCGCATTCCCCCTTGCCGACTCATCCGCCAAAGCCTATATGCGCCGTACTTCTTGACATGGTTAGCCAGTTGGGACGTCGGGGCCGCGGGCCGCGGCGGCTATACCCACATGCTTTCCGGTCATCCGAAACGGGAAATTTCATTGGCCGATCTCGACGTCCTCAATGCGATCATCGCGCCCGAAGCCGAGGCGATGGGCCTTGCGCTCGTGCGCGTCGCTTTCTTTGGCGGCGAGAGCGATCCGACCTTGCAGGTCATGGCCGAGCGCCCCGATACGCGCCAGTTGACGATCGAGGATTGCGCCGACCTGTCGCGCCGCATTTCGGCGCAGCTCGACGCGCTCGAGGAAGCGGGCAAGGACCCGATCGAACAGGCGTACCGGCTCGAAGTGTCGTCGCCGGGCATCGACCGCCCGCTGACGCGCCCTGCCGACTTCGCCGACTGGGCGGGGCACGAGGCGAAGATCGCGCTCAAGGAAAAGCGCGACGGACGTCAGCGCTTCAACGGCGAGCTGATCGGCGTCGACGGCGATGTCGTTACGATTTCGGATAAAGAGGGTGTGGAGCACAAGCTGCCGTTCGACGCGATCGACACGGCGAAGCTCGTTCTCACCGACAAATTGATTGCCGCAACCGTCCCGCTCTCGATCGAGGGCGCCGACGAAATGGAAGAAGAAGGACAGGACTGATGGCCACTGCCATTTCCGCCAACAAGGCCGAACTCCTCGCGATTGCCAACAGCGTCGCCAGCGAGAAGATGATCGACAAGGGCATCGTCATCGAAGCCATTGAAGAAGCGATCCAGCGCGCCGCGCGCGCCCGTTACGGCGCCGAGAACGACATTCGTGCGAAGCTCGATCCGCAGACCGGCGACCTGCGCCTGTGGCGCGTCGTCGAAGTCGTCGAACAGGTCGAGGATTATTTCAAGCAGGTCGACCTCGCCGCCGGCCAGAAGCTGCAGAAGGACGCCCAGCTTGGCGACTTCATCGTCGACCCGCTGCCCGCGGTCGATCTCGGCCGCATCGACGCCCAGTCGGCAAAGCAGGTGATCTTTCAGAAGGTCCGCGAAGCCGATCGCGAGCGCCAGTATCAGGAATTCAAGGATCGCGGCGGTGAGATCATCACCGGCGTCGTGAAGTCGGTCGAATTCGGCCACATCGTCGTCAACCTCGGCCGCGCCGAAGGCGTGATCCGCCGCGACCAACAGATCCCGCGCGAACTGATGCGCGTCGGTGACCGCGTTCGCGCGCTGATCCTGTCGGTGCGCAGCGAAACGCGCGGCCCGCAGATTTTCCTCAGCCGCGCGCACCCCGACTTCATGAAGAAGCTGTTCGCGCAGGAAGTCCCCGAAATCTACGACGGCATCATCGAGATCAAGGCCGCCGCGCGCGACCCGGGCTCGCGCGCCAAGATCGGCGTCATCAGCTATGACGGCAGCATCGATCCCGTCGGTGCCTGCGTCGGCATGAAGGGCAGCCGCGTGCAGGCGGTCGTCCAGGAAATGCAGGGCGAAAAGATCGACATCATCCCCTGGTCCGAAGACACGGCGACCTTCGTCGTCAACGCGCTCCAGCCCGCAACGGTCCAGCGCGTCGTGATCGACGAGGATGACAGCCGCATCGAAGTCGTCGTTCCCGACGACCAGCTGTCGCTCGCCATCGGTCGCCGCGGCCAGAATGTCCGTCTCGCCAGCCAGCTCACCGGCAGCCAGATCGACATCATGACCGAGGCCGACGCGAGCGAGAAGCGCCAGCGCGAATTCGTCGAACGCTCGACGATGTTCCAGGAAGAGCTCGACGTCGACGAAACGCTTGCACAGCTGCTCGTCGCCGAAGGCTTCGGCGAACTCGAAGAAGTCGCTTATGTGGGCATCGACGAACTCGCGAGCATCGAAGGCTTCGACGAGGAACTGGCGCAGGAACTGCAAAGCCGCGCGACCGAAGGGCTCGAGCGCCGCGAAGAAGCCTCGCGTCAGGAACGCCGCGCGCTCGGCGTCGAGGACGATCTGGCCGCGATCCCGCACCTGACCGAAGCAATGCTTGTCGTGCTGGGCAAGGCCGGGATCAAGACGCTCGACGACCTCGCCGACCTGGCGACCGACGAACTGATTGCCAAGAAGCGCACCGACAACCGCCGCGGCCCGCCGCGCAGCGAACGCGCCGAAGACAAGGGCGGCGTGCTGGGCGAATATGGCCTGAGCGAAGAACAGGGCAACGAAATCATCATGGCGGCGCGCGCGCACTGGTTCGACGACGAGCCGGAAGCCGACGCACCGGAAGCTGGGCCCGCGGCGGAGCCGCAAAACGGGGAGGCCGCCGATGCGGACCCCGCACAATGATCAGCTGAGCGAACCAGACCGCGCTGGTCGGCGCGGCCAGCATGTGCCTGAACGGCGCTGCGTCATCACCGGCGAGGTTTCGCCGGCCGAACGGCTCGTGCGCCTTGCGCTCGGGCCCGACGGCACGATTGCGCCCGACGTCCTCGGCAAGGCGCCGGGGCGCGGCGCGTGGATCGGCGTCGATCGCGCGACGCTCGAAGCCGCACAGGCGAAGGGCAAGCTGAAGGGCGGGCTCGCGCGCGCGCTGCAGGACGGCAATTTCACGATCCCCGACGATCTTGGCGCGCGCATCGAGGCGCAGCTTCAACGCGCGACGCTCGACCGGCTGGGGCTGGAATCGCGCTCGGGCACCCTGCTCAGCGGCAATGAAAAGATCGAAACCGCGGCGCGCAAGGGTCAGGTTCGCTTGCTGCTCCACGCCAGCGATGCGGGCGAGGACGGGCGCAAGAAATTGGCGCAGGCGTGGCGCGTCGGCGAGGACGATGAAGGCTCGGGCCGCGAGGGCCGGGTCTTGCCGGTGGACCGCGGCACCCTATCTATGGCATTAGGCCGCGAGAATGCGGTGCATCTGGCGTTGACCGACGCCCGCGCCGCGGACCGGGTGCTGGCGCATTTGAGCCGCTGGCAGTTTTTCACAGGATGGAGTAGGGACGCGACCAACCGCGATTCCGACCCGCACGCCGCGCCGGCTTCTGGCGAGGAAAATATTGGGGCGTTGCCGACCAGCAGCGCCGCTTCGGACGCGTTTTGAAGGAATGATGGTTTTCGATGAGTGACGAACAGGACAAACCGACCCTTACCCGCAAGCCCCTGGGGCTGAAGCGGACGGTCGAGGCCGGACAGGTGCAGCAACAATTCAGCCACGGGCGCCGCAACACGGTGGTGGTCGAGGTGAAGCGTCGCCGCGTGCTCGGTCGTCCGGGCGAAGCCGCCCCGGTCGAGGCCGAAGAGGTCGAGGCCGCTCCGGCGCCCGCACCGACTCCCGCTCCGGCACCCGCGCCCGCTCCGAAGCCGGCCGCGCCCCGCGTCAGCGAGAACGACAGCCTGATGTCGCGTCAGGAACGCCAGGCGCAGCTGCTGCGCGAGGCCGAAGAAGCGCGCATGTCGGCGCAAGAAGATAATCGCCGCCGCGACGAAGCCGCGCGTGCGCGCGCCGCCGAGGAAGAGAAGGCGCGCGCCGAAGCCAAGGTCGAACAGGCAACGGCGAAGGCCGTCGAGCCGGCTCCTGCCGCGCCCGCTGCTGAAGCGCCCGCTGCCGCTCCCGCCGCAGAAGCGCCCGTCGCTGCCGCAGCGCCGCAGAGCGAGGCCGCGCCGACACCCGCACCGCGCGCGACGACCGGCGCTGCGCCCGCACCGCGCCGCTTTACCCCGGTCGCGGCTCCGCAGCGCCCCGAACCCAAGCGCCCCGAGCCGAAGGCAACCCGCGGCGGCGACAGCCGCCGCCAGTCGGGGAAACTCACCGTCACGCGGGCGCTGAACGAAGACGAAGGTGCGCGCGCGCGCAGCCTCGCGGCGCTGAAGCGCGCCCGCGAAAAGGAAAAGCGTTCGCACACCGCCTCGTCGGGTCCGCGTGAGAAGCAGATCCGTGAAGTCACCGTGCCCGAAAGCATCACGGTTCAGGATCTCGCCAACCGCATGGCCGAAAAGACCAGCGATCTGGTCAAGGCGCTGTTCAAGATGGGCGTCCCGTCGGCGAGCACCGACACGATCGATCAGGACACCGCCGAACTGCTCGTCACCGAATTCGGGCACGAGATCATCCGCGTCAGCGAAGGCGACATCGACATCCGTCACGACGAGGATGTCGACGATGCCGAACATCTGAAGCCGCGCGCGCCGGTCGTCACGATCATGGGTCATGTCGACCACGGCAAGACGTCGCTGCTCGACGCGCTGCGCGGTGCGAATGTGCAGGCGGGCGAAGCCGGCGGCATCACCCAGCATATCGGCGCCTATCAGGTGAAGACCCCCGACGGGTCGCTCGTCACCTTCCTCGATACGCCGGGCCACGAAGCCTTTACCGAGATGCGTCAGCGCGGTGCCAATGTCACTGACATCGTCATCTTGGTGGTCGCCGCCGACGACGGCCTCAAGCCGCAGTCGATCGAGGCGATCAATCATGCGAAGGCGGCGAACGTGCCGATCATCGTCGCGATCAACAAGGTCGACAAGGAAGGCGCCAATCCGCAGCGCGTCCGCGAACGCCTGCTCGAGCATGAGCTGGTGGTCGAGGAAATGGGCGGCGACGTGCAGAATGTCGAAGTGTCGGCGCTCAAGAAGACCGGTCTCGACAAATTGCTCGACGCGATCGCGGTGCAGGCCGAAATCATGGAGCTCAAAGCCAACCCCGACCGCGCCGCCGAAGGCACCGTGGTCGAGGCGAAGCTCGACAAGGGCCGCGGCCCCGTCGCGACGATCCTCGTCCGTCGCGGTACGCTCAAGGTCGGCGACATCTTCGTCTGCGGCGCCGAAAGCGGCCGTGTTCGCGCGCTGATCGACGACCAGGGCAAGCAGATCAAATCGGCGACCCCGTCGATGCCGGTCGAAGTGCTCGGTCTGGGCGGCGTCCCGATGGCGGGCGATACGCTCACCGTCGTCGAGAATGAAGCGCGCGCCCGCGAAGTCGCGACCTATCGTCAGGAACAGGCGACGCGCAAGCGCACCGTCCAGGCACCGGTCAGCCTCGAAGGCATGTTCGAGGCGCTCGCCGACAAGGCGAACGTCATCCAGTTCCCGGTGATCATCAAGGGCGATGTGCAGGGGTCGGTCGAGGCGATCGTCAATGCACTGAACAAGCTGTCGACCGACGAGATCCGCGTCCGCGTGCTCCAGTCGGGCGCCGGCGCGATCACCGAGAGCGACGTGACGTTGGCGGCGGCGACCAAGGCGCCGATCATCGGCTTCAACGTCCGTCCGAACGCCAAGGCGCGCGATATCGCGAAGCGCGAAAAAGTGCGCTTCATGTATCATGACGTCATCTATCACCTGACCGATGAGATCAGGAAGGAAATGGCGGGCGAGCTGGGTCCCGAACGGATCGAAACCGTCGTCGGCCGCGCCGAGGTCAAGGACGTGTTCCCCGCGGGCAAGCGCGACAAGGCTGCGGGTCTGCTCGTGCTCGAAGGCTCGATCCGCAAGGGGCTGCACGCACGCCTTACGCGCGACGACGTCATCGTGTCGGCAACGACCATCTCGTCGCTCCGCCGCTTCAAGGACGACGTCGCCGAAGTGCGCGCGGGTCTCGAATGCGGTGTCGTGCTGGCGGATACCAACGACATCAAGGCGGGCGACCACCTCGAAGTCTTCGAAGTCGAACTGCGCGAACGGACGCTCTAACGGGCGTCCGCTCCGCGCGGGTCAGGAGGTGCCGGCATGGCTCGCTATGTGGCATTGTTCGGCAGCATCAACGTCGGTGGCAACCGGCTGACGATGGCCGACCTGCGTTCGGCGTTCGAGGCCGAGGGTTTCAGCAACGTCGAAACCGTCGTGGCGAGCGGCAATGTGCTGTTCGACCATGACGCGCGGCCGACGCGCGGGCTCGAAGAGAAATTGTCGATCATGGTCGACGAGCGTTTCGACATGACGAGCGCGGCGCTGGTGCGCGATCGCGACGAACTCGCCGCGGCGATCGCCGACAATCCGTTCGCGGGCACGAACGAGGATCGCATCGTCCATACGATGTTCCTCGACGGTCAGCCCACCGCGGAGCAGTTCGATGCGCTGGCGACCGACCACCGCGTCCGGCCGAACGAGCGCCTCGCGCTCGGCGACCGGGCGCTCTATATCGACTTTGGCGACGGCGCCGCCGACAGCAAGCTGCACGCGCGGCTGATCGAGCGGCGGCTGGGACACAAGGGCACCGCGCGCAACATGCGCTCGATCGCGCGGATCATCGCGAAACTGGACGAAGAGGCAAAGGGTTAGGCGATGAAAACCGAAAAAGAAAAAGGCCCCTCGGTCCGCGTGCTGCGCGTCGGCGAACAGGTGCGCCACCTCCTCTCCGAAATCCTCGCACGCGGCGACGCGCATGACGAGCTCTTGGCCAAGCATCCGGTGAGCATCACCGAGGTCCGCATGTCGCCCGACCTGCGCCACGCAACGGTGTTCGTGAAACCCTTGCTCGGCAAGAATGAGGAAGCGGTGCTGAAGGCGCTGCGCACCAACACCGCCTGGCTGCAAAAGAGCGTCGCCGAAAAGATGAGCATGAAATATGCCGCGAAGCTCAAATTCTTGAGCGACGAAAGCTTCGATGAGGCGAGCCATATCGACAAATTGCTGCGCGACCCGAAGGTGGCGAGGGATTTGGCGAGCGGCGAGGGCGAAGCCCAAGACTGATCTGAAAACTATCGTCATCCCGGCGAAGGCCGGGATCTCGACCTCTCGTTATGACGTCACCATGAGATCCCGGCCTTCGCCGGGATGACGGAGTTGGGGTTCGGCTAAGGCTACTTCCCCTTGATCCCCGCCGCCTTCTCCAGCTCGACCAGCGCATCCTCCAGATAGTCGATCAGCCGCTGGACATGCGGCACGCTGCGGCGGCACGCGGTGATGCCGAAATCGATATTCTTGTTGTTCGACACCTGCGTGATGTTCATCGCCATGCCGTCGACCGGGATGCTCGCGGGATACATGCCGTCGAGCCGCGCGCCGTTCCAGTAAAGCTGCTCGCGCGGGCCGGGGACGTTCGAGATGGTGACGCTATACGCCGGGAACTTGTCGGCGGTGCGCGTCAGCGCGGTCAGCATCTGCGGCATCTGCGTGATCGCGGTATAGATCTGGATCTGCTGCGCGGTCATCTCGCGCAGCTGCGCCTTTGCGGCGTTCATCGACGCCTGGATCGTACGCATCCGCTCCGCCGGGTCGTCGATATGCGTCGCGAGGTTCGCGGTCACCGCCGCGACCGAATTGCCCGAATCGATATCGTCCTTGGCGCGGATCGACACCGGCGCCATCGCTTTCAAAGGTTTGTCGGGAAGCTCGTTCAGCGACTGCAGATATTTGCGCATCGCGCCCGAACACATGGCGAGCACCGCGTCGTTGATCGTCCCGTCATACGCCTTGCCCATCGCGCGCACGCGCTCCAATGACCAGCTTTGCGCGACGAAGCGCCGCGCCCCGGTGATGTTGCGGTTGAAGCTGGTGCGCGGCAACCCGCCCCACGGCGTCGCAAGGTCGCTGCCGCCAAGCCCGAACATCGCGGCGGCATATTGGTTCAGTGCCTTGGTCACCCCGACGCTGTTGCCCCATTGCTCCTTCAGGAAGCCGCCGATGGCCTTGATGTCGGTGATGCTCGGCGTCGGCGCTTTCTTCGGCGCCGGGAATTTGCGCTTATACGCTTCATAGGCTTCGACCGACATCGGCGAGTAGCTACGCTTTTCCTTCGCATCGGCGCTCAGCATCGCGTTGGTGAAGTGCATCGACGACGCGCCGTCCATCAACGCATGGTGGATCTTGAAATAGGTCGCGATCTGCCGGTCGGGCAGGCCCGAGATCAGCGTGATCTCCCACATCGGCCGCGTCCGGTCGAGCAAGGTCCCGTGGAGGCGCGAAACGAGCTCGAACATTTCGCGATAGCGCCCCGGCTTGGGCAAGGCGGCGCTGCGCACATGGTAATGCATGTCGATGTCGCGGTCGGGTTCGAGCCGGATCGGGCCGTACTGACCGAGCGGTGTGAGCTTCAACACCTCACTGAATGGCCGCCGCAGCCCTTCCGATTGGCGCAGCATCGCGAGCTGCTCGTTCAGCCACTCGGTCTCGTCGACCTTGTCGGGCAATGTATAGAGATTGACGCCGCCGACATGCATCGGCGTCTCGCGCGTTTCCGCGACCAAAAACATCGCGTCGGTCACCGGCATCAGCCGCATGGCAGCTCTCCCCACTGTTTATGCTGCATCTTTGATGCGCAGCATGACAGGGGGTGTGGGTGTGTCAAGCGCGTGGGCCCGGGGCTAATTAGTTGACAAAGTCAAATAATTGACGCATCGTATCACCATGCCATCGGTCAACCTTCACCTGCCGGACGATCACGCGCCGGCGCCCCATGCCGCCACGGACGCGCTGCGCCGCTTCAACCGCTTCTACACGCGCTTTGCCGGGGTTCTTGGTCCTGGCTATATGGGCAGCGAGCTGTCGCTGATCGAGGCGCGCATCCTCTATGAAATCGCCACGGGGCAGCCGGTCGTCTCGAAGCGGATCGTCGAGACGCTGTCGGTCGACCCCGGTTATCTCAGCCGCATCCTGCGCCGCTTCACCCAACTGGGCTGGATCGCGCGGACGCGCGGAGCCGACGCGCGCGAGCATCCGATCCGGCTGACCGCGGCGGGCGAGGCGCTGTTTTCCCAGCTCGACCGCACGACCGCCGCTTCGACATCGGCGACGCTCGCGCATCTGTCTCGCGACGAACAGGCCGGGCTGGCCGAGCGGCTGGCATGGATCGAGGCGCGGCTGGCGGGTGCGCCGCTGCCGCCGCCCGCGGTCCGTCCGTGGCGGCCGGGCGACATGGGGCTGATCACCGCGCAACAGGCGGTCTATTATCGGGGCGCCTATGGCTGGGGCGACGCGATGGAAGTGCTGATCGGCGAGATTACGAGCCGCTTCGTTCGCGATTTCGATCCCGGCCGCGAGCAATGCTGGGTCGCCGAGCGGCATGGCGAACTGCTCGGCAGCGTCTTCCTCGTGGCCGAGTCCGACAAGGTCGCGCGGCTGCGCCTGCTCTATGTCGACGCTGCGGCGCGCGGCCATGGCCTCGGCCGCGATCTCGTCGGGCGCTGCATCGCCTTCGCGCGCGAGGCGGGCTATGCCGAGCTGGTGCTCTGGACGCACACGGTGCTCGCATCGGCGCGCGCCATCTATGCGGACTATGGCTTCGCCATCGAAACGGTCGAGACGCACGACGAATTCGGCAAGCCCGAACAGAGCGAGAGCTGGCGGCTCGCGCTTTAAAAGCCGACAACTGGTGCAAGGCCGGCGTCCGCGCTATTGGGCGCCAATGGCCAAGCTCTATTTCTACTACGCCAGCATGAACGCCGGCAAATCGACGACGCTGTTGCAGGCGGATTTCAACTATCGCGAGCGCGGCATGGAAACGATGCTGTGGACCGCGGCGCTCGACGATCGTTATGGGGTCGGGCAGGTGACGAGCCGCATCGGGCTGATCGCCGAGGCGCATAAATTCGATCCCGACAGCGACCTGTGGGCGGCGGTCAATGCCGAGAATGCCGAGCGCCCACTCGCGTGCGTGCTTGTCGACGAGGCGCAGTTCCTGACGCGCGCGCAGGTGCTCGACCTCGCGCGGCTCGCCGACGAGGCGGACATCCCGGTGCTCTGCTATGGCCTGCGCACCGATTTTTCGGCCGAGCTCTTCCCCGGATCGGCGGCTTTGCTCGGCATCGCCGACGCGCTCGTCGAGCTGAAAGCCGTGTGCGAATGCGGGCGCAAGGCGACGATGAACCTGCGCGTCGACGAAAGCGGCCGCGCCGTCGTCGAGGGCGCGCAGACCGAGATCGGCGGCAACGACCGCTATGTCGCGATGTGCCGGCGCCACTTCATGGCGAAACGGCGCGAGGCCGCCGAGGCGCCAAGGAAAGTGGGCGCCAATGCTTGACCGCCTCTATGCCGACCTCGCCGACGGCGACCTCCGCCTCGTCAAGCTGACCGAAGCGCATCGCGAAGACCTGCGCGCCGTCTGCGCCGCCGATGCCGATGTCTGGGCGATCTATTCGTCGAGCTTCGGCCCCGACCATTTCGACAAGAGCTTCGACACGCTGATCGGCGGTAGCGGCCGGATGCCCTATGCGATCATGGACGGCGATAGGCTCGTCGGCATGACCGCCTGGCTGCGCCCCGATATGTCGGCGCAGACGGTCGAGATTGGCAACAGCTTCATCCACCCCGATGCGCGCGGCACCGGCTTCAACGGCCGGGTCAAGCGCCTGATGCTCGATCACGCCTTCGCGGTCGGCATCCGCCGCATCGAATTCCGCATCGACGAGCGCAACAAGCGGAGCCAGGCGGCGGTCGCGAAGCTCGGCTGTACCAAGGACGGCGTGCTGCGCTCTGAACGTATCACCTGGACGGGCTATGTGCGTGATACCGGCCTCTGGTCGTTACTTGCAAGCGAGTGGCAAACATAATCCTCCCTGTCGCGAAGCGATGGGGAGGGGGACCGCCGCCGTAGGCGGTGGTGGAGGGGCGGCGAGGTCGCGCAATTGCCCCTCCGTCAGCGCTTCGCGCTGCCACCTCCCCATGCCTTCGGCACAGGGAGGATCAGGGTCAGCCAAGGTTCAGCCTGCTCTCGCTAAACGACTCGCCATGAAGAATCTCGCACTCTCCCTGGCCGCCGTGCTGCTTCCCCTTTCTGCGGCCGCGGCGGCCAACGAGCTTGCAAAAGAACCGCGTGCGCTCGGCGTCGAATCGAGCATCGTCTTTCCGAGCGACAGCACGATCCGCAACTGGCAGGCCGACCGCGATCGCGGCATCTGGATCGAGGGCCGCCGCGGCGAATGGTATTATGGCAGCTTCGCCGGCCTCTGCCGCGACGTCGATTTCGCGCAGGCGATCGGCGTCGAAACGCGCGGCGCCGGGCGGCTCGACAAATTCGCCTCGATCATCGTCCGCGGCGAGCGGTGCATGCTCTCGTCCTTCGTGACCTCGGCGCCGCCGCCATCGAAGGCCGAGCGGAAGGCCGCGCGCGAAGCCGAAAAGGCCGCGCAAAATTGACAGTCTTCAACCCGCGATTTCTTGTCTGCCGCATTTTACGAACCATCAGGTTTCACCTGACTTGAAAATGCTCTAGCGGCGCGGGATGAACGGCTGGATCATCCTCGACAAACCTGTCGGCCTTGGCTCGACGCAGGCGGTGGGCGCGGTGAAACGCGTGTGCCGCGAGGCGGGGCTGGGCAAGGCCAAGGTCGGCCATGGCGGAACGCTCGACCCGCTCGCGTCGGGGGTGCTGCCGATCGCGCTCGGCGAGGCGACGAAGCTTTGCGGCCGGATGCTCGATGCGAGCAAGATTTACGACTTCACCGTGAAGTTCGGAACCGAAACTGACGGCCTTGATGCGGAGGGCGAAGTGGTGGCGACGAGCGACGTGCGACCGACGCTCGCCGAAATCGAAGCGGTGCTGCCGCGCTTCACCGGCCCGATCGAACAGGTGCCGCCGGCTTATTCGGCGATCAAGATTGATGGCCAGCGCGCCTATGACCTCGCGCGCAAGGGCGAGGCGATCGAGATGAAGGCGCGAGCCGTCACAGTCCATTCTCTTCGTCATGCCGGACTTGATCCGGCATCCATCGCGGCGACGGTAGAATGGATCCGGGATCAGGTCCGGGGTGACGAGCGAGGGGAGGGGCTCGATGAGATCACCCTCACCGCCCATGTCTCCAAGGGCACCTATATCCGCAGCCTCGCGCGCGATATCGCGCATGCCGTCGGCACCGTCGGCCATGTCACCATGCTCCGCCGCACCAAGGCCGGGCCGTTCGATCTGGAACAGGCGATTTCGCTGGACAAATTGAACGCATTCGGCCAAGGGGCCGCGCAATCAGAAATATTTCTGCCGCTTGAGGCAGGGCTGGTCGACATCCCGGCTCTGAACCTTTCCCCGGAAGCGGCAGGGGCGATCCGTCAGGGTCGCGTCTGGACCGGGGGTAGCACGGATGACGGGCTCTATTGGGGAAGGGACAGCGAAATGCGTCCCGTTGCCCTGATCGAGGCTTTGGCGGGAACGCTGAAAGTCGTCCGGGGCTTCAATCTGTAAACAAGGATGTTCGAGGAAAATATCTATGTCGATTACCGCCGAGCGCAAAACTGAAGTCATCACCGACAATGCCCGTGCAAAGGGCGATACCGGTTCGCCGGAAGTGCAGGTCGCAATCCTGACCGACCGCATCAACACTCTGACCGCCCACTTCAAGGCGCACCACAAGGACAACCACAGCCGCCGCGGCCTCCTCATGATGGTCAACAAGCGTCGCAGCTTGCTCGACTATCTGAAGAAGAAGGACGAGGGTCGCTATTCGGCTCTCATCGCGAAGCTGGGTCTTCGTAAGTAAGAATTTCTGGCGGCCCCGGATTTCCGGGGCCGCTGTCATATTGGTCCCGCGCAAAGTGCCGGGCCACAGGGCCGCTCCCGCATCCGGCGGGACCGCCATAAGGGCAGACAGACGCCCTAAACCGCCCCGGGCCGGATTGCCCGGAATCAGAGGCCCCGCCCGGCATCGGGCCCGGCGGGCGAAGGAAACTCCATGTTTGACGTGAAAAAAGTATCGATCGAGTGGGGCGGTGAAACGCTGACCCTCGAAACGGGCAAGGTTGCCCGTCAGGCCGACGGCGCGGTTGTCGCGACGCTGGGCGAAACGATGGTGTTGGCTGCCGTGACCGCTGCCAAAACGGTCAAGGAAGGGCAGGATTTCTTCCCGCTCACCGTCCACTATCAGGAAAAATATTCGGGCGCAGGCCGCATCCCCGGCGGCTTCTTCAAGCGCGAGCGCGGCGCGACCGAAAAGGAAACTTTGGTTTCGCGTTTGACCGATCGTCCGATCCGTCCGCTGTTCCCCGAAGGTTTCTACAACGAAATCAACGTCATTGCCCAGGTCCTGAGCTATGACGGCCACAACGAACCCGACATCCTTGCGATGGTCGCCGCGTCTGCGGCTCTGACGATCTCGGGCGTGCCCTTCATGGGCCCGATCGGCGCCGCACGCGTCGGTTATGTCGACGGCGAATATATCCTGAACCCCACCGATGCGCAGGTTGCCGAAGGCGACCTCGACCTCGTCGTCGCCGCGACCTACGACGCCGTGATGATGGTCGAATCCGAAGCCAATGAGCTGTCGGAAGAGATCATGCTCGGCGCCGTGCTGTTCGCGCACGACGCGTGCAAGGACGTCGTCAAGGCGATCGTGAAGCTGGCCGAACAGGCTGCCAAGGATCCCTGGGACATGGCCGAACAGGCCGACCTGTCGGCTGCCAAGGACAAGCTCAAGAAGCTGATCGGCAAGGACATCGCCGCCGCGTACAAGCTGACCGACAAGTCGGCCCGCTCGAACGCGCTGAACGAAGCCCGCGCTGCCGCCAAGGCTGCTTTCGCCGACGCCGCGCCGCAGGACCAGATGGCCGCCGGCAAGCTGATGAAGAAGCTCGAAGCCGAAATCGTTCGCGGCGCCATCCTCAAGGACGGCAAGCGCATCGACGGCCGCACGACGACGCAGATTCGTCCGATCGTCGCCGAAACGCACTTCCTGCCCCGCGCGCACGGCTCGGCGCTGTTCACGCGTGGCGAAACGCAGACCATCGCGACCTGTACCCTTGGCACCAAGGACAGCGAACAGATGATCGACGGCCTCAACGGCCTCAGCTACTCGAACTTCATGCTGCACTATAACTTCCCGCCCTATTCGGTCGGCGAAGTCGGTCGTTTCGGGGCGCCCAGCCGCCGCGACATCGGCCATGGCAAGCTGGCATGGCGTGCGCTGCACGCGGTGCTGCCGACGAAGGACGAGTTCCCCTACACGATCCGCATCACCAGCGACATCACCGAGTCGAACGGCTCGTCGTCGATGGCGTCGGTTTGCGGCGGTTCGCTGGCCATGATGGACGCCGGCGTTCCGCTGAAGCGTCCGGTTTCGGGCATCGCGATGGGCCTGATCCTCGAAGGCAAGGATTATGCGATCCTGTCGGACATCCTTGGTGACGAAGATCATCTCGGCGACATGGACTTCAAGGTTGCGGGCACCGCCAACGGCATCACCACGATGCAGATGGACATCAAGATCGCGGGCATCACGCGCGAGATCTTCGAAGCCGCTTTGAACCAGGCGAAGGAAGGCCGCGCGCACATCCTCGGCGAAATGGCGAAGGCGCTGGGCGAAGCCCGCACCGAGCTGTCGGCACACGCGCCGCGCATCGAAACGATGCAGATCGACAAGTCGAAGATCCGCGACATCATCGGCACCGGCGGCAAGGTGATCCGCGAGATCGTCGCGACCACCGGCGCCAAGGTCGACATCGACGACGAGGGCCTGATCAAGATCTCGTCGAGCGATCCCGAGCAGATCGAAGCCGCGCGCAAGTGGATTTCGGGTATCGTCGAAGAAGCCGAAGTCGGCAAGATCTATGACGGCAAGGTCGTCAACCTCGTCGATTTCGGTGCGTTCGTGAATTTCATGGGTGGCAAGGACGGTCTCGTCCACGTCAGCGAAATCGCCAACGAGCGCGTCGAGAAGGTCGCCGACGTTCTGGCCGAAGGTCAGGAAGTCAAGGTCAAGGTCCTCGAGATCGACCCGCGCGGCAAGGTTCGCCTGTCGATGCGCGTCGTCAACCAGGAAACCGGCGAAGAGCTGGAAGACACGCGCCCGCCGCGCGAACCGCGCAGCGACCGTGGTCCGCGCCGTGACGGCGGCGACCGCGGTGACCGCGGCCCGCGTGGCGGCGGTGGCGGCCGTGACCGCGGCCCGCGTCGTGACGGCGGCGGCGAAGGTCGCGGCGACCGCGGCCCGCGCCGCGAGCGCAGCGAAGGTCCGGAAGACCAGGGCCATGTGCCCGACTTCCTGAAGGACTGAGCCTTCCGCTAATCGGAAAAGAGAAGGGGCCGCGAAAGCGGCCCCTTTTTCTTGGTAGCTTTGGGGTGGATTCTTGCCCGTTCCCTTCCGCAGGTATACCGTCGATTTCCAGTCATTCGTGGAAGACCAATGCAGGATGTTCTGGAAGGATACGCCGCCGTTGCCACCGCGGACTTTATTGCCGCATATGAAGGGCTGTCGCCGGAAAGCATATACGAGCACGTCATCGATTTACTCCCAGATCGCAGCATTAAGATTGCGGATATTGGAGCCGGAACGGGGCGCGACGCAGCATGGTTGGCCGCCAAGGGACACGACATACTCGCTATCGAACCGGTGCGTGAACTTCGCGAGGCGGGCAAGAAGCTTCACCCCGCCGCAAATATCAAGTGGCTGGATGATCGCTTGCCATATCTCGGCGCAGTGCCGGCCGGTGTCTCGTTCGATCTCGTGACCTTGTGCGCCGTGTGGCAGCACCTTCCCGACGCAGATCGGGCAATCGCCATAGCTCGCCTTGCGACTATGATCGCACCGAACGGAATCCTCATCATGTCGCTTCGACACGGCCCCGGCGCCAAAGGTCGCAGGGTATTTCCGGTGTCGCCCGACCTGACAATCGAAATGGCATATGCTTGTGGACTGCACCTCCTGCGCAGGCAGGACGCCCACTCCATTCAAAGGGGTAATCAGGTCATGGGGGTTTCTTGGACTTGGCTTGCTTTCGGGAAGGTCCGCTAACGGAGCGCTTCGCCGCAGCGTTGATTGGCGTATTCCGGTCGCAAGCCGTCGTCGGCGTATCGCCCTGCGTTGATCAGCCCTGCCGCTGCCGCCAGCCCGCATAGAGATCGGGTCTGCCGGTCAGCCGGACGGGCAGGTGCCGGATTTCCATCGACTGCTGCGAAAACGGCTTGGCGAGATCGTCATAGATCGCCGCCGTCGACAGGCCGTGCGGGGCGCCGTCCTCGTTCGAATAGGCGTAGGTCACGGCGTTGATTCCCGTGAGGCGCATCGCCGCCATGCACATCGGGCAGGGGTGGCCGCTCGCGAAGACCGCGCATCCGCTGAGGTCGGCGCCCAGCGACTTGCTCGCGAGCCGGATGGCATTGAGTTCGGCATGCGAGGTCGGATCGCCGGTCGCCGATATTTCGTTGACGGCCTTGGCGATGATCCGCCCGTCACGGACGATCACCGCGCCAAACGGCCGGCCGCCCTTTTCTGCATTGGCATAGGCGAGCGCGATCGCTTCGCGCAGATATTCTTCGCTGTCTTCCATGATCGTGGCATTCCCGTCGGCTTGTCTTCGCGTCGGAAATGCCACGATCCTTGGTCGGCTGTCCATCCAGACAGCCTGTTCTTTCGGGGGGTCGGCCCAATTCTGGCGTCAATCGAACAGGCGCTCGGCATAAACGCCGCGCAGCTGCGCAAAATTGTCCCAGTGCGGCACCGGCGTCGTACCGCGCAGCTTCGCTTCGAGCACATCGACATGGCTGTGCCAGCCCGCGCTGACGTTGAGCAGCACCGACGGATCCTCGACACGGCTGTGGACGATCGTCAGCAGCACCTCGTCGCCCTTTTCCGTGAGGGTGAAGGTCACGCCGCCGGTGCTGCCCCAGCTGATCGCGAGCATATGGGGGGCGTCGATCGCCAGGACTTCGCACGTCATGCGGTGCTCGTCGCCAAAGCCCTCGGGACGCGCGCCCGGCGGGTCGGTGAGTTCGTCGTTGCGCCAGACGAACTCGACCGGCGCGCCGACCATCTGCTCCATCGCACCCGCGGCGAGCCATTGGCGGCGCAGCTCGCCATCGGTCAGATACGACCAGATGCGCTCGACCGGGCCGGGGAGCAGGCGCTCGATCGTCAGGGTCGTGGGCTCGGTGAGCACGCCATAATATTCTTCGGTCAGCATCGTCGTCATCACTTTTCTCCTTCTTTCCCGGGGAGGGGTTTCTTGGGGGGAGGGGGGGAGGCATCTTCCGCGCGCAGCAGTCGTTCGAGCGTATCGAGCCGGTCGGTCCAGAAGCGGCGGTACATGCCGATCCACTGGTCGGCGCTCATCAGCGGCACCGGGTCGAGGCTGCAGACATGGGTGCGTCCGCGCACGTCGCGGCGGACCATCCCGGCACTTTCCAGCACCTTGATATGTTTCGAGGCCGCGGCGAGCGACATCGCGAAGGGCTCCGCCAGCTCGCCGACCGTCCGTTCGCCGGCCGCCAGCTCGCCCAGCATCGCCCGGCGCGTTGCATCGCCCAGCGCGTGGAAAATCGTATCGAGTGTGTGCGAATCATGTTCAACCATGAGGTTGAATATTCATCGCCCTGATTTTAATGTCAACCGATTGGTTGAATTATTTCGCGTCGGCCCCGGCGATCCGGTTTCCCGCATCCTCGCGATAGAGCGACCAGTCGGCGGGGCATTTGTTCACGGCCTTTGGCAATCCCTGCATCCCTTCGGTGATCCAGCAATCGTTGAAGATCGAACAATAGCAGGCACGGACCTTGAGTTTCCACCGCTCCTTGTTGAACCTCTGCCAGACTTTTTCGGATGCGGGGATTCGCGGAAAGCTGACGAATTCGATCGTCTCGCCGGGCCGCACGGCGATTCCGGTTGAAGGCGAGGTGGAAAAGCGCAAGGGGCGCGCGCCGGCGTCGGTGCAGCATGCTTCGAGCAAGTCGATCGGGGTGTTTACCGGCTTGCCTTCATAGCGGATTTCGATCGGGCCGAGGATCGCGGGGCCGACCCCGTTGTTTGTCAGCGTCAGCGCAATATCCTGATTGCCGTCCTTGTCGCCATTGCTCGTTCCGAAGGTCACGAAGGGCATCACCCCGCCGCTCTGCATCTTCTGCGTCGCGTCGGCCTGAACGAAGGCAAAATAGGCGAGCGCGAGCGAGGCGATCAGCGCTGGCAGGCCAATGAGGAAATGCGCGATCGTAATGAATGGCAAATAGCGCAGGAAGCGCGATCCGATCGCCGCGACGTCGGGTGCGGACACGGCAGGTTCGGGTGTGGTGTCGCGGCTCGACGTTTCGCTCATCACTATCCTCTTTCGTTGCCTGGGGGGGGCATGCCTAGACCGGCTTGCTGATTTTTCCAATCGGCCCTGTTGCCGGCAACCATTCTGAAACCGCTCGCATCGACCGGTGCATTGCGTTTATGATCGGTGCCATGCTGACCACGCTCCTTTCCGCGCTCGCGCTCGCCGCCCAATCGACCCCCGTCCCGCCGCAGGCGACGCAATTGCCGCCCGCTACGCTGCCGCCGATTCCTGCGCCCGTCACGCCCGTTGTCGAGGCGGATACGCGGCCCTATGTCGCGCTCGCCACCGATCTCGGCACGATCACATTGCGGATCGAAAACAAGCGCGCGCCGATCACCGCCGCCAATTTCCTGCGCTACGTCGACGCCAAGCGGATGGACGGGTTCAAATTCTATCGCTCGACAAAAAGCTGGGGTCCGGCGAACCAGCTGGTACAGGCGGGCAACCGCGGCGATGCGCGCAAGAATTTTCCGCCGATCGCGCACGAGCCGACCACGAAGACGGGGCTGACCAACTGCAAGGGCGCGCTGTCGATGGCGCGGCTCAACCCCGGCGATGCGACGAGCGATTTCTTCCTGCTCTTGTCCGACATCAAAGGCTTCAACGCCGATGCGCCGGGCGGCGACGGCGCGGGTTTCGCGGTGTTCGGCGAGATCGTCGGCGGCGCTGACGTCGCCGAGGCGATCTTCAACGCCCCGATCTCGCCGACCGCGGGTGAGGGCGTGATGGTCGGCCAGATGCTCGAACCCCAGGTGACGATCAAGACCGCGCGGCGCGTCCCGGCACCGGCGGATGCTCCGAAGGGGTGTGTCGTCAAAGCGCCGTAAAGCTGCGCCGGACCCCTATCATTTATTTTGCGTTCATCCGCGCTGTGGCTATACCGCGCGCATGACTCAACATGCCCCTTCGCGCGCGACCCTGCGCCTGCTCGCCGCCGCACTTGCGATTACTCCCATGCTGGCGGCCTGTGCCGGGGGCGGCAATGTGAAGAAGGACACGCGCTACGTCGCGCGCGACGTCAACACGCTGTACCGCGCGGCGCAGGACCGGCTCGACCGCCGGCAATATGGCCTCGCCGCGGCGCTGTTCGACGAGGTCGAGCGCCAGCACCCCTATTCGCCGTGGGCGCGCCGCGCGCAGCTGATGAGCTCGTTCAGCTATTATATGGACCGCGAATATACCCCGGCGATCGAGGCGGCGCAGCGCTTCCTCGCGATCCATCCGGGCAACAAGGACGCGGCCTACGCCTATTATCTGATCGCGCTCAGCTATTATGAGCAGATTAGCGATGTTACCCGCGACCAGAAGATCACCCAGCAGGCGCAGAATGCGCTCGGCGAAGTGATCCGCCGCTATCCCGACAGCCGCTATGCGTCGGACGCGCGGCTCAAGGTCGACCTGGTGCAGGACCATCTCGCGGGCAAGGAAATGGAAATCGGCCGTTTCTACCAGCGCAGCTCGAACTGGCTCGCCGCATCGATCCGTTTCCGCGAGGTCGTCGACAAATATCAGACGACCAGCCACGCGCCCGAGGCGCTCTATCGCCTGACCGAATGCTATCTCGCGCTTGGCATCCCCACCGAGGCGAAAAAGTCGGCCGCGGTGCTCGGTGCCAACTATCCGGGCAACGAATGGTATGCGCGCGCCTACAAGCTGATGCAGAAGAACGCGCCGAGCGCCTGATAGCGCCGGGAATAGATTCTGCCTTTGTTCTGCGGTAAGGACGGCCTGTGCTAACCGCTTTATCCATCGCCAATATCGTCCTGATCGAACGGCTCGACCTCGATTTCGAGGCCGGGCTGGGCGTGCTGACCGGCGAGACGGGGGCGGGCAAGTCGATCCTGCTCGACGCGCTGGGCCTCGCGCTCGGCGCACGCGCCGACAGCGCGCTGGTGCGGCAGGGCACCGACAAGGCGCAGGTGACCGCCAGCTTTGTCGCGCCGGCGCCGGGGACGAAGCTCGCGGCGCTGCTCGCCGAAAACGAGATTGCGCTGGAAACCGGCGAACCCTTGCTGATCCGCCGCACATTGAAGGCCGACGGCGGCAGCCGCGCCTTCCTCAATGACCAGCCCTGTTCGGCGGCGCTGTTGCGCGAGGTCGGCACCTATCTCGTCGAAATTCACGGCCAGCACGACGACCGCGGCCTGCTCGCCCCCGCGGGGCACCGCGCGCTGCTCGACGCCTATGCGCGCGCCGATACCCGCGGCGTTGCCGCCGCCTACGCCGCATGGCGCGCCGCCGAGGACAAGCTCGCCGCAGCGCGCACGGCAATTTCCGAGGCCGAACGCGACCGCGAATGGCTCGAGCATTGCGTTGCCGAATTGCAGACGCTCGCGCCCCAACCCGGCGAGGATGCCGAACTCTCCGAAGCGCGCGCCACGATGCAAAAGGGCGAAAAGGTCGCGGGCGACCTTGGCGCGATCATGGAAGCGTTCGAGGGCAGCGACAGCGGCCCCGCGCAACTCCGCGGCGCGGCGCGGCGGCTCGACCGGCTCGCGGGCGACCATCCGTTGCTCGCCGAGGCGCTCGCGGGGCTCGACCGCGCGATCATCGAGGCCGACGAGGCCGAGAGCAAGCTCCACGAAGCCGCGCGCGCGATGGAATATGACCCCGAACGGCTCGAGGCGACCGAGACGCGCCTGTTCGAACTGCGCGCGATGGCGCGCAAGCATAATGTCCAGCCCGACGAACTCGCCGAGCTCACCGGGACGCTCGCCGCGCGGCTCGACGCGATCGAGGGCGGCAGCGCCGGGCTGGCGAAGCTCGAAGCCGCGGTCGCCGAAACCGCCGCCGCTTATACCCACGCCGCGACCGCGCTGTCCGATCAGCGCGCCAAGGCCGCGACCCGCCTCGACGCCGCGGTCGCGGGCGAACTTGTGCCACTGAAACTCGACGCCGCGCGCTTCCAGACGCTCGTCGAACGCCTCCCCGCCGAGCGCTGGGGGCCCGAGGGCATGGACCGCGTCGAATATCTGATCTCGACCAACCCCGGCGCGCCCTTCGCGCCGCTCGCCAAGATCGCATCGGGCGGCGAACTCTCGCGCTTCATCCTCGCACTGAAGGTCGCGCTCGCCGAAGAGGGTGGCGCCGACACGATCATCTTCGACGAAATCGACCGCGGCGTCGGCGGCGCGGTTGCTTCGGCGATCGGCGAACGGCTCGCGCGCCTTGCGGGCGCGGGCAAGCAATTGCTCGCGGTGACGCACAGCCCGCAGGTCGCCGCGAAAGGCGCCGCGCATTTCATCATCGCCAAGTCGAGCCAGGGCATTGTCACCCGCACCAGCGTCCACGCGCTCGACGAAGCCGGCCGCCGCGAAGAAATCGCGCGCATGCTCTCGGGCGCCGAAGTCACGGCCGAGGCGCGCGCGCAGGCCGAGAGGCTGCTGGAGACCGCGGTATGACCGCGCCGCATCCGCTCGACCGGCCCGTCTGGAGCATGCTTACCGGGCGGCAGGCGCATCTCGCCGAGGGCGGTGGCGCCGCAGTGCGGATCGACCGCGGCTATGGCGTCTTCGGCGCCGCTCCCGACACCGGCGCCGAAGCGCTTGCCGCGCTCGCCGCACTCGTCCCCGATGAAGGCGAAATCTGGATCGTCGAGGGCGAGCCGTGGCCGGTCCCTCCCGGCACGCGCGAAGTGAAGCGCGCGGTGCTGGCGCAGATGGTCGCCGGGGGCGCGCCGCCGCTGCGCGAAGGCGAGCCCGCGATCATCGCGCTCGGCGACGATGATGCCCCCGAAATGGCGTCGCTCGCCGGGCATGCGAAGCCCGGACCATGGGGTCCGAAGACGCATCGCTACGGCCCCTTCTTCGGAATCCGCGAAAACGGACGGCTGCTCGCGATGGCGGGGCAACGCATATTGGTTCCCGGCATGGCCGAGGTCAGCGGTGTCGCGACGTGGGAGGATTGCCGCGGCCGCGGGCTCGCACGCGCGCTGATCGGCCACGTCATGCGCGAAATGGTCGCGCGCGGCGAGCAGCCTTTCCTGCACAGCTATGCCGACAACGCCGGCGCGATCGCGCTCTATGAATCGCTCGGCTTTCGTATCCGGCGAGAGGTGCATGTGCTGGCGATCGCGAAATGATGGACCGCCGCCAGCATCTCGCCGCAATGCTCGCGATGGCCGCCGCGCTTCTCCCCGCCACCAAACTGCGCGCCCTGGAGGCCAAGATGGAAGACGCCGATCCCCAATATGGCCTGCTCGGCCAGATGATGGCGCAGCCCGGCCAACGTGCCGCGCTCGTCGCGATCCTGGCTGAAGGCACCGGGACAATGCCCGGCAACATCGCCTATCTGATCGGCGAGGACAGCGCGAACCCCGACGCGATCTGGATCGTCGAGCTGTGGGACAGCAAGGAAGCGCACGCCGCCTCGCTGAAGCTTCCCGCGGTGCAGGACGCGATCAAGAAAGGTCGCCCGCTTATCGCCGGATTTGGTACTCGCGCCGAGTTCAAGCCGGTGGCAAAGGCCGGTGCATGACCGAAATCGAATCCCTGTCGCAGGCCGACGCCGCCAATGAATTGATGCGGCTGGCGAAGCAGATCGCCTATCACAGCAAACGCTATCATGCGGAGGATGCGCCGGAGATTGATGACGCCGATTATGATGCGCTCGTCCGCCGTAACAACGAACTCGAAGCCGCCTTCCCGGCGCTGATCCGTGCCGACAGCCCAAACAGCCAGGTCGGCGCCGCGGTCGAGGCGTCGCCGCTCGCCAAGGTCACGCACGCGCAGCGGATGATGAGCCTCGACAACGCCTTTGCGGCCGAGGATGTCGAGGAATTCGCTGCGCGCGTTCGGCGCTTCCTCAACCTCAGCGCCGACGCCGTGATCGCGATGACTGCCGAGGACAAGATCGACGGCCTCTCCTGCTCGCTGCGCTATGAAAAGGGCAAGCTTGTCCAGGCCGCGACGCGCGGCGACGGCAGCGTCGGCGAGGATGTCACCGCGAACGTCCGCCATATCGCCGACATTCCGCAGGAACTGAAGGGCGCAGCGCCCGACGTGTTCGAGATCCGCGGCGAAGTCTATATGGCAAAGGCCGATTTCACGGCGCTCAACGAACGATTGATGGAAGAGGGCAGGGTGCTCGCCGCGCAGCGCGAACAGGAGTTCGACTCCGCCACGGTCCGCCAGTTCGCCAACCCGCGCAACGCCGCCGCGGGTTCGCTGCGCCAGAAGGATGCGAGCGTCACCGCATCGCGCCCGCTGCGCTTCCTCGCGCACGGCTGGGGCGAGGTCAGCGCGCTTCCCGCCGACACCCAGTATGATGTGATGAAGCAGATCGAACGCTGGGGCGCCCCGGTGTCGCCGCTGCTCAAACGCTATGAATCGGTCACCGATATCCTCGCGCATTATGCCGAGATCGAGCGCCGCCGCGCCGACATGGATTATGACATCGACGGCGTCGTCTACAAGGTCGACAGCCTCGCATGGCAGCAGCGCCTCGGCTTTGTCGCCAAGGCGCCGCGCTGGGCGATCGCGCATAAATTCCCCGCCGAACGCGCGCAGACGACATTGGAAGCGATCGACATCCAGGTCGGGCGTACTGGCAAGCTGACCCCCGTCGGGCGGCTCGTCCCCGTCACCGTCGGCGGCGTCGTCGTGTCGAACGTCACGCTCCACAACCGCGACGAGATCGGCCGCCTCGGCGTGCGCCCCGGCGACCGCGTCGTCATCCAGCGCGCGGGCGACGTGATCCCGCAGGTTGTGGAGAATCTGACCCGCGACGAAGCGCGCGCGCCTTATCTGTTCCCCGACCATTGCCCCGTTGAATTCGGCGGCTGCGGCAGCGAGGCGGTCGCCGAAGAGGGCGAGGTCGATGTGCGCTGCACCGGCGGGTTGATCTGTCCCGCGCAAAAGTTCGAGCGTCTGCGCCATTTCGTCAGCCGCGGCGCGCTCGACATCGAGGGGCTGGGCGAAAAGAGCATCGAGGAATTCTTGCGGCTAGGCTGGCTCGACAAGGGTCCCGCCGACATCTTCCGGCTAAAAAGCCACCGCGCCGAACTGCTCGGCCGCGAGGGGTGGAAGGAAAAGTCAGTCGACAATCTCTTCGCCGCGATCGAGGCGAAACGCTCGCCCGACGCCGCGCGGCTGCTCTTCGGACTCGGCATCCGTCACGTCGGCGCGGTGACCGCGCGCGATCTGCTCAAGGGGCTCGGCGATATCGCGCGGCTCCCCGAAAAGGCGGCGGAGATCCACGCCTATCTCGAAGCGAACCCGCAGGGCGAGGGCGAATCCGACGGCAAATATACGACGCGCAAGGTCGAGGCGTTCAAGGCGATCCTCGAAGTCCGCGCCGACGGCATCGGTCCCGCCGTCGCCGAAGCGCTCGCCGATTTTTTCCACGAACCCCACAACCGCGATCTATGGGACGACCTCCTCTCCGAAGTCTCGCCGCCGCCTTACGTCGTCGAGACGCGCGAGAGCGAAGTGTCGGGAATGACGGTCGTCTTCACCGGCAAGCTCGAAACAATGAGCCGCGATGAGGCCAAGGCGCAGGCCGAAGCGCTCGGTGCCAAGGCCGCGGGCAGCGTCAGCGCCAAGACCGATCTTGTCGTCGCGGGTCCCGGCGCGGGGTCGAAGCTCAAGCAGGCGAGCGCGCTCGGCATCCGGGTGATCGACGAGGCTGAATGGGCGGCGATCGTCGCCGCGGCACCCTCGGACAACCTTACCCTGACCCGCTACAAGGTTAACGGCCCAATGATGCGTAAGTGGGCGTCATGATCGGGCTGTATTAGTGTCGTGGGATGTGGAAAAGCTGCTCTTCTAATTCGCTTCCACGCAACGGTCGAGGTTGCTCGCGGAGAAACCGCATCCTGTCTCAGAACGAACTGGCCTCGCGCAGTAGCAGCCGCCCGGGGATTTGGTTGGACGCGTGTAGGATACAGAACACTCCGCCCATGCCGTCAATTCCCCCGACGGGACTTGCCCAGCGGCAGGAGATGCCGATCTTTACGGCGGTCAAATTTGGTGTTGCGCGTAACTTCCGCGGATCGACCATGTCAAAGCTGTTTTTCCTGCAACGATCGGTCACCGAGACAGCCCGCCCGCGCCGACGATGACCGACAACAAATGACTTGTCAGCGCCGACGCGCCCTTACCGTAGGCGATTTCACCCCAATCATCCCAACGGTGCACCCGCTCGGCGAGCCAAGCGAAGAGGTCATCACGCGATTTTGCATCGGCGAAGGACTGCGACCACGCGATATTGCGCGTCGGCATCCGCGCGCCAACCTTAAGTCCGGTCAACGTCACCAGGTATCGACGTCCCAAATCTTCGCGCGCGAACAGATGGCGACGAAACCCAACCTGCTGCTCAAAGGCGACCAGCGCCCGCTCTCGTGCCTCGGCGTCCAGTTCCTTGCTCGCACTTACCGCAGCGACAACCGCCGACATTGGCAAGCGCTCGAATTCCGGCTCGCGCGTGGCCTGCAGCATCATGAGGACCGACTTGCCCAATAAGGTCAGTCCTCCGTCGAAAAAATTCCTCTCGTTCGATTTCCCGATCATTCCGATGCTGGCGAGCCAGCACTGATAGAAACGCCAGAACATCATGTCCCCGCGAAAGATGTCGTGCTGACGCTCTTCGCCGCACCACATCGATTTTATCGCGGTCATCACCCTCAGCATCAGTTCGTGCTGTTCGGGCGCGAAGTGGACCGATGGGAAGCCAAGCTCGCCTACCCAGAATGCGTCCCTGACGCTCGCCCAATTTCGCCCGGATGCATCCTCGTAGCCGCGCGGATTGGCTCGAAGCCACCAGCCCCAAGGGAGTTCGCCGACGTGACGCTCAAAGTCAGCCACGGCGAGCCCCGCGACCAGGATCGAGGCCGAGCGGCGGCGGCGCGCCATCGCGCGCGGGCGCCGCGCCTCCTTCAGCGATCGCTCGCAGCTGAGCCGCGAGGGCAATTGTTTCCCTGACAACATAGGCGTCGTCACGATATATCCGGGCAAGCTCCGACGACTTCGATCCGGAGGAATTCGGCCGATCGTTCGGAATAAGATCGTAGGCATGATCGCAACTGAAGCCGAACCACCACGCATGCGAATCTTCGACCCGGTGGTCGGTTGCGTGTTCTACCGGATGGTAGACCGCCGGTCGTAATGTCACGTGGCAGATGCGGCGCGCCTCGACGGCTATTCGACGCGTTGGACTTGGCCCTTCCTCGCACAGTCGTGAATAGGTCAAACCGCCATGCACATCGATCCCGATGTCCGGCGGAACTGCGTTGGCATCCCAGCCCCAGAGAGGGTGATCCTGGGGAATGCCGACATATCCGCAGAGAAAGCCATCGTCCGTGTTACGCAACATGATGCAGTCATAGCCACTCACCTCGTCGCGCCAGCTGACCTTGTCCGCCTCTCCGAGCCACGCGCCCTTGCCACCAGGCCGCGCGGCCTGATCGTAGAATATTTCTTCTGCGGGAACGACGCATTCGCGGGTTGCATAGGCGCGGCCGGTGACGAGACCGACGCCGCCTTCTCGCGCGACATCGCCTCCAGCGCCGATTAGTTTCGCCAGAGCGAGTTCGGAGTCGACGATTGACAGCAGCGTGTCGTCCGTAGCGGGCACGACCGCAAGCGTGGCAGCCTTTCGTTTGACGGGCGCCTTATGCCTGCCGGTCGGGACGAGCGCGGTGGACTTGGTGGACTTTTTTTCCATGCCTTTTCTCCAGTCTAATAAGGGGTATCGCTGCACATAGTTCTGGGCCGAGCATCATGGCGATCGCTTCGATGACGCTGTCGGCGCGTAGCGCTCCCGCCACGTCAGCCGCTCGATGATCGGTCCAAGAGCTCGGGGATTGGCCTCCATCGAGTAGACATGACTGGCGAGCCACCATTCCTCCTCGGCGCGACGGGCGTCGGGCACTTCTCGCCACCAGCATTTCGGATTGCTCGCAGCGTCCCAGCGGTAACCCCGCAGTCGCAGCAAGTCCTTCACCTCGAAGGAGGCGCCGACCGCGCGGAATCGCCAGCTGGGCGCGCGGGCGGTGGTCAGCATCTGCGCGAGCGCAGTCGTGCCATCAGGCATATTCTGTCGTAGAATTTGAATCACCGCGTCGACATCGTCCACGGCGCGGTGCGCACCGTGGAAGTATCCGCTCTGCGCAAGAAGCCACCCCAACGACCGGCCGTCGAAACCATTGGCGCGCCAGTCGATGTCGTTGCAGCTGCAGCACCAGGCGAGCCCCGCAGCCTCCGGTAGCCGGCTCTCAATATGCCGACGGTCGAAAGCAGCATTATGCGCGCAGACGAACGTAGCTGATTTGAGAAGCCGCATTGCCGCCGTCTCGTCGATGGCCTTGCCGGCTACGTCGGCGTCGGTAATGCCGGTCAGGCGCACGATGTCCTCTGGCAGATCGCTTCCCGGATCCTCTAGCCACGAATATGGCCGGTCAATCTTGACGATCACGCCAGATGGATCGACGCGGAAGCGACGCAAGGCGAGTTCGATGATTGCGTCGTCGTCACCGATACCAGTCGTCTCGCAGTCGACAGCGACGCCGATAAAAGTATCGACGCGGCCGCCAACGCCAGTCTCGCCCTCGCGGACATCGAGCCGGCGCAGCAGGCGCACATCATCGTCGCCGTCCGGCACGCACAGCGCAGCCGGATCAGGAATCTCGTCCTTCATTGTGTCTCCGATGCTTGAAAGAACTTCGCCCGAGCCAAATGCGCCGGTGTTCGAGTCCGGGTCCGTGCCCGGGCCCGAGAGCGAGCGCGGTCCACGATATTGTCAGGCCCGAAAGTGCTTCTCGATGCCAACGGCCAAGTCGGCGGCAAGCGGCGACATAGGCTCGGCGTCGATCATCATATTCTAAGATCAGACGTCGATGCGCTGCTCGATGGTCACGGCGAAATCATGGTGCAATGGATGATCTGCTTCAGGCGCTACACGGCGGATAAGTTCCGCGACAGGCTCTTGGACCAACGCCATCGCCACTGGTGTTGATTGATGAAAACCCTCACGAATGTCGGCGACATCAGCGGCGGAGTGCCCGAAGCGTTCACACAAACGGGCCGAGATCTCGGACGGCTCATGCGCGATGGAGGCATGGAATGCCTGAAGCATCAGTTTTCGGTTAGAATAGATGATGGTCGCCGTGAACAATCGGGGCGCTGCCAAAGGAAGACTGCCGGAGAGGTGATCCCTTTTTCCCGCCTTCCGTTTGGACGACATATGTTGCCGTGATCGCCGGCGCTTGTCCTCATCATCCTCCGATAGAAGAGTATCGACCGCTGTGGGCGCAAGATCGAGCCCCAAGGACAGTCCGTGGACGAGAATGCTTCGCAGGCAGTGCTCGCGCTCGAGGCAAGCATCGATCGCCGCGCGACCGTTGAACAGCCGTCGCGGAGCGAGCATCCATGACATAGGGTCATACTCAATACCCTCGCGCTGAAACCTGCTTCCGGTCTCGACTGCAACCAAAGCAACGCGTGTGATTGCGCGCCGCGTGGTGATGATGGCGGCGTCGTCGTGAAGGCAGTCTTCCGCGAGAGGATCGAGCACGATCGGATCCGCCTTGATCGACGCAGCGCTGCCGGGAATGCTTTTGGGGGCAATGGTCATCAGGTCCATTGAACGTCTCCTGGTCGCCAAAGTGGCAATTTTGCAAGTGCAGAGGCGGGGCGACACCGCCGGCAAATGACCATATGGAAACTTAGATAGATAATTCAATAGTTCGCGAATGATTGAATGTTAATTTCTGTTAACCGAGATCTCTGGAGACTGCAGTTCATGGGAATGCGGGAGGGCGCGCCGCAAAACGATTGTCCGATGGCGAACAATCCTAGTCGCCGATCGCGTCCTGTTTCTCGGTTGTCCTCGACGTCTGTAACTACGGCAACCATTTCTCAAGATTGTTGATGCATCCCATATAGGCACCAACGGGAGAGAGCTTGAGCATGCCGTCTGAATTCCTCGCTGAACAAGCTAAAAAATTCTCCCGCCTTCACAGTCTCGACGAAGAAGGGCGGGTCAAAGATCGTCAAGAAGGCGCGGCGATCTTCTTGCGGCTCAACGATCGCGAGCGTTTGGATCTTATCGCTTCAATGATCGAAGCTTGGGCATGCTATCTGCCCTTGAACAGGCCGATGATCAGTGGAGCGTTGCGCCATGCTTGGGACAGCGAGCCTTACATAAATGGCGGCCGGCTTGGATCATATGTCAGTGCTGTTGCACATTGTCCTGGCGGAGAAGAATGGACGATGCAGGATTTCGTGGAAGACTGGGGTCCGGATCTAATGACGGCGGACGAACATGATCAGCTCAACGCGATGGAATTCCCCCTAACAGTATACCGCGGCGGCGCGGGCGACTTCGACGAGCTCGCGGACGGCGTAAGCTGGACCTTAAATTTCGAAATCGCTTCATTCTATGCAACCACGTGGCCAAAATCATGGGGAAATTTGGGTCAGCCATTGATCTTGTCGATGACAATTGAATCGGAAGATGTCGCTGCATTTCTGAACGATCGGAAAGAAGAAGAATTGCTAATCCCCGACGTAGGTCGCATGCGAGAGTCCATACGGATCGTGGACCAAGAACAGACGTCTGCCGCAACTGCGTGATTGCGGCTTTTCGTCTGAGCTTCGGCTGACTTTGAAGCCTCTGGCGGCTTGTTAAAGCATCGATGCGCTCGCGCGTCTCCCGATCGGTCGGAAGCACATGAAACGCTGTCTGTGGAGTTCCTTTTCGCCCGAGGAAGCAGCGCGAGTAAACGGCATATTTGATCTTCAGGTTGGGACGCGGTGACGCGCCCGACCGTCGCTTCGACGTCGGACCGATCGGCGGGTCAGGGGCTTGGCGTCCACTTAGCGCGTGATAAAAATACTACTCCTGCGACTTTTTTTGTAATAAAGTGGCGGGGATAATGGTGACACATCGGAGTGACGACGATGGAGCCGAATTTAGAGGATGTTTGGGAACAGGCGCTTGCTGCGGAACGGCGCTATGGGGACGATGCTATCGAGATGATCACCGTGCGTATGATCGAATGCCTGAAGCTCAGAGATTATATTGAAGCAGGATTTTGGTCAGCAGTTGCAAATCGTTTGGGCGATCTGCACGCAATCAAAACCAAAATTTGCCCGATTTCGTTTTCAGGGGACCATATTGCGCCTGTGGGCATGGATAGTGACACCCCCTCCGTCAGTGTAAACAAAATCGGCGTTTAGGTTTTTGAAAATGCTGCTTCGCCTTGTTATGGCCGACGTGGTGGAAACACCCATGTATGGCGCATTGGTGTCGGCGCCGTGCTACCAAAGAGGAGAATATAGCTCAGTTGAATAACGCATATTCAAGGTGCCAGCCCTAGACCTCGACGGACGCACCGAAACCAACAAGCCGAGGCATCCGGAAAGGCAAGCCACGGAATAGTCAGTCGGTTTAGCAGAATATATAGTTTGCTCATTCTGCGATCATCCGAGTTGGCAGCCTCGGTCAACTGACCCTCGGAAAGCGACTCAGCTTTCCCAGCTCCGTCGTTGGGTCCGCGGAAGACACGATGCAAAGCCTTCGTTAACTAACTTGGCCTACGCAGTGAATTGCGTCGAAACTGGGGACGGCTCTCGACCAAGCGTTTCCAAATTCGGCCGCAGGGGTTCCCACTGGGTGGGGCCAGCCGGGAACCCCGATCTGTGTGTCAAATTGCAATGCCATTGATCGACAGTGGTGGTTGGCATGGTATGCCCGATTCGGGCCCCACTCAGAAAAGCTGTCCAAGTGAAGCAGCGCTTTGATGGCAATAGATATTGCAGACGTGAGGCTAAGGTTGAGCCGTTAATCGGCAGCTATGCCGACGGTTTTACGCTGCAATTCCTGAGGGAATTGAATAGGCGTTCCGGCCACCCCTTTTGGTCCGCTCGCCGCAAAGTTTGGTCAACGGTTTCCGCGCGGCTTCCGATCGCAACGCCTGTGCTGACGGTCAGCGGAGTTAAAGTTCCTTGATAGCCGCACGGCGATCGTTCGACCGAGCGGAAGCAGATTCTGCCAGACCGCGGGTTTCCGCCAAGCTTGTCCAGCGTGCGAGGATCGCGAACTCTTCCCCACCCAGCCGAGCAATTATTGCGCCGTCGGGACTGAGATCCGTTAATATTTGCGCGACGTGTTTGATAGCGTCATCGCTCGCAGCGTGCCTCAGACAATGGGATTCGGCTTGGCCGAAAATCATAGACTGACACTAGAAATAAAGGTCGGAAGCTGAGCGAAAAAATGGCACCGTTGCGCTCAACAATCAGGAAGGGTCAAATGGCCGATCAATTAAACCCAGCCTATTTGGGCTATTCCGAGCAGGATACCGTCGACACGCTCATTTTGCCGCACCTCACGAACACCCATCACTTTCCCCCGGCATCGAGCCTCGATTATCAAGCCCAGCACACCCTGACGACCTCAATGGGCGGAACGGGGCGATACGATGGCCTCTATCTATCTGGCGGATATCCTTATGCCGTAATGGAGGGAAAGCGTTACGCGCACGATCTGACGGATGCCGATGTCGCTCAGGCGCGGAGCTATGCAACCTCAGACTTCTTCGATCGTCCGGTGCCGTTCCTCATTGTGTCGAACGGCCGCGAGCACCGCTTCTTACAGATCACGACGACAATCGACCCGTCCGACGGCAAACCCCTCTACGCCCCCATACCGGCGGTTAACTGGCAGCAAGTGATCGCGCAGAGTCCCGGCGAAGTGCGGCAAATGCTGACCGAGGCACAATTGCTCGGAATGTTGCGGGACTTCAAAGCGAGGGTGGCACAGGACGTCTCCGCGTTGTTTTTGGACCAGACAACGCAGAAGCTGGACACCTCTGCGCATCCCCTGGGGGCGCATCTCGACAAAATCATAACGTCACGGCGCACCTTTTTGGGGGAGACTGCCAAAGGTTCGAGCGAACCAGTCAAGCGTCAGCACGCGATCCAGCAGGCAATCGAGGGCGTCGCGCTCCACTTCACAATCAAAATTCTCTTTATCAAGCTCATAGAAGACCTGGCACGCGGCGGCGACAGTCTCAGGATCATCCATACCCTCTTCCCGCAACGTCAATATGATCAGATTGGCGGACTTTTCGGCTACAAAATTCTAGCCGGCCTCGATGGCGAAGGAGAATCCGCCGCGCTCCGCGTCTATGCGCGGTCCCGATCATTCTATCGTCGACTTGGCGCGGACATTGCCAGGGTCTCTTGGAGCGATATCTTCCGCTTTGGCTTCTCTGCCAATATGAATCGCTATGGACAGCTATTCCAGGCACGAGACTACGACCGTTTCATGCCGTCGGAAGCGACTCTGGAAAATATCCGGCTGCGGTTGGTCGAAATCGATATCCGCACCGCGGTGATTTACGGTTCAGCCGCGAAACGTAGCAACGTCATTGGCGATCTGTATGAAAAGCTGATCAGTGACGAGATCAGAACGGGCCTTGGCGCCGTCTATACGCCAGACGAAACCATGCGTTTCATGGTTGAGCTCGGGCGCCATTTTCTCGGGGGTTTTCGCGGGCATAAGATCGTTGAACCTGCCTGCGGCTCAGGTCATTTTTATCGTGAAATTTACCGGCGCTATGTTGATGAGGTAATCGCCTCAAATGTCGCCGCAGGGCTACCACCCGATGCTCAGGGAGCTCATGCCGAAGCCTTGGCGCATGTATATGGACGCGATATCGACCCGTTTGCAGTTCAGCTGACATTGTTGTCCACATTCCTCGAGCAGTTGAAGGACAATGTAAGCCCTGGTGCCGAAGTCGATCGTCGAAAGATTTGGTTGGCGGACCGATCGGTCGACACCCAGAATTCGCTCGATCCCATCACGATCGATCCTGACGGCGGGTTCGATATCCACAAGACCATCGACATTGGTGCTGCCAGGAATCTGCGGGCCAGCGCAAGACGTGCGCTCAATCCTGATTTGATGATTGGAAACCCTCCCTACGGCGTCAAGGTCGTCGAAGGTCCAAGCTACGATACGATTTACACCCTTCAAAGCAAGGATAGCTACGGCTATTTCATTGCCAATGCGCTCGCTCGTCTCCCCAATGGTCGCCGGGTTGTATTTATCGTCAGCTCATCGTTCCTGACAATCGGCAGTCACCGAAAGCTGAGGGAAGAAATTCTAGGCAGCGCGAAAATTGTTCGCTTGGTCAAGCTGCATCGGTCAACCTTTCCTGGCATCGACACGTTTCCGATCATCGTCGAACTCGAGCGATGTGACGACGCCGCCGTGCGCGATGCCAATATTTATCAATTTTATGATCTTGGCCGTTTTCATCCGCAAACCGACAAGACGGAGCTCGCCGCCGCCTATGCCGCTATCCTCTCCGATCTTGATGCCGCAAGTGTCTGGCCGTTCACTGACGATGTAGCCAAGCGCTACCAAGTCCGACAGGGTGTTATCGCAAAATACGCCAACAAACCGATTTTCGAAGGACGGCCCAGTCTCTACGAATTTATGGCAGATATAACGACGAAGCCAACGGAACTCAAACTGGCCGCCGGCTACGGACAAGTTGTGGACGTGCGCGTGCAGAACATTCGGGGCCGGCAGGTCGCCCGCTTGTCCGATATCGCTGTCGTGAAGTTTGGGCTGCAGTCGGGCGACAATCCCAGATTCTTTCGCACTGCCCCAGGTGTAAAAGGGGGTGCCGCCAAGGGCGGCTACAAAGATGTGAATACCGCGCAGACTTTAGAGGGATCGGGACTAGCCGCGCTCACCCCGAATGAAAAATTCAGCGGGATCGAAATCAATGATCCCGACGCCGACCGTTTTTGGGTGCCACTCGACAAAGCGGGGACCGCGGACGTCGAAAGGGGACTGCTGGCTGAATATTGGCGGCCGATTGAATTCTATGTCGATTGGTCGGCTCAAGCTGTGACTGCCATGCAGAACCACAAAGGCGGCGTATTCCGTAATCCGCAATATTATTTCAAAAAAGGGATTAGCTTCTCGAACACCGGTATCTATGCGCCGACTTATCGCCTCGGCCACGGCGGCGTGTTCGATCAAAAAGGCTCAAACATATTTTGCGACGTGATGGACCGCGAGGTTCTGCTCGGGATCTTGTCGTCCAAACTGCTGCGCTACTTTGCCAAGAGCTTCATAAACCATGGTGTCGATGCCCAGATTGATGATCTCCCAATCGTCATTCCGGACCCACATCAGGCAAATTTGATCAAGGCACTCGTCGATCATATCGTTCAAGCGCAGCAGGCTGACCTTGGATTCGACTACCGTCCGATCGCCCGTCAGATAGATGACGTCATCAATGATCTCTACGCTCTGACGGCTGATGAGCGCGAGGAACTCACCAGCTGGCACCGCCGACACTATCCGAAGCTGCAGTGAATTTGATTAGTTCAGCGTCCCCGGGACGGCCCAGTAAGAGGCATCATATGCCGTGAAATGTGCTTCTTAATACCGCTTCCAAATCTGCTAAAGGACGAGGTGGTAGAATGGGAAAACCAATGGTAACAAAACATTGTCCGGAGCCTATAGCGCAGTTGAGCGCTCCTGTTGGCGCGGGACGCCAGGCGATCGAGGGCAACCCTTTGACGCACGATGAGATCCAGATGTTCGAAATGTTCGACCGCAAGGAGTGGGCTTCGGAACGACGGCGCGCGCACATCGTGTCGATCTGCGTAAAACCATGCTCGTAATTGTGAGGCTGGGATCCAAATGTAATCAGAGGGACCATCAGTGCGAAGCATGCAGGATTACATACTTCTTGAAGACAACGCGAAACAGGTAGATTCCTGATAAAATTATGGAGGTTGGAATGTTTCGGAGCGCCGCCAGCGCAGTGTTTCTTGCGTTCGTGTTATCCATGTTCAGCTTGCAAATCCGTCCCACCACAAGTGAATATGCAGAATATAGTAATGTAGGTTCACCCGCTGAAAATTGGCGACCGCGTTTGGTGGCAGGCTGGCCTGCTCCGTTCGTTGCAGATGTCCCTTCGATTTCTGTGCCCCGACAGATCGGCCCGGAGGACGAATTCCGCTTCGGAGCATTTTTAGGAACCTTCAGTTTCTGGCTTTTGGTGACCCTATTTTTTGGCTCGCTAGTTCGATTCTTTAACCGCCGTTAGGTGGATTAGATAAATCGAATTTTTCATATATTTCGCGCTGATCCGCGGCTTCCATTGGCTGGGCTTCTGAAACCGCCAAGGAGTTCGTAGCAATCGATAAGATAGCAGTCGGTAAGAAGGCGCATCAGAGCCGAGCAGGCGTAAGCTCGATAGCAATGGGAACCGCGAGCGGACGCCACCCATGATCGGCCAGAACAGCGTTACTTTCGATCGCCCGCCGTCCTCTGTCGCGATCGAGAGACCAGGTGATGTGGAAAATACTGCCGTCAGGTCGGCTGCAATTCCCAGCTATCGAAACCACGAGTGCTTCAAGCCCGTCACCGTCGTCGGCATGGCCGATGACGGCGGCTTCCGGTTTGGGGGGCACGGGGTCGCTCAACGAAGCCTGCGTATCAAACGTGATATGATCGGCGACAAGATCACGCCAGCGTGGCGGAAAGATATCGACCAGAAACTCCCGACTAGCGCGATCAAGCTTCCACCCTGTAACCGCCATGGTCCAGATCCTCAGACGCGTATCGTCGCCAGCTGCGCTGGCGGCAGCCCGGTGCTTTCGGCCTGCGCTTTCAACTCTTCCTTGCGTGCCAACATAGCCTGACCGAGCGCTTCAAGATCGACGTCGGCGGCGCGCGCCTGCTGGAACATATTGTCTTGCTGCTTTTCTTCTTCCTTGACGTGATGCTTGATCTCTTCCGACAGCACGGTGACCTTGGCGTCAAAGAACTCGTCTTCGGGGCCCGATGCTTCGATGTCGTTGATCAACACCTTGGCGCCGTCATGCTCGACCCAGGCTTCCTTCAGCAAATCCTCGTCGATCTTGCCCTTCAAAGCGGGATAGAAAACCTCTTCTTCAATCTGCGCATGGATTTTGAGTTCAGTGCAGATTTGCTTGGCGAGCTTCGCCTTGCGGTCGCTGCTCGTTGCCTTGTCGAACTCTTCGAAGAGGCCTTCGACAGTGCGATGGTCGGCAGCCAAAATGTGGGTGGCATCCAAATCGACGGATTTCATTGCACTCTCCTGTTTTCAAACTCCCGTAAGTGCCATTCGAACGATTCGACAATGCGAAGGTTGCGCCATCTTCTGCCTGCAGGCTGAGAACCGCATGCATCGATCGCGCCCAAGTTTCAGTCGAAAGGAGGAAGTGCCGCACCAGCGCCAATAATGATCCCCATGATGATTGAATGCCGCATTCGCTTTGTTTATCAAATTCATCATCACAGACGATTACCTCAATCACGCAAATTGACGATAACCACTTGGCATGGACGCATATGAAACCCTACACGTCCTGTGCGAACTTGGAGGAAGCAGAGCCATGTCGATCGAAGAAAAGGTCTGGGAAGAAATGGTCAAGAACATATTGCGCGCAGAGATGATGCGCAGAGGCGTGTCTTACGCTGGCCTGGTCGCGAGGCTCCGTGAGCAGGGCATCGAGGACAATGAGCTAAATCTACGTAACAAGGTCAGCCGGGGCCGTTTCACTGCCGTCTTCTTCATGCAGTGCATGCAGGGTCTCGGCGTCGATCTTCTTCAGATTCCGCAAGCGATGGAGGAGGCGGCGCGAAAAAGGTGCAACCCAGAAACTTGGTAGTGGTCGACCGGCTACAGATTCCTGATCCATGATCGAGTATAAGTATAAAACTCCAATCAAACGCAGAAAGGATTGAGACATGAAAATCGTCGGACAAATTCAAAAACTGCGTGATGAACTATCGGCCATGCGACCCCTCCCGCCCTCGCTTTTGGCAACCTTGCGTGAACCGATCGACCTTGAACTGACCTACAGTTCGAACGCAATCGAGGGGAATACGCTAACGCTGCGTGAGACAGCTGAGGTCATTGCGCATGGCATTACGATCGGCGGCAAGCCATTGGGAGATCATCTGGAAGCCATAGATCATCATCATGCTCTCGCGTGGATGTATGAAATCGCCAAACAGGATCATTCGCTGACCGCCTTCGAGATGCGTCAGTTGCACCAACTCGTCCTGCAACGAAGCAAGCCAGATCTCGCCGGACACTATGCCGTGGCGCAGCGAGGAATCACAGGATCCCCCGTCGTCTTTCCATCGCCATCTGAGGTGCCACATCTTATGGAAGACTTCGCGGGTTGGCTTAAAGATGCGCCTCTCAATCCTGAAAACGCTTTCGAAGCACATTATAAGCTGGTTACCATCCATCCATTCCAGGACGGAAACGGCAGGACCTCGCGTCTGGTCATGAACCTTCAACTGGTGCGCGGAGGGTATTGTCCGGTCGCGGTAAGGCCAAAAGATCGCATGGAGTATGTGAACTCACTGGAGGATGCACAGCTCAACGGGAACAAGACTCGTTTTCAAACTTTCATGCACCAGAGACTGCTCGAAACCATGGAGAGTTATCTGAGCATCATTCGCGAAGCGACGACCAACCTCGCAAAACGGGAAATCGAATCAAGGCCTGAGGACGATCGACGAAAACCCACCGCAGCACAGATCGCGAGGATGCGCGCAGACCGGGGCATCACCTAAGGTCCGCTTAAAGAAAAGACCGAGAAACCCGTCTCGGCAATATCAGTGATTTGATAGATAATTTGCCTCCTTTGCGCCGGGATGCCGTCTTCGATTGCCGCGATCTCTGGAACGCGACCTGAGCCCATGGTCCCTTCGATCGCCGAGCGTATGTCATCCTCGACATTGCGATTTGGCGCGTTGCCCGCAAACATGTCGCCCGACCTCGCGAGAACACGTCGGCGATCGCTCGCAAACGCGAGAGATGTGCGCGCGACCGCTGGCATTTTGACAATCTATATGGCCCTAGTTTGACGCACGTCAGACGATGTCGTCCGCATCCTGTTTCGGCGTCGCCGCGCTGTCCTTGCTGATAAAGCTGATCTTGCCTTGCGGCTCGAGAATAGCCCACTCGACATCGTCAAGTCGGCCGATTCCGGCAAGGCGCATCTCGGATAATATCTCGTCGCGCGTCAGCCGGTCACGCCGAAGATTCGCCTCGATAATCTTCCCATATTTGACAATGACGCGCGGCTCACCTTCGAGGGCATTTTTGAGTTTAGGAAAGAGATAAGTCGCCCAGCTCAGCGTCAGCGCCCAGAAAGCGAAGGTGCCGATTGCAAGCATTCCGCCCGTGAGGCTAAAGTCATTGTGGGTCACACCCTGTTGGATCAAGTCGCCCATGACGACCAGCAGGACGAGTTCGAACGGTGTCATCTGTCCGAGTTCGCGCTTCCCCAAGAGACGGATCAGCGCATAGAGCAGCACAAACATCGCGGTCGCGCGCAGCACGATGTCCATCAGGGCAGAACCTTGATGCGGAAAATCTGGCGGCCTAGAAGTCGCTCGCCGTCATACACTGCGATCACGCCTTCATTGCCCGCGAAAAGCGGCGGATTAATCTGTCCGTCGATCTTGACCGAGAGCGTTTCTCCCGCCTCGAGTGGACCATAAGAAAAGCGATATTCGCCGTCCTTATATTCTTCTTCGGCGGCTGCCGGAATCATCGTGTTGATTGTCATGTCGCGCCAAAGTCCAGCCTCGACTGCGAGGGTCGCATCGGCGATTGGCTCGTCGGCGCGGATATCAATCGCCGTTTCAAAAAATTCGCCGTTGCGAATGACCTTGGGCGTCAAGACGCTGAGCCGGGCGACTCCGAAATCTGCATCGATACGCGGACTCGGCTGGCCGCCGAAATGACCGGTGATCGCGGCGGCGAGGAGGCTCCCCAAGATAAGAAATGAGATCGGGTTGGCATGGCGGTCCCACAATTGGACCGGTGCACAGGCTCTTTTATACCATCGGGCGGATCGAGCGGAATTTTTGCCTCTTCCATAGTCGCACTACGCCCCAGCAGCGATCTCGTTGCCACTGATGTGGGGGGGGGGGCCGATTGCCAATATTGGCCTCGCCGCTGTTTATCCACCAGAATTGTCTAGTTCTTAATCGCCTCGCTGCGAGGCAACTTTGTGGGCGCAGACCCGTTGATGGGGCCGGGCGCCGACATAATGCCAGGTGCCATTCTTGAAAGGATCCCCCATGTTCGACAACAAGAATGTCGCGACACTCAATTCGTTGATCGCGACGACGCTCGACAGCGTTGATGGATACCGCAAAGCCGCGGACGAAGCCAATGCGGCGCAGTTCAAGGATCAATTTTTGAACCGTGCGAATGAACGCCAAGCCATCGTTGCCGACTTCCAGGCAAAGGTTCGTGAACTCGGCGGCGAACCCGAAGATGACGGAACTGTGTTAGCCTCTGCACATCGTGCTTTCCTTGGTCTTCGCGACATGCTGACCGGTGAGCGCGACGACGCCGCGGTCGTTGCCGAGGTTGAGCGCGGCGAGGACCATATCAAGTCGAAGTTCGAGAGCGCGCTTAAGGATGAAGACCTCGATCCCGCTGTCCGGGGACTCATTCAGAGCGCATTTACATCGGTCCGCGAAGGCCATAACCAGATGTCGGCGCTCAAGCACGGGCTTAGCTCCACCTAGCGAATAGACGCTCCAACCGAACTGAATAACGGCGGCCCCTCTTGCGGGGCCGCCGTATTTGCGTTCCGCACGCTTCTAATCTTCTAAGACCTTAGGCATAACCACACGACCATCCCGATTAGCACCGCTGGCGCACCCTCCCCAGGCCGCCGTTCGTTGTCGCTGCCGAAGTGCAACATGGCCCAAGTCTGGCACACGACGGCTCGGTGTAGGATGAGACTGACGATACCGTGCCAATGCGGTTAGCCACGCGCGGGTAACAGGCGAGGAATGCCAGGCAGCAGCCGTCGGATATCCTCAGCATCAAACGACTTTGGTGCAGCTTTTGGGCCCACCGTGCGTAACAATTAAACGTCCCGTGCGATCGACCGGAAATTTGAAGAGAACGGCGATATGGCTAGTCTTGCACACCCATCCAGCGGCGAATGCGCTACAGCATTTTCTAGCGTCAGAAACGCATGCGAACACCGCAATCGGTCGGTAGAAATCGCTGACTGGGTGATGATCAATATCCCATGGACAATCGCCGTGCCAGACTATGCCGATTTTCATGACCGGTGGGCGCTACTAAGCCGCGGCGAACTTTACGCTGTGGAGGAAGAACTGCAACGGCGCATAAGCGCGCTGAACAGTCCCGATGCCGATCTCGACGCGGCCGCAGCGCAGCTGACTGGTCGTTCGAGCTACTGGCTCGCGGCGGCCGAGTGGTTATCTCTTAATCCGCGTCGATCCACTTCCCATTCAGAGTTCATTCGTCTTTATGGCCAACTGTCGCGAGCCGAATTTCTCCTTGCCGCCATCGAACACAAGAGGCGGGGCCAGCTTACGTATAACGGAATAGCCGCTGCAACGCCGACTGCGACGGGGTCGAGCGCACCAGTGCTTTGACTAGACGCCGACTGAAAAATTCCAGTTAAAATTATGACCGAACGCAAAACCGGGAGCAATAATAGCAAGCCACAGCGGCGGGCTGCGAAGCGGGCAAGCGTGTCCGCGAACGCGCGACTTCGCGAAGCGGGCCGGACGCCCTTTGAAGTCACCCTGTCCGACCTTTCGGCCACAGGCTTCCGAATGGAGACTTTCGCGCGGTTGCAGATCGGAAGCAAAATATGGGTAAATCTTCCAAGTTTGGCGCCCTTGGAAGCTTTTGTCCGGCGATGCGATGGGAAAATCTACGGATGTGAATTCGCGCGACCGCTCCACCCTGCCGTTGCGGAGCACTTGCACGAACGATTTCAACAAACCTGAGCGCGCGATTCCGTCACCGATCATTGCTATTCGGAACTTTGGTATCGACAATCGAGATTGTGTCCGATCAGCTCATCAAACCGAACCTAAACACCCGCAAATGCGCCGATCGATACCTTGGCTCCGGGCGACGAGTTCGCTGTCTAATATCAAGGAACCAAGTTTCGAGCGCGCGCGGCGGTTCGGATAGCTCATATTGATTGGTATCAGGTTCGTCCCCTAAGCCTTGCAGCATCGGAAAGGCAGCATCGGAAAGGCAGCATCGGAAGGGCAGCATCGTTCTGGAACCATGCTGGTTCGAGGGATTTTATGTAAAGTTTTCTAGGCATGGCCAGCGCGTCCACCCGCGCGCTGTTATCGGAGCATTCGACACCGGTCTATCACACCCTGTCATTTGCATTCGGGCTGCAACCGAACAAGCGCACGCTAGAAACGCAGAAGCGGCGTTGCCTTCGTGGATCCGTGCTGCATCCGAATTTTGGTAACTTCATTAAAGTCCGCCGAAAGCGGCCCGGTCGGCGGATGGTGTTCTTCCAGCCCAGCACTAAGAGTCGGCAAATTTTGCTGCAGCCGCATCAGGCTGTTTTCCGTCGATATCCCTCTCTCAAACACCTAAGCAATTCACAATCAGCTTATCAAAGCGGATTTGAACGGCAAAGATATGTGCAATGCCTACACTACGACAGCTTGAATATCTTATCGCGATTGGGGATCTGAGGAACTTCGGTCGGGCCGCTCGCGCCTGCAATGTTTCGCAGCCCACCCTTAGCCAGCAACTGCGTGCGCTCGAGGATCGGCTCGGAGTGCGGCTGGTCGAGCGCAACACCGCTGGCGCCGACCTGACGCCGATCGGTCGCGAAATCGCCATGCGAGCAAGGCGTCTGGTCATCGAGGCGCAGGATATTCGCGATCTTGCACGCCGTGCTGGTGACCGTTTGGCCGGAACGGTGCGCTTCGGTGCGACACCGACGCTTGGCCCCTATTTGATGCCGCCGATCGTCGCTGCGCTCCATCGCGAACAGCCGGATCTGCGGCTGCATATCAGGGAAGGCATTCCTGAGGACCAGGCACTTGCCCTTTCGCGAGGGGCCCTCGACATGCTTTTGGGGCCTTTGCCGATCGATGGAAGCGATCTTGAAGTCCAGCCGCTCTTCCGCGAGCGGTTGTTTCTTGTCGCCACCGCCGACCATCCGCTTGCGCAGCTTCAAGACCTGCGCGTCGAACATCTTGAGGGTGCACAGGTGCTTAGCCTTGATCGGCGCCATCACCTCCATCGCCAGGTCGCGGCAATCTGCTCCGAGCTCGGTATGGAATTATTACGAGATTATGAAGGCACCAGCCTCGACAGCATCCATCAAATGGCAGCGTCCGGGATAGGCTTGGCGGTCCTTCCCGAATTTTACATCCGGTCCGACGTCGCGGGCCGGACGGGGGTCGTCATACTCGAGCCGAAGGGGTGGAGCTTTACACGTAGCATTGCCGCAGCATGGCGTTCCGGCGCAGCATATGGCGATGCATACGCCATGATTGCGAGGCGCATTGAAGCCGAGGCCAGCGCGCTGATCGGATCGGCGGAAGAAGCCCGGAAGCGGCGATAGTTTTTATCTATTGGAATTCCGCTAAATTCCGATTGGCCATCTATCGCCCACATGCATATTCATGGCTGTGCGGCCCGGGCCCCTCTGGCAGCTGTCCCTAGGACAGCCGCGATGTCGGATCGCATCGGACGAGATTGATCAGGTCCACGCATCAGCGGCGCCGCATCGATCCTGTCCGATCGCTCGAACATCGAATGGAGAGAGGCTATGAATTTCGTGACGTATCGCTTGGCGCTAGCCCATAGCAAGTTGGACGCGGAGATAAGCCGCGAACAGAAGCGCCGGATACCTGATAGCTGGCGCTTGCTGCGACTGAAGAAGCTGCGGCTCGCCATCAAGGATCGCATGCACCGGCTGATCGGGTCGCGCCAACAAGGGATGGCTTGAGCCATGCGCAGCGCCGATGCGGTAGCCGCCATGCCGTGCCCGAATTGCAGAACGGGATTGACCTTGTCCGACCGTTCGGGCGTCGAAATCGATTATTGCGCGACTTGTCGCGGTGTTTGGCTCGATCGCGGTGAACTCGACAAAATCATCGAACGCAGCGCCCGCGACGCGCCGTCAGCATCCCGCCAAGACGATCAGCCGCGACAAGACTATCGTTCGGATGGCTATCGCGGCGACGATGATCGCCACTACCGGCCGGGCAAGCGCAAAAAGTCCTTTTTGTCGGATCTGTTCGACTGATACTTACCGCCGCCGACTGCCGTCGGCGGCGGTTTTCCTGCGCAATAATTCCGGGCCCCTCTGGCGACCTCAACCTGGGTTGCGATGTCGGACAATCAACAACCGCCTGACGCCAGGCTGACCCGGATCGGATCGAACCTATGGAATTCCTCGAATATATATGGCTCGGTAAGCCGCTTTGGATGTGGTTCGCCTTCCTTGCCATCGTCGTGACCCTATTGGCGCTCGACCTCGGTGTCTTGCACAAGCAGCAGCGCGAGATCGGGGTGAGCGAGAGCCTGGTGCTGTCAGCGGTCTATATTGGCCTTGGTCTGCTCTTCGGCGCATGGGTCTGGTGGTATATGGGCGAAACCGCCGGGCTTCAGTATGTCACCGGCTTTGTCATCGAGAAAAGTCTCGCGATGGACAATGTCTTCGTGATCGCGATGATCTTCACCTATTTCGCAATTCCGAGGCAATATCAGCACCGCGTGCTGTTCTGGGGGATCCTCGGCGTCATCGTCCTGCGCGCGATCATGATTGGCGTTGGCTCGACGTTGGTCGAACAGTTCAGTTGGGTTCTCTATGTCTTTGCGGCATTCCTGATCCTGACCGGCGTCAAGATGTGGATGACCGCGGGCAAGGACTATGACGTTGGTTCAAGCGGAGCACTGCGCTTCATTCAAAAGCATCTCCCCGTGACCGACAAGCTGCACGGCGAGCGCTTTTTTGTGCGGCAGCCCGACGCGGCAACCGGCAAGCCGAAGCTTTGGGTGACGCCTCTGTTTCTTGCCCTCGCGATGGTGGAAATCGTCGACGTCGTATTCGCGGTCGATAGCGTGCCTGCGATCTTCGCGATCACGACCGATCCGTTCATCGTTTACACCTCGAATATCTTCGCGATCCTCGGGTTGCGAGCCCTTTATTTCGCGCTCGCGGCAATGGTGCACAGGTTCCACTATCTCAAATATGCGCTGGCCCTGCTGCTGATATTCATCGGTTCGAAGATCTTCGTCGCGGATGCGCTCGGTCTCGCGAAAATCCCGCCGACCGTATCGCTCTCGATCACCTTTGCGATCTTGGCGGCTGGCGTTGGCTGGTCGTTGTGGAAGACACGCACGCCCTTCATTGTCGATGCCGAAGCGCCGCGATGAACGACCGTGGACATGACCTCAGATACCCCGCCCCTTCCTCTTCGGCGGGGGCGCGGCACTCCAGACCATTGGCATCTCCAGCAGCAGCTTTTCTGATGAAGGACTTCAATCAAATGACTTATGCTCGGTTCAAGCTCAGCATCTATGCCGGATGGGCTGCCACGACAGCGGCGCTCGCAGTCGCGGTTGCACACGCATGATGGCCCCGAAGGAAGCGCTTGATCTTCTGCGCGAGGGGAATCGGGCCTTTCTCAATGACCAAGGCGTAATTCCGGCCCTCGACCGCGACACCCGGCTACGGTTGGCGGCGGGACAGTCTCCATTTGCGGCCTATGTCAGCTGCTCGGACTCGCGGGTCCCACCCGAGCTCCTGTTTGGGCGCGGCCTCGGCGAACTGTTCATCGTTCGGAACGCGGGGAACACGCTGGATACCGCCGCCTTGGGTAGCCTCGAATTCGCGGTGTCGGTATTGGGTGTGCCGCTCATTGTCGTGATGGGCCATGAGGCATGCGGCGCGGTTCAGGCGGCCGTGTCGGTTGTTCACGATAAGGCGCGATTTGCCGGAAACATCGGCAAGATGATTCAACCGATCATCCCCGCGGTGCTGGAGGCAGATCTATCGTGTGAAACAGGGATCGAGCCCGCCGTTCGGCAGAATGTGAGACGCGTGGTGCGCGAATTGCGTGAGGATTCTTCGCCCATATTCCTTGAGCCTCAGGCACACGGCAAGCTGATGGTCGTCGGCGCCTATTATCGGCTTACGAGCGGAGAGGTGGACTTCTTCGACTTGGCTGGCAAATGAAAATCGCCGCGCGCGGCGGCGATAGAACGACGATCTGTTTCCAGGTAACATCCGGGAGAATGATTTCTCGACATCTGGACTCTGGGAAAAATAGGCCTAATATTGAAAAGCACTGGTTTTCCTGCGACCCGGAAAGCCAATGGAGGCTTCCTTTGGCCAAAAACGACAGAGGGCAGAAGGGCTTCGTTACCCGGCGAGGCCCTTCTTTGTTTGGCTAGTCCAGTCTTTCGGCGATAAGCGCGGCATCAAGCCCGCCATGGGATCCGTTAACGCTTCCTATTCCCTAATCAGCGAAATTGGCCGGTTGTTTCGGATCTCAGTCGATTATGCAGCATCGTATTGGACGTGCTGATGCAAGACAATAATTACCCTGCGCAGATTTTTGGATTACAGCCCCCACGCAATCGACACTTTCGTTAATATATAGCGAGATTGAGTTCACAACACGCTAAGGTCTGGCATTTCGGGGGCGCCGGAACGCGTGCGCAGACCTCGCTGCTCTCGCTGTAATCGCGGCTACGTCCTTTTTAAATGCTGCGGTTGGCGGCGGCATAGAGCGCGGCTCCGCACGAACTGCAACGGGAGGGCTATTGGTGAGGCGCCCCTGCTTCAATTCAGGCAATCTCGTCCCTGATCGAAAGTCGCGTCTTCATGAGCTTGCACAGCACGAATGTCTGATTGAGCACTTGCTGAGATCAAGTTTCTCGGTCTGATTCTGTTCCTTTCATGACGTTCGCATCGGAGCCCTTCGGATAATGAAGGATCGGTCCGACGGCGACGGCGACGGCGGTCATTTTAGCGGGCTGAGACCGGTCACGAGCCATGAGATGAATAACTGACCGTCCCGCGTGAAGCAGATAATCGGCAATAATCCGACGGTGGCAGCGCCACCACACCGCCTCCGCACACATTATCGCGCTGCTCTTGCCATCGCTGCGCGTGAGGAGGCCTTGCAGCCCAGCTTGGAACGGCGCCGTGGTGGCGTAATCGGCATAATTGTGAAAACTTTGATTTTGCCAAAAGTCGTTGGTTCGCGGGTCGAGTGCAGCCTGCCGCGGACGCCGACCGCCTAGCTCCTTCAAAAAAATATGGTTGATCTGATATTCTGCGAGCGTGACGGGCAGGGTGTCTAGATTAAATTGAGGATTGGTTCGAGACCGTGGAATGGAGCGGACGTCGATTAATTGAGTGACGCCGGCATTTCGCAAAATCTCGACAAATTCCTCGATCGATCGCGTCGAGTGACCGATTGTGAAAATCGTTCCGTCAATTCCTGCCATTAGCTTTCGCTCGCTAGCAGGGCCTGGTTGACAACAGAGCGCAGTTCCGGGAGCACGTCAATTTCGAACCATGGGTTATTCTGCATCCAGATCTGCGATCGCCATGATGGATGAGGCAATGGAAAATATCGGGGGAGATAGTTGCGGAAGTCGCGCACACGATCTTCCACCCGACCGCTACCGAGCGCAGCCGCCTGCGCATAACTGCCAACTAGAAGAGTGACACTTATTACGGGCATTTCGGAAAGGATGCGAGTTCGCCACAATGGCGCACATTCGCTTCGCGGCGGCATGTCGCCGCCTGCGCTCCGGCCCGGATAGCAAAATGCCATAGGCACGATCGCAACTTTTTCCGGATCATAAAATATGGATGGTGGCAGTCCTGTCCAATGCCGCAGCCGGTCTCCGGATCGGTCCGCAAAAGGGATGCCCGAATTGTGAACTTTTGAACCAGGAGCTTGGCTCGCTATCAGGATACGTGCGGCTTTGGATGCCTGCAAGACCGGGCGGGCTCCTAGCGGCAACATGGGGGCGCACATTCGGCATCCGCGCACCTCATCCAGCATCGTTTCGAACGAAATCATCTACTCGACCTAAGCATCCTGTTTCGTGCTCGCCTAAAGTTCAACGTCACGCTCGGAAGACAGTTGCGCCAGAAGGCGGAATGCCGACCGGCCCGTTGTATTCGAGCGCGGATTAAACGCGGCGCGACGCGGGTTTCCTCGGCACAGAGAATAGAGGACCAAAAGGCTCGCGGACGGATTTAATATCCCCGACCTGCCCGTGTAGAGCAGCAACAATGGCACCCGTGCTGAAATTCTCCAAATCCCACAAGGAATTTGCAGCTAGGTTATATCGTTCGCGCTCAAGCCATCAAATGCCGACGATCCTGCGGAAGCATGACCGCTCCAATAAGCGTCCGGGCCAAGCCATTATCGGAGGCTGTTACCGAGCATTTGGTCAAGCTCACCATATCGCCGCGTCAGATAGGTCCGCTCGTCGGCATTATAGCCTCCCATCGCATAGGCGGCATCGAGCCGCACCAGGTCGCTGAGCTGCGCCCGCACCTGCACCGCATCGTTACGGCTAATCCGGCCATTGCGTTCGGATGTCGCCAAACGCGTTTCCAGCTGGCTCCACCTGGCGCTGTTGCCGTCATGGCCAAAGCTTCCGCCAAGGCGGCTGTCGATCGCATTGAACCGCGACCACAGATCGGCCTGCTCGCGTGCATCGAACCCGCCTCGCCGATAGTTGGCTTCGAGCTGCGCCAACGACCGCCAATCGCTGCGAAGCCGCCTCGCCTCCGCCTGTGTCAGGCTCCGATTCCGCAGCCCCGTCGATATCCGCTGTTCAAAGTCGGCGTTCCGCGTGGACAGCATCTGCCATCGACCATTATCTTGATAACCCCCCTGATCGATTGGCTGACCGTTATTCTGACCGCCGATCCGCTGGTTCAAGGCGCGATACCGCATCCGCAAATCACTGCGCTGCTGCTGCGACATATTGCCGTTCGCGGAATATTGAGCCTCGAGACGGACGATCTCTTCATACTCTCGGCGCATCTGATCGGCCTCGCGTCGGTCTAGTGAGCCATCGCGCACTGCGGTGTCTATGCGTTGCTCCAGCGCCGCCCGACGCTGAGCGAATGGCCGCCGCCCCTGGTTCCAGTCGGTTTCCAGCGTTTGCTCGCTCGCTTGTTGGTTCGTGCCGAACACTGAACCCAGTAGCTGCTCGAGGATATTGCCCTGCTGCTGACGCTGCTCCTGCGCCATTGCCGTTGTAGAGAGCAGGACTGCACCAGCAGCGGCGCCTAGGATGAAAAAGCTTTTCATGGGACTGGACCTCTATCGAAAAAGCGGGTGGCTCTTGAGCCGGAGATTTGGCGGGCAAATCCGCCGTTATCGCTCAGGGAAGTTCATTCTTCGCAAGCGGTGCGGATATCCCGGCTCACCATTTAACGCTCGGGGGGTGCCTCGGTTGCTAAGATCGCATGAAATAGGGGGTATTCGGATTTAATGTGGAAATATATCCCGCACGAAACATCTTGGTGCACTCGTCCGGCGGCGGTTAGGCTGCAAGCCACGACAAGCTTTGCGAGGCGCCTCGCCGCATCGAGCGCGACAAGGCCGTGTTTCCGCATGTTGATCGCGGCATTGTGATCCGGGCGCCGAGCAGCGGCATGCCGGCATGATGACTGCTCAATGCAAAGAAGCGTTGATCGTCCATCAGGCCTGTTGAGGGCGAATTTCAAAGCTGGTGACGTTTGGGTCACCCGACAGGCTGGCGGCGAGGTGCTCGGCGCGGCTTTCGCTATAGCCTTGCGCGATGGCGCCATATTCTACGACATCGTCGTTCATCGACTGGTCGATGGTGATGGATCGGAGCTTGTGGTCGGCGAGCAGCGTGCCGAAATCGCTCAGCGCGATCGCCGTTGACCGGCGATAGCGGGCCTTCAGATGCACGATGCGCTGCTGCGGTGCGCGCCGGTCGGTGATCGTGATGGCGGCGAGCACCAACACTGTTGCGGTCGCCGCAAAGATCGCCAGCTCGTAAAAGCCGATGCCGAACAATATGCCCAGCGTCGCCGTCATCCACAGCGAAGCGGCGGTCGTGAGCCCGTGGACGTTGAACCCTTCGCGAAAGATCGCCCCGCCGCACAGAAAGCCGATGCCGGTCAAGATACCATGCGCCATGCGCACCGGGTCGATGCGGACGACCTCGACCGGGGCGTCGTTGAGCCACGCCATCTGATGCACCGCCGACAGCATCAATAGGCAGCAGGAAAGGCCCACCAGGATATGTGTGCGCAGTCCAGCGGGGCTGGCCCGATATTCGCGTTCGGCGCCGACAATCGCGCTCGCCACAATCGCGCCGATGATCGGCCAGAACAAGTCGGCGTCGAGCAGCTCCAATTATTTTGTCCTGATGATGGCGCCGACGAGACAGCGGATACGGAATGCTACGCAGCGGGATGGCAAGGAAGTTGGCACAAATTTGCAACGCGCGCTGGCTGCGGCGGTTGCAATGCGCGTTATCGCCGCCGCTTTTGTCGCAAATCTTTGAATCATGGAGAAACGGCGCTGCCGAGACAAGCGGTTGGAAACAGGAAGACCGACGGGAGGATTTTTGGCGATGCCATGTGTCGTCGAGCCACAGATTGAACCAGCGCAGCCTAGAATTTTTGCTTTTGGCGCGACTGCTGGGGACAATAAATCGTTTTATAATTTCGCGAATTGTTGTAGGTTAATGCCTCTTAACGATAGAGAGTGAATTTCTGACGCTTGTTGGAGCTGCGCTTTCGTTTGAGGAGGCGGAATGGAAAAGAAAAAGGCCCGGATGGTGATGAGCGCTCTGAGCCAGGAAACGCGGCTCGCGGTGTTCAAGCTGCTTGTCGATTCAGGCGACGAGGGAATGCCGGCAGGCGCGATATCGGAGACGACAAAAACATCGCCCACGTCAATGAGCGCACATCTTGCCATATTGTCGCAAGCGGGGCTGGTGAAATCCAAAAAGATCGGCCGTCAGGTGATTTATCGGGCGGTGCCTCGAGTCATCGATGAGTTGGCGGAATTTCTGAAAAGCATTTAGAGACACCTATAACTGATCACGTGTTCGCACGTGTCGGATGTGGGATCGACGGCTACAACGGATATCCACTCCAACGAAAAGATCGCGCCATCGAGCCGTGAAACCAAAACACCCCATCTTCAGTGGGTAAAAAAGCGGGCGCCAGGTCAGGCATGCCAATTTTGCCTGTTCCCACAAAAATGAAATGCTATCTGTCCGCTCATGAAATCAGGAATTGAATCAGGCAAGCCGCCGGTAGTGGCAGCAGGGTGGTCCGAAACCGATCGCGTCGCCGCACTAGCGAGTTATGCTATCCTCGATACCCCGATCGAATCCGAGTTTGATGACGTCGTTCGGCTTGCGGCCGAAACATTCGCAGCCCCGATTGCGGTCATAAATCTGGTTTCAGATAACCGGCAGTGGTTCAAAGCTGAAGTCGGCATCGGAGCGCGTGAGCTACCGCTCGACGTATCGATCTGCGCACACGCCATCTTGCAGAATGATTTCCTGGTGGTGCCCGATACACGTCTGGACCAACGGTTCGATTGCAATCCTTTGGTTCACGTGGAGGATGGCCTTCGCTTCTATGCTGGGGCGATCCTGCGCAGCGCCGTCGGGTTGCCCATCGGCACGGTCTGCGTGCTCGACCGCGAAGCGCGGCCCGAAGGGGTCACAGCCCACCAGCGCCTCGTGCTGGAAGTCCTGGCACGCCAGGTGATGACCCAGCTTGAGCTGCGCAAGGCACTCGTCGATCAGACTCTGCGCAGCAAGGAACTGGCGGTCGAGGTCCGGCAGCGCGCTGACGCCGAAGATGCGCTGCGCGGAATAGAAGAACGCTATCGTCTCGTAAGCCGCGCAACGAATGATGCGATCTGGGATTGGGATTTGGCTACCAATCATGTTGTCTGGAATAAGGCACTCGAAGCGGCCCATGGGCATAAACTGCATGATGTCGAACCCAGCGGAGCTTGGTGGATTGATCATATTCATCCCGATGATCGGGCGCGAATTGATGCCAGCATACATGTAGCAATCGAAGGCGATGCGGACAGTTGGTCCGATGAATATCGTTTTTGCCGCGCTGACGGTAGCTACGCCGCCATACTGGATCGCGGCCATATTATCCGCCGCGGTGATGGGACCGCGGTGCGGATGATCGGGGCCATGCTGGATCTTACCGAACGCCAGCGCACCAGAGCGGTTTTGGCCATGAACGAGGAGCGGCTACGACTTGCAACGGAAGCGGCGGAGGTAGGCTTCTGGGATGTCGACACCGTCAATGACGTCCTCATATGGCCGCCAATCGTGAAATGCATGTTCGGGATTTCGCCCCAAGTGGCAGTGTCGATGGACGATTTTTACGAAGGCATTCACCCAGATGATCGAAGCGCAACAGAAACGGCGTTTGCCGACGCCTGTGATCCTCTCCAGCGCGCGCTCTATGACGTCGAATATCGCACGGTTGGCAAGGAGGATGGTCAGTTGCGCTGGGTGGCCGCGAAAGGACGCGGTTTGTTCGATGACGAAGGTCGCTGCGTTCGCGTTGTCGGAACCGCGATCGATGTCACCGCGCGCAAGTTCGCCGAGGCCGAACTTTTGGACCTGAACAATCATCTGGAACGACGCGTGGCGGAGGCAATTGGTGAGCGCGAAAAGGTCGAGGAAGCTTTGCGCCAGTCTCAGAAGATGGAGGCAGTGGGCCAATTAACTGGAGGCATCGCTCACGATTTTAATAATATGCTGGCGGTAATCATTGGCTCGCTCGATCTACTGGGCCGACGCCTTGGGAACGACGACGCTCGCGCGCGACGATATGTCGATGCAGCGGCAGATGCATCGCAGCGTGCAGCCATGCTTACCCAGCGGCTCCTTGCCTTCTCGCGCCAGCAACCCCTCAATCCGGAAATTCTCGATGCCAATAAACTGGTGCCGGCAATGTCTGACCTGCTCGCGCATACGCTTGGCACCGGAATTCGTCAGGAAACGGTGCTTGCAGCCGGCCTTTGGTGCACCCACGCCGACCGGAACCAGCTCGAGAGCGCGATCCTCAACCTTGCCGTCAACGCGCGCGATGCCATGTCCGATAGCGGAAGATTGACCATCGAAACGCATAACACCTTTATCGACGAGCGCTACGCTGCCGCAAATATCGGCGTTCCGCACGGGCAGTATGTCATGATTGCGATCTCAGACACAGGTGCCGGGATGGAGCCCGAAGTCATCGCAAAAGCATTTGATCCCTTCTTTACGACCAAGAGCGTTGGCAAGGGAACCGGCCTTGGCTTGAGCCAGGTTTACGGCTTTGTAAAACAGTCAGAAGGCCACATCAAAATCTATTCCGAGCCGGGCCACGGAACGACCGTCAAAATTTATCTGCCGCGTTTCGTTGGTGAGATCGTTGAGAACGCAGTTCAAAAGTATAGCGATCTGCCCCGCGGCGAGCAAAATGAAGTGATCCTCGTCGTCGAGGATGAGCCTGCAGTGCGCCAGTTCAGTATCGATGCGCTTACGGAGCTTGGGTATCGCGTAATAGAGGCCGACGGCGGGCTGGCGGCTTTGCGCCTTCTCGACGCTCATCCCGAAATTTCTCTGCTGTTCACCGATATCGTGATGCCAGATATCAATGGGCGTAAGCTGGCCGATGAGGCGGCGCGGCGTCGTCCAAATCTCAAGATTCTTTATACGACCGGTTATACGCGCAACGCGGTTGTCCACAATGGAGTGGTCGATGCGGGCGTGGAACTGATTGGTAAGCCGTTCACTGTCGAGCAGCTCGCTGCAAAAATCCGCGCCGTTCTTGAAAGCTGATCGGCCGAGAGGATGATTTCCCCCCAGTCCGGTCGATTAATGGCTCTAGCGTTTTTGAGCTCTATCGATTTCATCCAGCACCTTTTCCAGACTGGAAATGGTGAACGGTTTGTGAAGGATGGGATGGTTCGCATACGCTGAGCCCGGTGGCGCGATAAATCCACCAGTGGTGATGACAAACGCAACGCCACGCTCGTTAAGCCTTTCGACGATGGCCTCGGACGTTTCACCATTTGCGAGATGGACATCGACAATCGCTGCGTCGACGTTGCCCTCTTCTATCTTCGCAAGCGCTGCAGTTACATTGTCGAAAGGGCCAACTGGTTCTCGTCCAAGCGCCGCGAGACAGTCTTCAAGCATCATGGAAACGAGCGGGTCATCCTCAACGATCAAAATTCTGCTTTGCATATTTTGTTCAAACGCAGTTGAGCGCAAACGTCAAGAAGTGAGTAAATGCAGTAGATTGAGCTTGGGAAAATGGCCCCGTCGATTATCCAGATCGGTCACCCCCCCCAAAAAGTGGTTCCGACCAGGAAAATGAAGCTCCTAACTTGGGCCGTCATGTCTGCCATTTGGCCACCTCGGCATCCCTTGATGCACCGAAATTGAGATAGATCAAGGAAACCAAAGAAGCGGAGCTTAGGCTCAGGACCCATTGATTTGCGTGGGTGATTATGATTCAGGCTGACGCAAGGAGCCTGAATGATGAGCGATCTATACTGGCTGACGGATGAGCAGATGGCTCGGCTTCAGCCTTTCTTCCCCAAGAGCCATGGCCGCCCTCGCGTGGATGATCGGCGGGTGCTGAGCGGTATCATCTTCGTCAATCGCAACGGGCTCAGGTGGCGGGACGCACCGCGGGAGTATGGCCCGGCCAAGACGCTTTACAACCGCTGGAAGCGGTGGAGTGACAAAGGTGTCTTCATTGCGATGATGGATGGCCTCTCGGCCAAGGGCACCGAGCGCAAAACGATCATGATCGACGCCACCTATCTCAAAGCGCACCGCACGGCATCGAGCCTGGGGGTAAAAAGGGGGGTCCGGGCCGCCTGATCGGACGCACGAAAGGTGGCATGAACACGAAGCTGCATGCCGTCACCGATGCCGATGGCCGTCCGATCAGCTTCTTCATGACGGCGGGTCAGGTGAGCGATTACACCGGAGCGGCAGCCTTGCTGGACGGCTTACCCAAAGCACAATGGCTGCTGGGTGATCGGGGCTATGATGCCGACTGGTTCCGCGATGCCTTGCAGGAAAAGGGCATTACCCCCTGCATCCCGGGACGGAAATCCCGCACGAAACCGGTGAAATACGACAAGCGCAGATACAGAAGCCGGAACCGGATCGAGATCATGTTCGGCCGCCTCAAGGACTGGAGGCGTGTCGCAACACGCTACGACAGGTGCTCAAAAACCTTCCTCTCGGCCGTCGCTCTCGCCGCTACCGTCCTGTTCTGGCTATGAGTCCTGAGCCTAGCGACGTTGAGCCTGATAGCCGGCATATGGCTTGTGCTGCACCTTCGCGATCTAGCCAGCCTTTTCTCGGCTGACGCTTCGAATGATATCGTTCGCGGTCCAGGCAGACGGAGAGCATCCCGTGCGCGAGTTTGGCTGGCCCTGATAATCTTTAACACTGGCTGGATCGCATCAATTTTAATCTGGATCTTCGTGATCGAGGGTTATGCGAACGCAGTTACCGACGCCGCAGGCTAATCTGGCACCGTTAAGACACGGCGACGCTGCCGTAGGGTTTAAGCGACTAAAGATCAGATGACCCGACCAACAGACACTCCTTGTCTTTCTGACGAGCGAGGCGGGTCAATATTGGCCGAATTCCTGTAATTTTAAGTCGATCTCACGCCTGCGTCTGAAATTCCGCAGCATGGTTCACCGAACGCTCGCACGTTGAGCGTGGTCGGCTGCGCGAGGCATTAGCAACCGGCACGGCGTGCGCCGATCTGATCCTCAACATCCTGTCGCGGCGCCGCGAACCGCCTCGACCGCTCACCATCATCATCTCCGAGAACAGCGCCTCGCGCCATCCGCCGATCGCCGACTGCGCCCGTTACGACCAGCTGAGGACCTTCGATGCAGCGGCAAAACATGATCGAAGCGATGCGCGGGCTCAAGGCATGGCGGGCGCGTTCGACGATGCGATCACCACCGGCCTTCAGCGCCAGCGCACCACGATGGAGAAACTGACCGACCCTCTCCGCGCGTAAGCAACATCGCCAAGCTGCCTCGATCTGATACCGGATGGCGGCCGCCCGGCTGCCAGTCGGAAGGATGTCCCTCATCTTGAGCCTTATCTTAGCTGACCATTCGGCCGCGACACAGCTGTTGGAGCGAGCGAGTCCAAACTCGCGCTCCATCACAGAACTGAAGATGTCCAAAGTCGTGAAGGCTTTCACAATCCTAAACAGCTGAATTTTGTTATCTTTCATCAAGGGGAAAAAGCTATGTCCCACGACCTCATGTTCGTGGCACCCGAGCAGCGCGACGAGGTGCGTCGCAGGATCGCAGCCGTGGAACAATTCATTGCCGCGCCCGGGCGCAGGGCCGCCGAGGCGGCCGCTGCGAGACTAGGCCTCAGCACGGCCCAGTTCTACAACCTCGTCCGCGCTTGGCGGGCGAAGCAAAGACCGGAAATAATGATGGGTCGCCATTCGCCGCGCGAGATGCAATCCCGGATCGACCCATTAGTGCTCGATCTCATTGACGAGGTGATCAGCGCGGATCGCCGAGCTGCCGCCAGCGTCCTTGTCGAGCGAGTCCGTTCGTTGGCGGCGATCCGAGGTATTGAACTTCCGGACCCGAGCACTGTGGCGCGCTCCGTTCGACGCAAACGGCCGATGCTACTGACCGAAGAGCATAGGCGGGATGTCGATCTCATCATCGACCATACCGTCGTTGATCTGCCTGTCGACTTCGGTGATGGCCAAGCCCGACGCCCTCTCGTGACTGTCGTCATCGACGTCGCCTCCGAGGCTCCCGTCGCGTTGTCTATCTCCCGCTCGGTGCCGAGCCAGGCGGCCACCGCCGAAGCAATATTCGATGCGCTCCGCGGCGGCATCCGACACGCCAACGGTAGGGCAGCGAAGAGACGCATGAGCATCGTCGCGATGTCGGAGAAAGAGGGTGCCAATGTGGTCGCCACCCTGCGGCAGGCGGGTATCGATGCGGAGCTCATAATGACGGGCGCCCACGGTGGCGGGCTGGTCGTGGAATCGCTACTCGGACCGGAACCTGTCGGACTGCGGCTTAAGCAACGGCTCGTATGGCATCATGGCCAAAAGAGGTTGGCTGCAGTGCGTTCAGGTGCCCCGCCGCTGACAATCGCCGAAGCCGAGACGCTCATCCGGGGACGCCTACTTCACGGTCGTCCCACCACGGCGTTCAGCTCTTTAAGCCACCGCGACCAGGCATATCTGGCCAGGAGCTTGGCGAAGATCGCTCAGGCCGACTGAAGCGCGACCAGCGAGGCACGGATCACGGCGGCTAGACGTCCGTCGGTTACGCCACCACCAATGATGTTGGCTCGGGTCAGAGCGACAATGCGATCGACGTTGTGACGTTCAACCTCCCGCATCCAGATTCCACGTGCTTCTTCTAGCGCCACAATGGGGGCAACTCGACTCTTGAGGTATTCGTCGATGTCCATATCTGCCAGCAAGGTGCGCCGGGAATTCAGCGGTATCCTGCCAATCCGCGGACCAGTCACCTGCTGGACTTGCTGACCAAAAGAAAACCCGCCAGCCCGGCCCATCACCAGTTCGCTGACATGCGGCTCCAGCGTCTGGATCAACGACTCAGCGTGTATGTCCGGTGGCAACATCCAGCCCAAACCCGGCATCGTATCGGGCTGGGGCGGCAGATCGGCCCTGTTAAGCTGAAGAAATGAAAGGCCGGCGGATAAGGCTTCGCGCTGGAGCGCTCGGCCGTCATCTTTTCTGCCAAGCGCCGAGCCTAGAACGATGCCACTAGCTGTTTCCATCAAGATGGCCGCTACCGCGAGGGCACGCTCTGTTCCGTCGAGAACAATCTGGACAGCGGTAAGGTCCAAGACCATTTCGCCACCAAATGCAGCGCGGACAAATTTGGGATCCCCAGTAAGCCGCCGACGTTCATCGCCGACTAGCCGCTGAAGGCGCTGGAGGACGGTGAGTGCGTGGTTGGCACCCGCGTCGGTCCGAACGAGATCCGGGTTCGCCTCCATGATACGCCTCGCCACATCAACGTTACGCGAGAGCGGGTTCGAGCGTAACAGGGTCTCGGCTTCTTTCCGAAGCGGACTCTCATCGCTGGCATCTACGCGCCTGCCGCTACGAGTATCGTGCGGGACCAGACCGGCGAGCGAGTGGGTGCGCCACGCAACGCGCAAGTTGTAGAAGGCTGCGCGCTTAAGGCGAGCCAGATCAGCGAGCGGCCCGAGTGGCTCGCCCCGTTCTGCACGCCAGACGGCTTCGAGCCGATCGAGAAGATTCTTGCGATTCGAAGCAGGAACGGCGTCCATCACCACCCGATCCCGTTCAGAGATACCATCGGGCCACACCAAGGCGATCAGTTGCTGCTGTCGCCGCTCGATATCATGTTGAGCCTCTGGATCCATACGTTTCGGTTAACCATGCCAGTGAACAATGTCTAGTGTTATATGCCTGCTTGACGAAAGATCCCGCAACACCTACTTATCCGATGTCTAGTGCAGTTCGCCTAGAAATGATTCGGATTGGAGGTGGCGGATGCCAAAAGATCACAGCGAAGCGACAGGTGCAGACGAGACCTTCGAGCGCCCGCCCATACTGCCGCTGCCTACCGAGGCCGCCGCGCGCCTCTCGACGTGGCGTCGGCGCAAGTCTCAACGGCAGCGTCAGCCGGTGCGTATCTCGGGATTTTCCCGATGACGATCTTTGGCGGACCGGCGAGCCCCACCGCTTGGCGCATCGCCGTTGTAAAATCGCGCGGCGGCGGATTGAGGTCCTTCACAGTCGACGCGCGGAACGGGTCAACAGGGAATAAAGCGTCACTCCTGTTCGAGGGGCACGACGACCTGTCGGTTGACGGTCGCGGATATTGCCGCGCGGTGATGCAGGGCCAAAGCCGATGACCCGCGTCAAAGCACCGAGCAGGACGATCGAATGCGGTCTGATGGGCGAAGATCCGTCGTCGCCCGCCTGCACTGCCCAAGCAGTGAACTCGGGTGATCCCGTTCCCAAGTTGATCCTGCCCCATCCACACAGTCTCATTCCCCGACGGCCACCGCGGTGGGTGAGCCGCGCCCCCAGTCGTGACGCGCCGCACGCGCTCCGTTCGAGAAGTGAAGGCTGGCGTAGTCCTCGCCTACGCACTGATCCTGCCGGTGGGCCCATGCGCATCAACATGACCTATAGAAATTCGTGCACGACTTCGGCCGACTTCTGCCCGACGATCGGCCACGACGTTTTCACGGAAGGCGCTTTCGAGGGGATCTATCGGGCGATCCTAACCACAGACAAAGATACCTGCGAGTTTCAGTTTCAGGTCGCGACCATCACCTGGACCACCAAGGACGGGCAGGACCGCCACTACACCTTTGACGGCGGGCGGATCACTGTGGATGGCGTCGAGCGGTGGTTCGAGATCAAGGCTCACGCCAGCTACTTCAAACTGCCCGACGTGGCCGACGTGCTGGACCAAGCGGAACGCGCACTTGCCGCACACGACATCGCTTTGGACCGAATAGATGGATCGGCGTTGCTCGATCACGTGCGGCTCCGCGCAGTAAACGGCGTTCTGCGCCATCGGAATGTTCCCTACAGCCGCCGCGATGTGGCTGCTGCGCGCGATGCGATTCACCGCGCTGGTGGTGTCGCTCCGCACGGCGCTGTCGCCGCTGCCATCGGGAGGGGACAGCGCAACGCGGAGGCGATGATGTCGGCAATGCTGATCCGCCGCGAGATTGGCTTTCCGGTCAACGGCCCCGTGACCGTCGACACGCCAGTCACTCTGTTGCGCCGATCCAACCGACGCCTTTCCCGCTTCGGGACCTAGTCGTGTCTCTCCCGTGCACCATCGCCATCGGCGACATCATCCACCTCGGCGAGCGCCGGATCCGTTTCGAGGCGGATTTGGGAGACGGGGATTTGCATTTCACCGACGTGCGCACCGGCGCGCGCGTCCGCGTCGAAGATCCTGAGACTGGCGAGCCGTCCAGCACGACCATCGAGTGGCTCTTGAGATCTTTGAAAGCAGGGCAGATTTATTATCAACGCGCTAACGAGCCCCGGCCCGATGATCGTCGCGGAGACCTGACGCAGGTGGACGAGGACGCCGCCGACACAATCGATCCACTTACGTCTTGGCGTAGAACATGGGTGCGAGAGGCACGCGCGAATAAGGTGAAGTGCGAGGCGGCCTGCAAGGCTTTCATCGCTCATAGTTACGAGCGAATCTCTAGCGAATACCGCGAGCGGAAGGGACGGACATATAAACGTCCGGGAGCCAGCACGCTCAAACGGTGGATTATCAGAACCCCACAAGATTTCGCGCCGGGCGCCCACGTATCAAAGGCTGGTCGCCAGAAGGGGCAGTCTCAACTGACAAACGCAGAAGATGCTCTTGTCCACGAAGCCGCGCTCTACTTCTGGGCGGACAAAGGCGCGTCGATCGTCGACGCCGAGGCTGTCATGGCGCGAGGCTGGAACTCATTGCAACTTAGGGGCGATATTGAACTTGGAGACAAGAGACCTTCTTATGAGGCGGTCCGCCTCCGCGTCTGGAGCATCGCCACCTTCGCGACCGTCTTTGAAAAGTTCGGACGAGAGCGGGCCGAAAAGATGTTTGGAGCGGTCGGCGAACCGATCGAAGTTCATCGCGCATTCCAGCGGATATTCGTCGATGGAACCGAACTCGAGCAGGTGTGCCTCTTCGGTGAAGACTGGCAGCTGCCTGGAGGCAAGATGAAGTGCGTAGGCGCGATGGACGCCTTCTCGACCTTTGTCTTTGACCCGACAATTTTTGCCGGTCCCTACCGTGAGGAGATGTCGATCGAGGCGCTGTGCCGAGTAATGACGCCACCGGATCATCTCACGGAGGAACAACTGGCGTTTCATCCATACGTTGGATGGACGTTCGGAATTCCCGAAGCATGGACGCCTGACAATGATCGGACGCTGATAGGACCCGCCTATATTCCCGCGCTGCTGGACTTGGGTTCGCGGTTAGAGCTGCCCGCAACTTACCATTCGGACGCAAAAGCACCTCTGGAGTGGTGGTTCGGGTGGCTAAAGTCACGCCTCAAGGGATTGCCCGGCACCGTTCTTTCGCCACGCCATAGCCGCGATATCAAGCAGGATCCGGTCAATGGCGCGGAAATGGTATCGAGCCAGCTTGTCTACGCCGTCCGGGCCTTAACCTGGGAATACAACACCACTCCCGTGGAGCGGCTCAACTGGCGGTCGCCGTTCGACGTGCTGATCGCCAGTATGATCGCCAACGGTTCTGCAACCCTAAGCAACCCCCAGCGTATCCGGGCCGAAATGGAGAAAACGGTCAACGACCGCGTCCTGACCGACGATGGACTTGAATACGACGGAATCCAGTATCGCGGGCCCGAGGTGGAGGACATCCTTCGTCGGAACTACCACGCCGTTGCATCTTCTCGTGACGGTCATGAACCCGTCCGACTAAAGGTGTCGATCCGAACCAATGAGGCAAACATCGATTACATCCGTGTTTGGCACGAAGATGCGAGGCAGTTCGTGAAACTGTGGTCCACGCAACCGACCTACACAAATCTGCTTAGCCGATGGGAGCACGACGAATATCGCCGGATGGCCAAGGCGCGTAAGGAAAGATTCGATTCGGAGGGACAGCGAGTGCGGTCTCGGGCTCGCAGTCTTGAGCAGATCGACGAACAAGCGCCGAAGATGGCGTTCCGTCGGCGTTCAAAGATGTTTACACTTTCGCAGTGCGAGGAGGTCCGCCAGCGCTCGGGCGCGCGCGCGCGCCGCCCTGGATTTCTAACATTTCCAGAGCATTTTGTCATTGTCGAGACGTCCACCGTTATGCGCGGCGATCCCGGCAAGCCGCCTCCCGGTCCGAAGAGGGAAACTGGCGGAGGCCCGCCCGGCAAGCAGTTCGCAGCCCCCAAGCGTGACGGCCGTCGCGGCATTTCGCCGGAGCGGGGGCACCCAGAAGACGACATGCAAGACGCCGCAAGCAACAGCATTGACTGGGATGCGCTGAGCCACGTGGCACCCGACGACGAATATGACGAAGAGGACTGAGCATGGCCAAAGATCCACTCGGAAAGCGGCCCCGCCCGCTCACTGGCAGACGCTTCGCCGACTATGCCGATCAGGAAACACAGTTACGAGAGGCAAAGATGCGAAAAGTTGTGAAGAGCATATGGGTCGAGCACCCGCCGCAGGCAAACGTGATAGGCCGTATCCTCGCATACCGTTTCGCCACCCTTGAGGGTGCGGAAATTGGCGGGCAAGACGGACTATGCTTCAGCCAGGACAGTCAGATCGGCAAAACGGCCACTGTCACGCGCGTGAAGCACATTCTCGCCGAGGAACGCGCCGCGAGGGGCGAGTTGCCGAATCCCTATCAGATCATCGTCGTGGGCCTCGATCAGAAGACGTCACTCAAGAGTGTTCTGCAGGACGTCCTGATACAGATGGAGGACCCAGATTGGGATTATGGCACCGAGAAGCAGCTCAGGCAACGGATCCGTAGGTTCGTCAAACGTCTCGGCGTTGAACTGATAATTATCGACGAATGCCAGCACTTACAGAAGGGGGGGAATGACGTTGCTGACGTAACGGACGCCTTTAAGCGCTTCCTCGACATGGGCATCGCACCGTTGGTGTTAGTGGGAAACCTCGATGCTAAGCGGGTGTTCGATCGCAATCCGCAATTCCGCGCCCGTCTCGGGCTCCCGCTGACACTGCCCGCGCTCGATGTTAAGAAGCGCACCGCTGACGCCGTGCACTTCCGCAACTTCGTCATGGGTTTCGATGCGGCACTCGCGCAATTGGAGGCCTTCGGTAAAACCTCAGATCTTTCCGCCCCCGCCATGCTCGACGCCTTGCAGGAGGCGTCGGGCGGATATTTTGGGCGCGTGGCGCGGATAATCCAAAACGCGGCGATTCATGCAGCGGCCAGGGGAGCGCAGTTCATCGAGGCCTACGACCTCAGCTGTGTTGTTCGCGACTACGCCATCCCCGCAGGTTGGGTCGGCGACGATCCTTTTTCGACGCCTAATGTCTGATCATCTCGTTAGGAAACCCAACAACAGCCTGGTGTCTTCCACGACGGCCGTAGCGTTTGATTGTGGATCAGGCCTTGACACCAAGAAGCGTGGGCCGAGGGGCATGCGCAACCGCAATGCTTTGCCACCTGGGCGGCGAATCCTTCGCCGCAACGTAAAGCGTCCGCACCTACACGCGTCGGGATGGAGCGTCCCCGAACGCAAGATGAAGATCGGCCAACCGCTTCGCTTCCCGACGATTCCGGAAGAATACGAAAGCCTAATCGGGCTCGTGGCGCGGGCTACTGCAGACCATGTGCTGCTCGACCTGAACAGGGTGCTTCGTCGGGCAGGCATAAGCATGGACCGGCCCGGATACCTTACTCGACTCGATTCAGCCACGTTGGAACGCCTCGCTCCCATCATCGGCTGCTCGGTCGAAGAGGTGTTGTCTCGAACGATGTGGACCATGTTGCCTCATGCGAAAGCCAGGCGCGTTGGGCTGCGGGCCAACCACCTCAGCGTGTGGGACATAGAGACCGAGCACCGCAGGATTTCTCCGCTCGCGATCCTCGCTGGCTCCCGCCACCGCGAATCATGGCTTCTCCGGATACTGCCATATTGCTCTGTCAGTTTCGAACTCCTTCGATCGGACTGCTCAGAATGCAGTGCGCCTTTGCGATGGAAGAAGTCCGTTGGGATAGATGTCTGCGAGACATGCGAACAGGTGGTCGGACCCACCGACGCTGCGTTGCTAGACGAGGAAATGAGGTCAGATTATGCACTGTTCGCACGCCTCATTTGCGGTCGAGTCGAGGTGCGCAAGAAGGCTTTTAGCGAACTGAGCCCTGCCGTCCAAGACTTGGATGTCGAAACCCTGATCCGAATGGTCATAGGCATAGGGGCCTGCTTCCACTTAAAGGACCGCTTCGTAAATCGAAAGTCGATCCACAGACTTCCGCCCGCCCAGCAGGCTGCCATTATATCGACCGGCACCGGAATTCTGAGGGAATGGCCCGGCGCGCTGCAGCTACGGTCACAAGAGGAGGCCGCCCGGCTAATTGCGGGTGGCAGCGATTACCGAAAGCTGCGGGCCAGATTGCAAAAGCTGGGCCATCGGTGGTTCGTAAGCCAAGAACAAGCAGACCTCATACGTGACGCGCTGCCCGACATATTTTGCAACGTGCAACGCAGCTTCAAGCCTCTTTCGGACACGCTTCTGCGCCGTGAAGCGGGCAAACTCCTTGGCTTGGCCGTCAGGCATGTCGATTTGGTTGATGCCGGGCTTCTGGCGGCGGAGGAACTGGGAGGAGGCGCAAATCGAAGGTTTCGTTTCGATCGTTCGGTCGTGGAGGCGTTACGCAGGCGTATAGACGGATCAACTTCAATGGCCCTGTTTGCGCGGCAGACCTATCTCCCCACCTACGCGATCGAGAATCTTTGTGACCATGGGATACTCGAGCGCGAAAGTGACCCAGCATTGTTTCACCTTCGCCATGGCTCAAGCATCACACGGACGTCGATCGAGTCGCTTCGCGCGACGATATTCGAATTGGAACGCGGCACGGCCCCGAGCGATGCCGTCCCGCTCGGGACCGCCACGCGGCGGATTGGAGGCCGCTTAAAGCCATGGGCCGATATCGTAGTCGCATTGCGAGACCGGTCGCTTACGTGCTGGATAGCTCCCAACGCGACTTTGGAGACACCCTGGCTACGCAGCATCCTGATTGCGCCTTCCCAATTCGCTCAGTTCGACAGTATCGCGATGACCGAGCCACCCGGACAAAGCCCGCGATCGCTCACCGATTGTTCGCTGTCCGATGCGAAGGAAATTCTCAACCTTCGAGGCACGCCATCAGTTGATCTTCAGGACGTCTTCGCAAAAGAAATCGCGGTATGCGAGCAACGGGGCCCGCGCAAGGCAGTTCCGATGGCGAAGGTTCTAGAGAAGGCTGAACAAGAAATCGGCATCGGCGAGATCTGTGCACGTGCTAATTGGAACGCGCGTCAGGCAAAATGGGCGCTGGCACTCTTCGCGAATGATCGCACGGCATGCGGGTGGAACCGCGCCGCAATCGAGAAATCGGGGGTTTTGGAGACGCAAATTAACTGGAGCGTCAGAGCGCATCGCCGCGATCCAAGGACGTTGGGGTCGTGATAGCTTGTAACCGGTCGTATTAGGTCAAATTAGCTTGTAGCCTGTCAGCTTGTTCTACCCAAGGAACGTGGGTCGTTTCAAGATTGGGCGAAGGCGGCAGGGTGATGGGATCCTCCCTGCCGCGAAGCGGTGGGGAGGGGGACCATGCGAAGCATGGTGGAGGGGTCGCAACGTCGCGTCAAAGCCCCTCCGTCAGCGGCTGCGCCGCTGCCACCTCCCCATGGCTTCGCCACAGGGAGGAGCTATAAGGACGATGCGCGCCATCACAGACGGCGCGGCGAAAATGCTGTGAGGGGGCGACATGGCAAAGCGTGATTATCTGAACACCCTGATGCGCGATCTCGAATCGCATACCGAGGTGCGGCGGTTCGGTAGCGGCTGGCTGTCGGGCTTCTTCGGGCTGCTGTTCGCGATCGCGGGTTTCTTCATGGTGATCGCGCTGCGCTTCCCCGACTGGTTCGCGACCCCCGAGCTTGAAATCATCAAGCATTGGGGCGGCTTTCGCGGGCTGGTCCATGCGATCCTGCTCGTGAGCTATGGCCTTTCGCTGCTCAGCCTGCTGCTCCGCCCGCGCAAGGCGCTCGGCCTCACCGCGCTGATGATCGGGCTCGCCGCGATCCTCGTCGGCGGTGCGAACGTCCAGCCGCAGGAAACGCGCGACTGGGGCATTTTCTTCGGGCTCGACTTCTTCGTCGTGAACCTGCTCGTCACCGGCTTCATGTTCGCGCCATTGGAGCGCGCCTTTCCGCATCGCCGGACGCAGCGCCTGTTCCGCATCGAATGGCGCGAGGATCTTTTCTATTATCTCGTCAGCACGATGTTCGTGCAGGTTCTGGGCTTCCTCGCGCTCGCGCCCTCGACGATCATCAACGAGAATACGTCGAACTGGGAGGCGTTCCGCGCCGGGGTCGCCTCGCTGCCGTGGATCGTCCAGTTCGTCATCGTGCTCGTCGCGTCGGACATGGCGCAATATTTCTTCCATCGCACCTTCCACCGCTACCCCTTCCTCTGGGGTTTCCACGCGGTGCACCACAGCGCGAAATCGATGGACTGGCTCGCGGGATCGCGGATGCATTTCGTCGAGATCATCCTTTTGCGCTCGATCACCTCGCTGCCGCTCTTCACCTTGGGTTTCGCGCCGTCGGTGATGCAGGCCTATATCGGCTTCGTCTATGTCTGGTCGTCGCTGCTCCACGCCAATGTTGGCGGCAATTTCAACCGGCTGGGCCACTGGATCGCGACCCCGCGTTTCCACCACTGGCACCATGGGCTCGAGCGCGAGGCGTTCGACGTCAATTTCGCGATCCATTTCCCGTGGATCGACAAGATGTTCGGCACCTTCCATTTGCCCAAGGACCGCTGGCCCGAAAATTACGGCATCCCCGAAGATGTGCCGCGCAGCTATTGGGGTCAGTTCCTGTACCCCTGGACGCGCACCGGCAAGAAGACCGACGAGACGCCTGCCGAATAGGGCAATCTGCCCGCTTGCTTGCCGCACTGGCGCGCAATAAGGCCGCTCGCGTGAGCCTGCTCGCCGCCTTTCGCCGTCCCGGCATCCTGCTGCTTTTGCCGCTGCTGCTCGCGCTCGCCGCGCGGGTGCTCGTCGCACCGGGCTGGATGATCGAAAGCGATGCGGGCGGGTCGATTACCGTGCGCATCTGTTCGGACCCCGCCAACCCCGGCGGCACGATGACGATCCCGCTCGAGAAAGCCGGCGACCATAATGCGGGCGAAGCGCAGCAGCATTGCCCGTGGGGCGCGCTCGCCAATGCGCCGATCGTCCCCGACCTGCCGGTACTCGCCGCCGCGCCAGTCACGGGCGAACCCGTCCCCGTCGCGGCACGCTCGCTCGGCTTCGCGCCGGGCATCGCCTCACCGCTGCCGCCGAGTACCGGACCACCCGCCTTCGCCTGATCCAGACCAATCGGCTGCCCGCGCTTTCGCGCGGCGCGGCCCATGACTGTATTCAGCGAAGGAAAATCTATGAAAACCCGTACCCATGGGGCCGCGCCGTTGCTCGCGCTTGCGACCTGTCTTGTCGCCGCTCCCGTCCGTGCCGAAGAGGCCGATTCGACCATCATCGTCACCGCACCGACCGCCACCGACGCTGCCGAGGAGCGCGCCGCACGCACGCCGGGCGGCACGGACGTCGTGTCATACGACGACTATGCCGACAAATCGGTCGTAAGCCTGCGCGACACGCTCGCTTTCTCGCCGGGCGTCTACCTCCAGCCGCGTTACGGGCAGGAGGTTCGCATATCGGTCCGCGGTTCGGGCCTGTCGCGCGGCTTCCACATGCGCGGGCTGACGCTGCTCCAGGACGGCGTGCCGATCAACCTCGCCGACGACAATGGCGATTTCCAGGAACTCGAACCGATCTTCTTCGACCATCTCGAAGTGTATCGCGGCGCCAACGCGCTGCGTTTCGGGTCGGGCACGCTCGGCGGCGCGATCAACGGCGTGACCCCGACGGGGCGCACGGCGAAGGGGATTTACTTGCGCGGCGACGTCGGCAGCTTCGACAGCGTGCGCGGCCTCGTCTCGGCGGGCGTCGCGAGCGACCGCGTCGATGCGTGGGGCGCGATCAGCGCTGATACGTCGGACGGCGACCGCGACCATGCGAAACGCCGCAGCCTGCGCTTTCAAGGCAATGTTGGAATGCGTTTCAGCGACGTGGTGAACACGCGCTTCTACGCCAGCGTCAACCATATCCGGCAGGAAATTCCCGGCGCGCTGACGATGGCGGAGGCTCTGTCGACCCCGCGCAAGGCCAACGCTGGCGCGGTCGCGGGCGATCAGGCGCGCGACATCGACTCGCTGCGCCTCCAGAACCGCACAAGCTTCGACTGGGGCGCCCTGACCCTCGACGTCGGCGGCTTCGTCAACGCCAAGTCGCTCCACCACCCGATCTTCCAGCTCATCGACCAGAAGTCGGTCGATGTGGGCGGCTTCTTCCGCGCCGACTATGCGACCGGCCCGGTCGAGGTCACGCTGGGCGGGGAAATCCGCCGCGGCAGCACCGATGCGCGCCAGTTCGTCAACACCGGCGGGCGGCGCGGGGCGCTGACCTTCGACGCCGACCAGAAAGCGCAGACCGCGACGCTCTATGGCGAAGTCCGCGTGCGGCCGGTCGAAGCGCTGACCCTGATCGCGGGCGGCGTCTACGCCGATGGCTGGCGCAAGCGGACCGTCAATTTCTCCGCCACGCCGGCAACCGACGGCCGGATCGACTTCGACGCATTCTCGCCCAAAGTCGGCCTGTTGTTCGAGCCGGCCGCCGATATCCAGATCTTCGCCAACTACAGCCGCTCGGCCGAATTCCCCGGCTTCGGCGAAGTGTTCCAGACGATCGGCACCCCGCCGACGAGCACGGTCGTTTCGGACATCCGCCCGCAGCGCGCATGGACCACCGAGATCGGCACGCGCGGCAAGCTTGGTTTCGCGCGCTGGGATATCGCCGTTTACCGATCGACGCTGAAGGGCGAATTGCTCCAGTTCACGACGAACGCCAGTATCCCCGCCGCGACCTTCAACGCCGCCCGCACGCTCCATCAGGGCGTAGAGGTCGGATTGGATCTGGCACCGGCCGACTGGCTGCGGCTGCGGCAGGTCTACACCTACAGCGACTTCCGTTTCCGGGGTGACGCGCAATTCGGCGACAACCGTCTGCCGGTCGTGCCGAAACACGTCTACCGCGCCGAACTCCGCCTCGGCAGCGACGCACTGCATATCGCGCCGAACCTTGAATGGGTGCCCGACGGACCCTTCGCCGACTACCGCAATCAGGTCCGCACCCCGGGCTATGCGCTGCTCGGCGTCACCGGCGGCGCGGCGATTGCGCAGGGCGTCGACGCCTTTGTCGACGTCCGCAACATCACCGGCAAGAAGGCGATCGGCGACATCAGTGCGGCGATCGCCGTCACACCCGCATCGGCGATCTATTACCCCGTCGAACGCCGCGCGGTCTCCGCGGGCATCCGCGCGCGCTTCTAAAGGGCAGGGCAGGGGATGACCGACAGCAACCGCGTTCCGCTCTATCGCACGATCTGGCGCTGGCATTTCTACGCCGGGCTGTTCGTCGTCCCCTTTGTCTTGATCCTGTCGGCGACGGGGGCCGCCTATCTGTTCAAGCCGCAGATCGACCGGTGGGAGGAGCGCGCATGGCGCGACCTGCCGTCGGCGGGCGCGGTCGACGCCGATGCGCGGGTCGCCGCCGTGCTCGCGGCCAATCCGGGCGCGAGCTTTCATTACTACCGCATCCCCGAAGCATCGGGCGATGCGGCGGTCGTCCATATCGGCCTGCCGGATGGGGGAATGCGCGATGTCGCCGTCTCGCCGCAGGGACAGGTGATCGGCGCTGCGGATCCCGACCAGCGCATCTCGGCCTGGCTCTCGCGCATCCACGGTACATTGCTGATCGGCCGCGCCGGCCGCCTGCTCATCGAACTCGCCGCGAGCTGGGCAATCGTGATGATCCTGACCGGCCTCTATCTCTGGTGGCCGCGCGGACGCGGTGCGGCGGGCGTCGTCTGGCCGCGGCTGTCGCTCGGGGGTCGCGCGGCGCTGCGCGACCTCCACGCCGTCACCGGCTTCTGGGTTTCGGGCCTTGCGCTGATCCTGCTTTTCACCGCGCTGCCGTGGACCGAGGTGTGGGCGAGCGGCCTTCGCACCGTCCGCGCCGAAATGGGCTGGGTGTCGGGCGTGCAGGACTGGAAGGGCGGCGCCGATCCGCACGCCGCGCACGATCATCATGCGATGGCGGCCGCCCCGCCGGCCGGACCGCCTCCGCAAGCGCGTCTGGAATATATCGTCCTCCGCGCGCGCCGCGAAAATATGCCCGCGCCCGCAATCATCCAGCCGCCGGGCGCACCCAACGCTTTCGGTCCGCCGAATGGCAATATGTGGACGCTGACCACACTTACCCAGAATCGCCCGCTGGTGCGCAAGGTGAGCTACGACCCTGAAACGAGCCTGGAAGTCGCGCGCAGCGGCTTTGCCGAAAAACACGCCATCGACCGCGCCGTTGGTTACGGCATCGCATGGCACGAGGGGCAGCTCTTCGGCCTCGCCAACCAGTTGATCGGTGTTGCGACCGCATTCGCGCTTTTCACGCTCGCGATCTCGGGCTTCCTGATGTGGCGCCGCCGCAGACCCGATGATGCGCTCGGCGCGCCGCCCGCTGCGCGCGATCCCCCAAAGCTCAAGGGCGTTGCCGCGTTGATCCTGATCCTCGCCGCGCTTCTCCCCATGCTCGCCGCCTCGCTGATCCTCCTCTGGATCGTCGAGCGATTGATCCTTCCGCGCATGCCGAGCATGGCGCGATGGCTCGGCGTTGCGGCGAAGGCCCCGGCGCGCCTATAGGTTGCCAATGGCCCGCGCCCTCCACCTGTTCGCCCTGCTCATCACGCTGCTCCTCGGCCCGACCGCGTTCGCGCAGGAGCGCGGCCCGGTCGTGCTCGCGGCGGCAAGCCTGCAGGAATCGCTGACCGAGGCGGCGAATGCGTGGGCGGCGAAGGGGCACGCCAAACCCGTCATCTCCTTTGCCGCCTCGTCGGCGCTCGCGCGGCAGGTCATGGCGGGCGCCCCCGCCGACCTCTTCCTCTCGGCCGACGAGGAGTGGATGGACGCGGTCGCGAAGGCCGGCCTGCTTCGCGCGGGCACCCGCACGACCTTGCTCGGCAACCGCCTCGTGCTGATCGCCCCCGCGTCGAGCAAGGTCCGCCTGACCCCGGCGCGCGGCTTCGCGCTCGCCAGGGCGCTCGGTACCGGCCGCCTCGCGCTCGCCGATCCCGACGCGGTGCCCGCGGGCAAATATGCGAAGGCGGCGCTCACGCATCTCGGCGTCTGGACCAGCGTCGCGGCCAAGGTCGCCCCCGCCGAAAATGTCCGCGCCGCGATGGCGCTCGTCGAACGCGGCGCGGCGCCGCTCGGCATCGTCTACGCAACCGACGCGCGTGCGTCGAAAGCGGTGCGTGTCGTCGGTGTTTTTCCGGCATCGAGCCATCCGCCAATCCGCTACCCCGTCGCGCTGCTCAAGGCGTCGCGAAGCAGGGACGCCGCGGGTTTCCGCGCCTTCCTGCTGTCGAAACAGGCCCGCGCGATCTTCGTCCGCCACGGTTTTTCGGCGCCCTGATGCTTTCACCCGAAGAGTGGGGCATTGTCGCGCTGTCGCTGAAGGTCGGCGGCGTCGCGGTGCTCGCCACGCTTCCGATCGCCTTCGCGCTCGCGTGGCTGCTCGCGCGCCACCGCTTCCCCGGCCGCGTTGTCCTTGATGCGCTCGTCCATCTGCCGCTCGTCCTGCCCCCCGTTGTCACCGGCTGGCTGCTGCTGATCGCCTTCGGCCCGTTCGGCCCCGCCGGGCGCTGGCTCGAAAGCTGGTTCGGCGTCAGCCTGATGTTCCGCTGGACCGGCGCCGCGCTGGCGGCGGCGATCATGGCGCTGCCGCTGATGGTGCGCGCGATGCGGCTGTCGATCGAGGGGATCGACCGGCGGCTCGAGGGCGCGGCGCGGACGCTCGGCGCGAGCCCCTGGCACAGCTTCTGGACGATCAGCCTGCCGCTCGCGCTCCCCGGCATCCTCGCCGCGCTCGTCCTCGGCTTCGCACGCTCGATCGGCGAGTTCGGCGCGACGATCACCTTCGTCTCGAACATCCCCGGCGAAACGCGCACGCTGCCGCTCGCCATCTATTCGGCGCTGCAGGTGCCCGGCGGCGAAGCGATGGTGACGCGCCTCGCGCTCCTCTCGGTCGCGCTGTCGCTCGGCGCGCTGATACTGTCCGAATGGCTCGTCCGCCGCACGCATCGCGAAAGGCAGCGCCATGGCGATTGATATCGACGTCGCCAGGCGTCTCGGCGACCGCAGCATCGCGGCGCGCTTCACCGCGGGGCCCGGCCTGACCGCCCTGTTCGGGCCGTCGGGCGCGGGCAAGACGAGCATCCTCAACATGGTCGCGGGACTGCTGAGGCCCGACCGGGGGCATATTCGCGTCGGCGACCGCACGCTGTTCGACGGCGCCACCGACCTGCCGCCCGAGGCGCGCCGCGTCGGTTATGTCTTTCAGGACGGGCGGCTCTTCCCGCATCGCCGTGTCCGCGCGAACCTGACCTACGGCCATGACATTGTACCATCCGCGAACCGCTGGATGACCCTCGACGAGGCGACGCAATTCCTCGGCATCGGCCATCTGCTCGATCGCTGGCCGCACAGCCTGTCGGGGGGCGAGGCGCAGCGCGTCGCGATCGGACGCGCCTTGCTCGCGGGACCGGAAATCCTGCTGATGGACGAACCCCTGTCGTCGCTCGACACCGCGCGGCGCAGCGATATCATGGTGGTGATCGAGCGGATTCGCGACGAGCTCAAACTGCCGATCCTCTATGTCAGCCACGACCGCGCCGAGATCGACCGGCTTGCGACCTCGGTGGTGGAGATTGGCGAATAAAGTTTCACATGAAACCATTTTGATGGTAGAAGCGGTCGTATGGAAAGCCAGTTTACCCATGTCCATGACACGCCGCCGCCGGGTGCCGCGGCCGACTGGACGATTTCGCAAAATTGGGACGCCTTCACTGCCGACGAGCATGCGATGTGGGACCGCCTCTTCGCGCGCCAGTCGGACATGCTCCCCGGCCGCGCCGCCGACGCCTTCCTGCGCGGGATCGACGTGCTGCGCCTCGAAAAGCCGGGCATCCCCGATTATCGCGAGCTCAACGCGCGGCTGATGGCCGCGACGGGGTGGCAGGTGATCGCGGTGCCGGGGCTCGTCCCCGACGAGGTCTTCTTCGACCATCTCGCGAATCGCCGCTTTCCGGCGGGCAATTTCATCCGCACCCCCGAACAGCTCGATTACCTCCAGGAACCCGACGTCTTCCACGACGTCTTCGGCCATGTCCCGATGCTCGCCGATCCCGTGTTCGCCGACTATATGGTCGCGTACGGCGAGGGCGGACTGCGCAGCCTCAAGTTCGACGCGCTGAAACAGCTCGCGCGGCTTTACTGGTACACGGTCGAATTCGGCCTGATCCGCGAAGCCGGCGGCCTGCGCATCTATGGCGCGGGCATCGTCTCCTCTTTTGCCGAGAGCGTCTTTGCGCTCGATTCGGACAGCCCGAACCGCATCGGTTTCGACCTCGCGCGCGTGATGCGTACCGATTACCGGATCGACGATTTCCAGCAGAATTATTTCGTCATCGACAGCCTCGATCAGCTGCTCGACACGACGGTGAACACCGATTTCGCGCCGCTCTATGCCAAAAATGCCGCACTGCCGCCGATTCCGATCGCCGACTTCCTACCGGATGATGAGGTGATCACGCGCGGCACACAGGAATATGCGCTCGCCAAGAGCGGCTGACCGTCACTCGCCGCTTTTACGGACCGTCGTCACCAGCTGGCGCCGCTGCTGATAGGCTTCGCGGTCGGGCGGCACGGTATAGATCCCGCGCAGCAGCGCCGCGTCGTGGCTCGACAACTCGCGGCGCTCTGCCTCGCCGTCGAACAGCGCCAGGATCGAATCCTTCGGCGGCGGCGGATTGCTCCGGAACTCCGCGAGCGCGACCATGGCGGCATAGGCGGCGACGGCATCGAGCGGGGTGCCGTCGGCCTGTTCGACGTCGATCACGACGGTCGCCGACTGCAACGCGCGCACGACCTGCGTGCTGACGATGCTGCTGTTATAGAGCTTCACGTAAAAATCGCTGATCGGCATCCCGTCGCGGCTTTCGTCGCGCGTCGTGTACCACCAGCGGATCGCACCCGTGCCGTCGAGCACGCGATCGCGCGCCACCGGCGCCAGCTCGGCGAACTGGTCAGGCGCCTTGCGGCGCACCGCGCGCGCGAGGCTCCGGCCGTCCGAGCTGAAGGCGACGACGATATTCGCCTGGCAATCTGCGGGGGCGACCGGGGCACCCGCGGCAGCGGCGACCGTGCGAACGCGTGCGTTGACGATGGCCGCGACCGTTTCGTCGACCCCGACCGTGCGCGGGCACACGGGATCGACCCACCGCGCGAGGGGCTTGAGCTGCGCGATCCCGGCGCGCCGCACATATTCGGCCGCGCGTTTCTTCGCTTCTTCGCGGGTAACGGGGGTTCCGGTGACGATAATCGCATCGGGATCGTCACCGGCAACGGGCGCGGCGGCGAGCAGGGCGATGGCGGCGAACAGGCTCATGGCCGGGTCAATCGCCGCTCTTGGGCTTGGCGATCGCGGTAACCAGCTGACGGCGGTGCTGATGGGCCTCGCGGTCGGGCGGCAGGCTATAGATAGCGCGCAGCAGCGTCTGATCCTCGCTCGACAACGCGCGCCGGTCGTCCTCGCCGTCGAACAGCGCGAGGATCGAGTTTCCGGGCGGCGGCGGGTCGCTGTCCATTTCGGCCATCGCCACCATCGCGGCGAAGGACGCCACGGCATCGAGCGGCGTGCCGTCGGCCTTTTCGACATCGATCACGACGGTCGCGGCGGTCAGCGCGCGCACCGCCTGCGTGCTGATGAGGCTCGATCCATAATGCGATAACGTCGGGCCCGCGCCGTTGATGACCGGCCCGCCGCCTTCGCTATGTCCGACGGCCCATGGCAGCGGCGCGGTCGAGGCCGATACGGCATCGCGGCTTTGCACGCGCGTGCTGTACCACCAGCGGATCGCATCGTCGCCCTGCGCCGTCCGCTCGCGCGCCGCTGGCGACAATTCGCTCAGTTGCATGGGCGATTTGCGCAGCATCGCGCGCGTCAACGCGCCGCCGTTCGAAGTGAAGACGATGGCGATATTGGCGTCGCAGCCCGCCGGGGCGACCCGCGCCCCGGCCGCGACGGCAACCTCGCCGACCCGCTTTTCGACGATGGCCGCCACTGTGTCGTCGACCCCGATGACGTGCGGGCAGACCGGCGCGATCCAGCGCGCGATCGGGCGCAATTCGGCGACACCCGTCCGGCGGACGAATTCGAGCGCGCGCTTGCGGGCTTCGTCGCCGGTGACGGGCGTGCCGGTCACGACGATAGGGTCCGGGGTGTCGCTGGCGACGGGCATGGCGGCAAGCAAAGCGACGGCGGCAAAAAGGCTCATGGCCGATTCCTCCCGGTGACTTGCGCTAGGCTAGCAAATCGCCGCGATATTTCCAGCGTTTAGCTTACCAGCTTCCGAAGCTCGCATCCGATGGGCTCGCGCGGTGGAACGCGCGTTCCTTGCGGCGCCAGCCATAGCGGCGGCGTTTGACGAGCAACAGGCACGGCCATTCGGCGCTGCCGCCGCGCGCGGCGAAGCGAAAGCCCTGTGCGCGGTAGGCGGCGAGCACCGGCTCCATCTGCCGCGCGATGAGGCCGGCCAGGATCGCATGGCCGCCCGGTGCCGTCGCGGCGGCAATATCGGGGGCGAGGGTGATCAGCGGTCCCGCAAGGATGTTGGCGATGACCAGGTCATAGGGCGCACGGTGCTTGATCGACGGGTGATTGGTCCCCGGCGCCACCGCGAGCGCGAGCCGCCCGCCGCCGCGCCCCAATGGCACGCCGTTGATCTCCGCATTGTCGCGCGTCACGAAAATGCTCGCGGGGTCGATGTCCGACGCGATCGTTTTGGCGCGCGGCCACAGCGCCATCGCGGCGAAGGCGAGCAATCCCGTGCCGGTGCCGATGTCGGCGATATTGCGCGGGCTCGCCCCTTGCCGCGCGAGCCGGTCGAGCATCGACAGGCAGCCAGCGGTCGTGTCGTGCCCGCCGGTGCCGAATGCCTGGCTCGCGTCGATCAGGAAGGGGGTGCTGCCCGCGGGCACGCGGTCGGCATAGCTGCTCGTGTGGACGAAAAAGCGCCCCGCCTGCACGGGCTCCAGCCCCTGCTGGCTCAGCGTCACCCAATCCTCTTCGGGCAATTGTGCGACGACGGGTTTCTTGCCCTTCGCGCTCGGCACGAACGACTGCAGCAGCTTGAGCAGCGCTGCCCCGGGCTTGGCGTCCATATAGGCGTCGAGCTGCCAAAGCCCGGCGTCCTCGTCGATCTCGCGCGTCACCACGACCGGCGCCTCGGGCGCGGCGTCGAGTTCGGGAATTTCGCCCGACAACGCTTCGGCTTCGTCGCGGGTACAGGGGAGGGAGACGATCCAGCTCATTTAGCGCACATAGCTTGCGCCGTTCACGTCGAGCACCGCACCGGTCATCGATGCAGGGGCATCGAGCGCGCACCAGCGCGCCATTTCGCCGACTTCGTCGGGCATTGCGACACGGCCCAGGGGGATGTCGGCAAGCAGTTTCTCGCCGCCGCGGCTCGCCAGATAGTCCTCGGCCATGCCCGTCATCGTGAAGCCGGGGCAGATCGCAAAGGCGAGGATACCGTCCTTGGCATAGGCGCGCGCGATCGTCTTGGTCATCGCGACCATGCCCGATTTCGACGCGGCATAATGCCAGTGCGCGGGGCTGTCGCCGCGGTACGCGGCGCGGCTCGCGATATTGACGATGCGGCCGGGGGCGCCGCGTTCGTGCCAGTGGAGCACCGCATGGCGGCAGAGCTGCGCGCTCGCGGTCAGATTGACCTGCATCGTGCGGTTCCAGTTCGCGAGCCAGTCGGCGTTGGGGTCGCCCAGCGGGTTTGCCTCGAACACGCCGGCATTGTTGACGAGCACGTCGATGCGGCCGTCGAGCCGGTCGAGACTCGCCTGCCACAATCGGTCGGGGGTCGCGGGATCGGACAGGTCGCCGTCGGCGCTCGACAGCGCGACAACCTTGGTCGCACCGGTGGCGAAGGCGTCGGCGATCGCGGCGCCGATGCCGCGGCTCGCGCCGGTGATCAGGATATGCGTGCTCATGCCCCGCCTTAGGCAGCGGGGCGGGGCTTGCCAAGCGGGGGAAGTGGCTGTGTTACGCCACGCGGCGGCTGAACTCGCTCGCGGCTTGTTCCAGCTGCTGCAACCGGCCGCCCATCTTGGCGAATTCCTGGCTCAGCACGCTGATCTCGCTCGCGACCATGCCCGAATCGTTGCGGATGCTCGCGATCGTCGACGACATGCTGTCGGCGGCGAGCGCGGTTTCGTCGACCGCGGCGGTGATCGAGGTGACCGTCTGCGCCTGCGCGTCCATCGCGTCGCGGATGCGCTGCGCCGATGTCTGCACTTCGACGATCGTCGCCTGGATCGACTGGTTGGCGCTGACCGACCCGCGCGTCGCCTGCTGGATCGCGGTGATCTTGCCCGCGATATCGTCGGTCGCGCGCGCGGTTTCGTTGGCGAGGCTCTTCACCTCCTGCGCGACGACGGCAAAGCCCCGCCCCGATTCGCCCGCACGCGCCGCTTCGATCGTGGCGTTCAATGCGAGAAGGTTGGTTTGTCCTGCGATTTCGCGGATCAGGCCCAAAATGGATTCGATCGATTCGGCGTGATGCGACAGCGTCGCCGACATCGCGACCGCCTCGCCCGCCTGCTCCGACGCACGCGTCGCGACGCTCGCCGAGGCTTCAACCTCGCTGCGTGCATCCTCGATCGCGCGGATCAGGCCTGCGGCGGTCGAAGCGGCTTCGCGCATCGCCATCGCCGATTGTTCGGACGCCGCGGCGACTTCGCTGGTCTTGGCGATCATGCCCTTCGCCGCCTGGTCGGCCGAGGCCGCCTGCTTGGCGAGCTGCTCGCGCACGCCGTCGGTGTCCTGCACCAGCGACGCGATCGAGCGGTCGAAATCGCCCGCGAGCGTCTGCCGCTCGCTCGAGATCACCGCGCGGTCGAGCTTTTTGGCATAGCGGTGCATGATGTCGAATTCGAGCAGCGCGAGGCGATTCACCGCGCTCGTCAGCCGCGCCAGCCGTTCGGCGTCGCCGAAACAGGCTTCGACGACATATTCGATCGTCAGCCGCTGGCTTTCGGCGATGCATGACATCACCGATGCAAGCGGCAGCTTCACGCGCCGCGCCATATGGGCGTTCTGGCACGCGATCGTCGCGACCTCCTGGCCCGCGGCGTCGGCATATTTGGCCACGGTGTGGCGCGCGCTGCCGCGGACATAGGATTCGAATAATTCGCCCTCGACGCGGCGGTCGACGCTGGGCAGCGTATTGAATGCATTCCAATAGGCCGCGGCGATCGCTTCCTCGCGGCCGGCGATGATGGCGTGAATTTCCGTCGCATTGGCGGCAAGGCGCCCGTCGAGATCGTAATAGGGAAAGCGATCGGCCATCGGCACCGGATCGATCTGCTGCTTATGAATCGGATTTTCCTTCACCATGATCTTGGCTTCCCTGATCGACCCAAAAGGCGCGCGGGTCTGTCGCCCGCATGCGTCCCATGAAACTGGTGAACGGGATATGCGCTGGAAATGGTAAAAGCGGTGTTAACCCGCTGCTGGCACTGGATAGCCCTCGAACGCCTTGATCGTGCGCAGGGCAAAGGCGCTGTGCATCGCCGCGACCCCGGGCAGGCGCGACAGGCAGTGGCGGTGCAGCCGGTCGAAATCGGCGACGTTGCGCGCCGCGACGCGCAGCCGGTAATCCGACGCCCCCGACAGCAATTGGCATTCGAGAATCTCGTCGAAACTCTTCACCGCGCTCTCGAACGCGGTCAGCGCTTCTTCGCTCTGCGATGTCAGGCTGATGTCTACGAACACATCGAGCCCGAGCCCGATGCTGTCGGGGTTCAGCCGTGCGGTATAGCCGGTGATGATCCCCGCTGCCTCCAGCGCGCGGATGCGCCGGTGGCATGCCGATGCCGACAGCCCGACGATCTCCCCCAGCTCGGCGGCAGGGCGCGGGCCGTGCCGTTGCAGCAAGTCGAGCAGCTTGACGTCGATCCGGTCAATCATTGTGCGCCATCGATCCATTCTACGCCAAAATCGTGCAAGTATGTCGCGAATCCGCAATGGATATGCAAGCACCTCGCGAGCCATTTCTGCTAAAAGCGCCGACAAGTTTTCGGCGGCGATAGTCGATCGCCGATGACACCCATATCCGGAGAGCGACTATGATCATCGGCACCCCCAAGGAAATCAAGAATCACGAATATCGCGTCGGCCTGACCCCCGAGAGCGCGCGCGAGCTCGTCGTCCACGGCCACCGCGTGCTGGTGCAGACCGGCGCGGGCGAGGGGATCGGCGCGCACGACCGCTATTATGTCGAGGCGGGCGCCGAGATCGTGCAGACCGCCGAAGAGATTTTCGCGACCTGCGAAATGGTCGTGAAGGTCAAGGAGCCGCAGCCCGTCGAGCGCGCGATGCTGCGCCCCGGCCAGATCCTCTACACCTATCTCCACCTCGCGCCCGATCCCGACCAGACGCGCGACCTGATGGCATCGGGCGCGGTGTGCATCGCCTATGAAACCGTCACCAGCCCGCACGGCGGCCTGCCGCTGCTGAAGCCGATGAGCCAGGTCGCGGGGCGCATGTCGATCCAGGCCGGCGCGACCGCGCTCGAAAAGGCGCATGGCGGCCGCGGCGTGCTCTTGGGCGGCGTCCCCGGCGTCGCGCCAGGCAAGATCTGCGTCATCGGCGGCGGCGTCGTCGGCTTCAACGCGGCGCAGATGGCGGCGGGCCTCGGCGCCGACGTCACGATCCTCGACCGCGATCCCGAAGTGCTCGAACGCGTCGGCACCTTCTTCGAGGCGCGCGCCAAGACGCGCTTCTCGAACCGCGCGAACCTCGCCGAATGCGTCGCCGAGGCCGACCTCGTGATCGGCGCGGTGCTGATCCCCGGCGCCGAAGCGCCCAAGCTCGTCACGCGCGAGATGCTCGGTACGATGCGCCCCGGCTCGGTGCTCGTCGACGTCGCGATCGACCAGGGCGGCTGTTTCGAGACGAGCCACGCGACCACCCACGCCGACCCCACCTATGTGGTCGATGGCATCGTCCATTATGCGGTCGCGAACATGCCCGGCGCGGTCGCGCGCACCAGCACCTATGCGCTCAACAATGTGACGCTGCCGCACGCGCTGCGCATCGCCGATCTGGGGTGGAAAGAGGCTTTGAAACGCGACGTGCATCTTGCGCAGGGTTTGAACGTTTGGAATGGTAAGGTGACGTTCGAAGCCGTAGCCGAAGCGATCGGAACCGATTATGTGCCTGTCGAACAGGCGCTCGCCTGACAAAAGACAAAAGGACATAGAGAGACGATGACCGATCCAGTGGCACCTCCCCCGCCCGAAGAAGAGGAAAACGAAGTGCTGCGCGCCGCGCGCGAGCGCCAGCAGCAGCGCGAAGCCGCCGAGGCGGCGCAGGCGGCCGATGAGGAAGAGGCCAAGGGCAAGCGCGGCTGGAAGACCGCGGCCGCCGCTGGCCTCGGCATCGGCTCGGCCGCGGTGATCGCGGCCTTGCTCTACGCGAACCGCGGCAAGATCAAGTGAGGCATGTCCCCGTGTCCGCGCCCGTAACCGGGCCGGGGGCTCTTTGATGCGCATGATCGCCGCCCTTTGGGCCGTCGCGGCCGGGCTCGCGGCGTTCCAGCCTGCGCTCGCGGCGCCGGACGCGTCCGCTTTCCCGTGGACCGCGCCCGCGACGACGCAAGTCGTCACCGAGGACCGCCGTTTTATGAGCGGCGACACCGAGCTTTCGGGAACGCTGATCCTGCCGCAGAGCCGCAAACCGGTGGCGGCGGTCGTCGTCACGCACAGCGCGTCGTCGCCGCTCCGTGGCGCGTCGCTTTACGATCATCTCAAGACCGCCCTGCCCGCGCTCGGCATCGCGGTCTTCGTCTATGACCGGCGCGGTTCGGGCCAGTCGGGCACGAAGACGGCCGGCGGCGACTTTGCCGTCCTTGCCGACGATGCCATTGCCGCGGCGCAGAGCCTGAAGGCCGATCCGCGCATCGACCCGAAGCGCATCGGAACCTGGGGGCTGAGCCAGGGCGGCTGGATATCGCCGCTGGCGGCGTCGCGAAGCCCCGATATCGCCTTTGTGATCGCGGTGTCGGCGCCGGTCGTCACCGCCGACGTGCAGATGCTCTTCTCCTCGACCAATCACCTGAGGGCGAACGGCCATTCGCAGGCCGAGATCGATCAGATGACCGCGACGCGAAAGGCGGTCGACGACTATATGCGCGGAACGGCGAGCCGCGAGGCCGCGCAGAAAATGATCGATGCGGCAAAGACCCAGCCGTGGTTCAAATATACCTATATGGGCGAAACGATCCGCGACCGCGCCGTTTCGGGTTGGCGCCGCGAGATCGAGAATGATCCGCTGAAGAATCTGTCGGCGGTCAGCGTGCCGACGCTCGTCCTGTACGGCGCCGACGATGCGGTGGTGCCGGTCGCCGTCTCGGTCGAGCGCCTGAAGGCCGCCGCCGCGCAGATGCCGAAACTGACGGTGCACAGCATCGCGGGCGCCGATCACGCGATGGCGATGTCGGTCGATCAGAAAATCTCGCTCGATCCCAAGCACGACGGCACCGAACGGCCGGATTCGTCCGAATATATCGCCATTCTTGCCAGCTGGCTCGCGCTCAACGGGTATGTGACGCGCTGAATATCGCGGAAGGCGGCGATTTTTTTGCCTATGCTCCTAAGCAATTGCATATCGCGGCGGGAAGGCTTAACCGGCACCGCATCGACCGTTTAGAGTCAAGACAGGGCTGATATGGCTGGCAACGAACCGAGTGCGCGTCCGCGCTCCCCGCATTTGCAGGTATATAAATGGACCCCCGCGATGGCGGTCTCGATCCTTCATCGCGCGAGCGGTGACGGTCTCGCGATTGTCGGTGCGTGCATGTTCCTCTGGTGGCTTGGCGCGCTCGCGGCCGGTCCCGACGCCTATGCCGCATTCCTCGCCTGCGTCTGGCACGATCCCAGCCCCGAGGTCGGCATCGTTCACCAGATCACCAATATCGTCGGCAAGGTCGTGCTTGTCGGCCTGACCTGGGCCTTTTTCCAGCATCTCTTTTCGGGGCTGCGCCACTTCGTGCTCGATACGGGTGCCGGTTACGAACTGAAGACCAACAAGCTCTGGTCGATCGCCGTGATCACCGCGGGCGTCCTCGCGACCGCCGCGACCTGGCTCTATATCATGGCGGAGGCACTCTGATGGGCAATGGCACGCATCTGGGCAAGGTCCGCGGCCTCGGCTCGTCGGGGCATGGCTCGCAGCATTGGCTGCAACAGCGGCTGACCGCGCTCGCCAATATCCTGCTCGTCGGCTTCCTGTTCGTTTCGCTGGTCCGTCTGCCGCTCGGCGATCATGCTGCGGTGTTGCGCTGGGCATCGAATCCCACCGTCGCGCTCGCGCTGATCCTGATGGTGGTCAGCGTCTTCTGGCACCTGCGGCTGGGCCTGACGGTGCTGATCGAGGACTATGTTCATGGCGAGGCGACGCGTCTGCTGTCGCTCGTCCTTCTCAACTTCTACGCGATCGGCGGCGCCGCCTACGGCATTTTTGCCATTGTCCGTATCGTGCTTGCGCCCGCCGCCGGGCTCGCTCCGGGGGGCATGTAAGATGACCGACGCCTACAAGATCATCGACCATATCTATGACACCGTCGTCGTCGGCGCCGGCGGCTCGGGCCTGCGCGCCACGATGGGCAGCGCCGAAGCGGGGCTCAAGACCGCCTGCATCACCAAGGTGTTCCCGACGCGCAGCCACACCGTCGCGGCGCAGGGCGGCATCGCCGCCAGCCTCGGCAACAATTCGCCCGACCATTGGCAGTGGCATATGTACGACACCGTCAAGGGCTCCGACTGGCTCGGCGACCAGGACGCGATCGAATATATGGTGCGCGAGGCACCGAACGCGGTCTACGAACTCGAACACGCCGGTGTGCCGTTTTCGCGCAACGCCGACGGCACCATCTACCAGCGCCCCTTTGGTGGCCACATGCAGAATATGGGCGAAGGGCCTCCCGTGCAAAGGACGGCGGCCGCGGCCGACCGTACCGGCCATGCGATGCTGCACGCGCTCTACCAGCAGTCGCTGAAATATGACGCCGACTTCTTCGTCGAATATTTCGCGCTCGACCTGATCATGGAAGCCGGCGCCTGCCGCGGCGTCATCGCGATGTGCCTCGAGGATGGCAGCATCCACCGCTTCCGCAGCCAAGCCGTCGTGCTCGCGACCGGGGGCTACGGCCGCTGCTATTTCACCGCCACGTCAGCCCACACCTGCACCGGCGACGGCGGCGGCATGGTGCTGCGCGCCGGCCTGCCGCTGCAGGACATGGAATTCGTCCAGTTCCACCCGACCGGCATCTATGGCGCGGGCGTCCTCATCACCGAGGGTGCGCGCGGCGAGGGCGGTTACCTCACCAACTCCGAAGGCGAGCGTTTCATGGAACGCTATGCCCCCTCGGCGAAGGACCTTGCATCGCGCGACGTTGTGTCGCGTTCGATGGCGCTCGAGATCCGCGAAGGCCGCGGCGTCGGCCCGCACAACGACCATATCTATCTGCACCTCGACCATATCGATCCCGCGGTGCTGGCCGAACGCCTGCCCGGCATCACCGAAAGCGGCAAGATTTTCGCGGGCGTCGACCTGACGCGCCAGCCGCTCCCCGTCGTGCCGACGGTCCATTACAATATGGGCGGCATCCCCTGTAACTATCATGGCGAAGTCGTGACCTTGGGCAAGGACGGCCCCGACACCGTCGTCCCCGGCCTGTTCGCGGTCGGCGAAGCCGCGTGCGTGTCGGTCCACGGCGCGAACCGCCTCGGCTCGAACAGCCTGATCGACCTTGTCGTCTTCGGCCGCGCGACCGGTCATCGCCTCAAGGAAATCCTGAAGCCCGGTGCCGCACAGGCCGCGCTGCCCAAGGACAGCGCCGATCTCGCGCTCGGCCGCCTCGACCATTTCCGCAACGCCAATGGCGGCTCGCCGACGGCCGAGATCCGCACCGAGATGCAGCGTGCGATGTCGGCGCACGCCGCGGTGTTCCGCACCGACGAACTGATGGCCGAGGGCAAGGAAAAGCTTACCAAGACCTATCAGCGGATGAACGACGTCCATGTCACCGACCGCAGCCTGATCTGGAACACCGACCTCATCGAAACGCTCGAGCTCGACAATCTGATTGCCCAGGCGACGGTCACGATGCATTCGGCGTTCAACCGCAAGGAAAGCCGCGGCGCCCACGCGCACGAGGATTTCCCGAACCGCGACGACGCGAACTGGATGAAGCACACGATCAGCTGGTTCGACGGCTGGGGCGGCAAGGGCGGCGGCGTCCGCCTCGATTACCGCCCGGTCCACGAATATACGCTGTCGGACGACGTCGAATATATCAAGCCGAAGGCGCGCGTTTACTGATCGGTTTTAGCGGATAAGCGGGGTCGCGAGCGATCGCGGCCCCGTTCGCTTGATTATCGGCTTCGCTACTCGCCGAACAGGCTGCGCACCGGGTTGATGTCGGAAAAGGGCACATCGACGTCGTTGCCCATGATCCACAGCTTCTGGCACGCGATGGCAAAGAACATCACCGCGATCGTCCAGACGATGAAGGTCTTGCGGGCGATCCAGCGGCGCTCGGCCTCTTCGGCCCTGGCACGGGCCTTATAGTCGATGCCCAGCTCGCCTTCGAATTCGGCGACAAGCTGTGCGCGGCGGGTACGCGAAATATTCGCGATACTCGCGTCTCCCTCTTCGCTTGTCGATCGGCGTTTTGCCATGATCCACCTTGGCCCAGCTAGTCCTGCCCACGGCTATAGCGCCCAGCTCCTGCCAATTGGTTAACCCGGCGCTATCGGCTCGTCGCAATCCCGATCAATTTGATGCGCGCGCTCGCCCCGCGAAGCAGCGTCAAATCGCGCGGCGGGCGGCCGAGCGCCGCGGCGAGCAGGCGCAGCACCGCGTCGTTCGCGGCGCCGTCGGCGGGCGGGGAGGTGACGCGGATATGCACGGTTTCACCCTCGACCCGGACCTCGTCGTGACGCGCCCCGGGCGTGACCCGCACTGCAATCCGTCCCGACGCCGCAAGGTCGCGCAGCGCCTCGGTCAGCGCCGGGTCGGGCCGGTATTTCAGACGGTGACGACCAGCTTGCCGACCGCCGTCCGGTCGCCGAGCTTGGCGATCGCCTTGCCGCCGTCGGCAAGGGCAAAGCTCTCGGTCACCCGCGGCTGGATCTTGCCCTGTTCCCACAGCTGAAACAGCCGCGCGATATTGGCGCGGTTGCGTGCGGGTTCGCGCGCCACAAAAGCACCCCAGAACACGCCCGCGACGTCGCAGCTCTTGAGCAGCGTGAGGTTGAGCGGCAGGCGCGGAATGCCCGCGGGGAAGCCGACGACGAGGTAGCGGCCCTCCCATGCGATCGAACGCAGCGCGGGCTCGGCATAATCGCCGCCGACCGCGTCATAGATGACGTTGGCGCCATTCGGGCCGACGGCGTCCTTGAACTTGTTCGCAAGCTCCTTCGACTGGTCCTTGTCGAACGGCTGGCGGCCATAGACGACGACCTCGTCGGCGCCCGCAGCCCGAGCGATGTCGGCCTTTTCCTCGCTCGACACGCCGGCGACGACGCGCGCGCCGAATGCCTTGCCCAGCTCGACCGCGGCAATGCCGACGCCGCCCGATGCGCCGAGCACGAGCAACGTGTCGCCTTCCTCGATATGCCCGCGATCGACGAGCGCATGGATGCTGGTGCCATAGGTCATCAACAGCGACGCGCCCGCGGCGAAATCATGCGCTTCGGGCAGGTGATAGACATTGTGCACCGACACCGCGACGGCTTCGGACATGCCGCCGTTGCCGCAGCCCGCGATCACGCGGTCGCCGACCTTGAACTCGGTGACGCCCTCGCCGACCTCGGCGACCAGCCCCGCGACTTCGCCGCCGGGGGCGAAGGGGCGCTCGGGGCGGAATTGATATTTGTCCTCGATGATCAGCACGTCGGGGAAGTTGACCGCGCAGGCCTTCACGTCGATCACGATCTGGCCCTTGCCCGCGGTCGGGCGCGGCAGTTCGCCCAATGTGAGCGTTTCGGGGCCGCCGGTTGCGGTCGACAAGAGAGCCTTCATCATCTTCTCCTCTTATGGTGTTCGTTTGATCCTACGCGGCAGGACGCATCCATGGCCGGTCGGCGTCGAGCTGTTTTTCATAGGCGCCGATCGCCGCGTCGCTCTTTTCGGTGAGCGAAATCTCGTCGAGCCCTTCGAGCAGGCACATCTTGCGGAACGGGTCGATCTCGAAGCTGAAACGGTCCTGGAACTGCGTCGTCACCGTCTGATGCTCGAGGTCGACGAAGACCGGATCGGTTGTCGCAACCTCCATCAGCCGGTCGATCGCCGCCTGGGGAAGCACGACGGGCAGGATACCGTTCTTGACCGCATTGCCCGAGAAAATGTCCGAATAGCTGGGCGCGATCACGACGCGGATGCCGAGGTCGCCGAGCGCCCACGCGGCATGTTCGCGGCTCGACCCACAGCCGAAATTGTCGCCCGCGATCAGGATCGGCGCGCCCTTGAAATCGGCGCTGTCGAACAGATTGTCGGGATCGGCGCGCAGGCTTTCGAACGCGCCGCGCCCCATGCCCTCGCGCGTCGTCGTCTTCAGCCAGTGCGCCGGGATGATCACGTCGGTGTCGACATTCTTGAGCCCGAACGGGATCGCGCGGCCTTCGACCTTGTCGAGCGGGGTCATGCCTGGCCTCCCAAGGCAGCGCCATTTTGATTCACGCGAAGCCGCGAAGACGCGAAGGACGTATGGTTGTTGACGATGCGCCGGATACCTTCCTTGAAGGTTGCCCCGCCAAAATTCATCAGCAGCCCGACGGGCTGCTGCATCAATCGCAAATATGTCAGCATTTGTTTGGCATGCATTTTTGAGAGAGCCTCAACGGATTTGACCTCGATGATCAACTGTCCCTCGACCAGAAGATCGATGCGAAAGCCATCCGTAAATTCCAGCTCTTCAAAGGTGAAACTGACGGGCTTTTGACGTTCGACCCTTAAGCCTGAACGGATCAGACTGGCGGCGAGAACCTGTTCATAGACCGATTCAAGAAGACCGGGACCCAAATCGCGGTGAATCCGAAACCCGCAATCGATCGCCTTAGCTGCCACGGCCTCGACATCAGCCATGTGACGCGGCCTTTGCTCTTCGCGTCTTCGCGTCTTCGCGTGAAACAAAGAAGCGCTGCCGTTTCATGCCATCAACTCCCGCACGTCGGTGAGCTTGCCCGTCACCGCCGCCGCCGCCGCCATCGCGGGGCTGACGAGGTGCGTGCGCGCGCCGGGACCCTGACGCCCGACGAAATTGCGGTTGCTTGTCGAGGCGCAGCGTTCGCCCGCGGGCACCTTGTCGGGGTTCATCGCGAGGCACGCCGAACAGCCCGGTTCGCGCCATTCGAGCCCCGCGTCGGTGAAGATGCGGTCGAGCCCCTCGGCCTCGGCCTGCGCCTTCACGAGGCCCGAACCGGGGACGACGATCGCCCATTTGACATTGTCGGCCTTGTGCCGGCCCTTGATCACCGCCGCGGCGGCGCGCAGATCCTCGATGCGGCTGTTGGTGCAGCTGCCGATGAAGATATTCTCGACCGGCACATCCTGCATCCGCGTGCCGGGCTCGAGGCCCATATAGGCGAGCGATTTGGCGGCGGCGGCTTGCTTCGACGGGTCGGCGAAGCTTTCGGGCGCAGGGACGACGCCGGTGATCGGCACGACATCCTCGGGGCTGGTGCCCCAGGTGACGCTCGGCGCGATGTCGGCGGCGTCGATGACGACGGTCTTGTCATAGGTCGCGCCCGGATCGGTCGCGAGGCTTTTCCAGTAAGCGACCGCGGCGTCCCAATCGGCGCCCTTCGGCGCATAGGGGCGGCCCTTCAGATATTCGAATGTCGTCTCGTCGGGCGCGATCAGCCCGGCGCGCGCGCCGCCTTCGATCGCCATATTGCTGACCGTCAGCCGGCCCTCGACCGACAGCGCACGGATCGCGCTGCCCGTATATTCGATGACATGGCCGGTGCCGCCCGCGGCGCCGATGATGCCGGTGATGTGGAGGATGATGTCCTTCGCGCTGACGCCGGGGCCGACCTCGCCCTCGACGCGCACTTCCATCGTCTTCGACGGCTGGAGCAGCAGCGTCTGCGTCGCGAGCACATGCTCGACCTCGCTCGTCCCGATGCCGAAGGCGAGCGCGCCGATGCCGCCGTGGCACGCGGTGTGGCTGTCGCCGCAGACGATCGTCGTGCCGGGCAGCGAAAAGCCCTGCTCGGGGCCGACGACATGGACGATGCCCTGTTCGGGCGCCGTCGCGTCGATATAGCGGATGCCGAATTCGGGGGCGTTCTTTTCGAGCGCCGCCAATTGCGCCGCGCTTTCGGGGTCGGCGATCGGCAGCTTGTTGCCTGCCGCGTCGAGCCGCGCGGTCGTCGGCACATTATGGTCGGGCACCGCAATCGTCAGGTCGGGGCGGCGCACCGTGCGGCCGCTCGCGCGAAGCCCGGCAAACGCCTGCGGGCTGGTGACTTCATGGACGAGGTGACGGTCGATGAAGATCAGGCAAGTGGCATCGGGGCGCTGTTCGACGACATGCGCGTCCCAGATTTTCTCATAAAGGGTGCGGGGCCGGGTCATGCGGTTCACTTAAGCCTGCTCGACAACAATGCAAGCGAGTGGCGATCAAAAACGCAATTTTCGGTCGCCAAAAGACGTCGCCCCCGCGAAGGCGGGGGCCGCTATCGGCAATTCGCTGCGGCGGCTTAAAACGACAGCGGCCCCTGCCTTCGCAGGGGCGACGAGTTGGTCTATAATCCGCCCATGTCGACCATCGCCATCATCGCGCTCATTCTCGCCACCGTCGCGGCGATGGAGGGCGTCGCCTGGGCGAGCCACAAATATATCATGCACGGCTTCGGCTGGGCGTGGCACCGCGACCATCATGAACCGCACGACAAGATGCTGGAAAAGAACGACCTGTTCGGCCTCGTCGGCGCCGCGTTGAGCATTTCGATGTTCGTCGTCGGCAGCCCGATGATCATGGGCGCCTCGGCGTGGGAGCCCGGAACGTGGATCGGACTCGGCGTCCTCGTCTACGGCATCATCTATACGCTGGTGCACGACGGGCTCGTCCACCAGCGCTATTTCCGTTGGGTGCCGCGGCGCGGCTATGCGAAGCGGCTGGTGCAGGCGCACAAGCTCCATCACGCCACGGTCGGCAAGGAGGGCGGGGTCAGCTTCGGCTTCGTCGTCGCGCGCGATCCGGCGAAGCTGAAGGCCGAATTGAGAGCGCAGCGCGAGGCCGGGATCGCAGTGGTGCGCGAGGCGCTGGCAGAATAACCGTCGCCCCCGCGAAGGCGGGGGCCGCTGGCAACCTTGCGCTACACCGACAACGGCCCCCGCCTTCGCGGGGGCGACGATATAGTTAGGCCGTCCGGTAATCGGCCGTGATTACGCCGGCCGCCATCAATTCCGCCTCATGGCTTTCCTCGCGCCAATCCTCGAGCAGCGCCTGCCGCTCCCATTCGACCATCGCCGGCTGCGCAAGCATATGGTCGACCCACGCCTGTCCGGCGCCGGCGTCGAGTCCATAGGTGCGGATACGGAAGGCGACCGGGGCGAAAAAAGCATCGACCGCGGTAAAGCGGTCGCCCGCGAGGAAGGGGCCGCCGAAGCGCGACAGGCCCTCGGCAAACAATTCGCGGATGCGTGCGACGTCGAGCCGAAGCGCGCCCGACGGCGGTTTCGGCGTTACGCGAACCCCGACATTCATCGTGCAATCGCCCCGCAGCGCCGAAAAGCCGCTGTGCATTTCCGCCGTCGCGCATTGTGCCCAGGCGCGCGCGTCGGGGTCGGCCGGCCAGACGCCCTCGTGCCGGTCGGCGAGATAGAGCGTGATGCCCAGCGAATCATAAACCGTCCGTCCTTCGTCGAGCAGCGCGGGCACCTGTCCGGTCGGTGAGAAGCTACGAAACTCGTCATAGTTGATCGGGTTGGTGAAGGGTTCGATCTGGTCCTCGAACGCGATGCCGAGCGCGCGCATCAGCACCCACGGGCGTAGCGACCAGCTCGAATAATTGCGGTTGGCGGTGATCAGCACATACATGCCTGGCGCTCCTGTGCGATGATGGGGGAAGTGTAATCGGGATCGTGCGCGAAGGGCAGTTCGGTGCCGTCGCGAAGCGCGGCGAGCACGCTGCCGAAATCGGTCGTGGCGCGCCAGCCGAAGCGGCGTTCGGCGCGCGAGGGGTCGTAGACGCGGTCGATGATCTCGGGGAGCATCCAGCCTTTGGCGGCATAAAGCTCGGCCGCATCGGGATGATGCCGCGCGATCACTGCGCGCGCATCGCGCGCCAGTTCTTCGGCCTCCTCGCGCGCGAACGGCGGCGGGGCCGAGAGAATGAAGGTGTCGCAGCCGATCGCCGGCGCGGCCTCGAGCGCGGCGAGGTGCGCAGCGGCGGCATCCTCGACCGTCAGACGCCTGTTGAGCAGTTCGTTCGCTTTCAGGTTCGGCCCGCTCGGCACGGCATGCGTGTCGTCATCTTCGGGGAAGAAGCGCCCGGTGCGCAGGATCGCCACCGCGATGCCATGCTCGCGGTGCACCAGCTTCACCGCCTGCTCGGCGGCGAGCTTGGTGATGCCATAGATGTTGCGCGGCTCTATGGGCGCGAAATCCTCGTCCATCCACCACGCGCCCGCCTTGCCCGCGCCTTCGCGCACATCGGCGCGTATCATCAGCGAGGTCGTCGAGGTGAAGAGAAAGCGGTCGTTGCCCGCCGCAACCGCGGCTTCGATCAAATTGAGCGTGCCGCTGACATTGACGTCGACGAATGCCTGGCGCGGATAACGGACAATGTCGGGCTTGTGCAGCGCGCCGCCGTGGATCACCGCCTCGATTCCATGCTCGCCCATCGTCCGCTCGATCAGCGCGCGGTCGGCAACGGTGCCGACCACCTGCGTATGCGTCCCGGGCACGACGTCGAGCCCGGTCACGTCATGACCGCTTTGGACGAGCAGCGGAGCCAGATAGCGCCCCAGCCAACCCGATGATCCGGTCAGCAGTACGCGCATCGTTATATCTCCTCCCGGTCTCGTCCGCGCGCCTCATACACAGGCGGCGGACAGGGGGAAAGGCGGTTAGCCTTTCGGATTCGCGACGACCGGGCGGGTCGCCGCGCCGCCGGCCGGCTGGGGCAGTTCGCTGAGGTCGAGCCAGCCCGCGTCGTCGCGCCTATGATAGCTGTCGATCACCGTGAACGGGATGCGGAAGGGAAATCCCCAATCGCTGTTCCACAATGCCACGACGCCCGTCCGCGTCGCCGGTTCGAAAATCATCGTTGCACGGTAACCTTCGACCGCGCCCGAATGGCCTTCGAGCCGGCCGCCGGCATAGGTGAAGCTGCGCCAGCCGAGGCCATAGCCCGCATCGCCCGTGGCCGCCCGCAAGGTGCCGCCATAAAGCCGCCCCGTGCCGACGCGCGGGCGATGCGCGATCTGCAGCACCTCGCCCGGCAGCACATCGGGACGGCTGCCCATCATCGCCTGCATCCAGGTCGCGAAATCGACGATATTGCTTTCGACCCCCGCGGCGGCGGGAACGCGCCAATAGGCCTCCTTGATCGGGCGCACCTGCGCGCCGCGGTGCGGTTTCGCCCAATCCTTGGCGCTCGTCAGCCGCTCCTTCCCATAGCCCGCGCTGACCATGCCGAGCGGGCGGAAAAACCGGTCTTCGACCGCGTCGGCGAACAGCTCGTTCGCGGCCTTGCCCAATATCTCGCTCGCCGTGTCGAAGGCGACATTCTGGTAAGTGTGGCAGGTTCCGGGCTCGCATTGCAGCGGTGCGAGGGCAAGGCTCGCGCGTAGCAGCTGCGGGCTCTGCCCTTCCTCCAGCTTTTCGTCATAGGCGTTTTTGGTGAGGCCGGTCCGCTGAGCGAGCAGGTCGCCCACCGTGATCCGTTCCTCGGCGCCGCCGGGAAGGCGCAGCGACGTGCGCCAGCTGGCAACCGACCGGTCCAGATCGACCTTGCCATCCTTGGCCAGCGCCGCCGCCAAGGCTCCCGTCGCGGTCTTGGAAACCGAGGCCCAGCGGAACAGCGTCTGCGGCGTGACCGGCGCGCCCGTCGCCTTGTCGGCGACGCCATAGGTGCGAACGAAGCTGAGCTTGCCGTTCTCGACCACCGCCACAGCCAGCCCCGCCATTTCGGGGCGCTGCGACAGCGCAGCGAGTTGCCGGTCGAGCGCCGGGTAATCGATCCGGCCGCGCCATTCGGCGGGCGTGTCGGGCAGGTTTTCCGGCGCCTTGATCGGGATCGGAACGCTGGCGAGTGGGTGCTTCCCGCCGAGCGCGTGAATGCCAAACCAGCCCGCCAACCCCAATGCGAGGATCGCGATGAGATAGGTGAAAACCGGTTTTCTGGATTTGTTTTTAGACTGCGACCTCATAATTGGCCGTCGTCTTAGCCGCGACATCCGCCGCCGTCACCCCTCAGGGCGCGAGATGGTCCCACGCCTTGAACGTCCCGGCGGCATAAACCGCGCCGTAGACAAAGACGATCAGCGAAGACCAGATCGCGAAACTGTCGGTGTGTTGCGGGCGCCACAGATGGAGTGGCACGAAGATTAGTCCGCGAAGCAGGTAGATAGCAGTAATCACGATCAGGCCAGTCCGCAGCAGCGGCAGGCGCGGTAAGCTGCCCGCGCCGGAAAAGGCATAGGCGGCCCAGATCAGCAGGACGGCGCTAATCGCCAGCGTGATCAGCGTCGGCCGCAGATCGCCGCGCGCCGCCGCACGCGCCATGCCTTCGCCCGCACCGAAGAAGCGATACCAGTCGGGGCCGCCGAAAATGCAGGCGATATGGAGCAGCGCGGCCAGAACCGACAGCCACCCGCCGATAATCAGCCAGGTGGTGCCGGGATTGGCCGCGACATTATGCAATATAATGCGCCGTCGTTTTCGCGGCGACGTCCTCGGGCGTCACCCCCGGCGCAAGCTCGATCAGCTTGAACGGGCTGTCATGATCGTCGCGCTTGAACACCGCGAGGTCGGTGATGATCATGTCGACGACATTCTTGCCGGTCAGCGGCAGCGTGCATGCGGGGATGAACTTCGGGCTGCCGTCCTTGGCGTTGTGCTCCATCACGACAATGATCTTCTTGACCCCGGCGACGAGGTCCATCGCGCCGCCCATGCCCTTGATCATCTTGCCCGGGATCATCCAGTTCGCGATGTCGCCATTTTCGGCGATCTCCATCGCGCCCAATACGGTGAGGTCGATATGCCCGCCGCGGATCATCGCAAAGCTGTCGGCAGAGGAGAAATAGGCCGACTGCGGCAACTCGCTGATCGTCTGCTTGCCCGCATTGATCAGGTCGGGATCCTCGTCGCCCTCATAGGGGAAGGGCCCGATGCCGAGCATGCCGTTTTCGGACTGGAGCGTCACCGTCATCCCGGCAGGGATATGGTTCGCAACGAGCGTCGGGATGCCGATGCCGAGATTGACGTAATAGCCGTCCTGCAGTTCCTTCGCGGCGCGCGCCGCCATGTCATCACGCGTCCAACCTGTAGTTTCTTGGGCCATCATTTCGGCTCCCATTGCTTGTCGGAGGGGAAGGCGTCGCCCCAGCCCAGTTTTTCCCACGGGCCGTAGACGGGGTTGGGGAAAAGGAACCAGCCCTTGTCCCAGAGTGTGGTTGCGCCCGCGCTGGTGGCGAGCGCCATGCGCTGCGCGGCGGGCAAATCCCGGGCGTTGAACTGCTGGCTGAAATCGCCGAGCTGGTCGCCGCCGAGGATGATCACGCAGTAGCGCGACGCGATCGTCGCGCGGCGTCCGTCCTTGCTCGACCCGCCGGCGTCGTCGCCCATCAGGAACAAAGTCTCGCCATGCTTGAATTCGCCGAGCCCGGCGGCACGCAGCGTATCCTCGCTGCCCCTGGCGTTGGCGGCGCTGCGGTTGGTGTTCGCGATGACGGTGATCCCCGCGGCGCGGAGCTTGTTCACCATCTCGATGCTGCCGGGCATCGCGACCGCCTTGCCCGCGCCACTCTTTTCCCACTGGTCCCAGACCTTAAGGTCGAAGCCGGTGCCTTTTTCAGCGAAATGCCGCATCGGGCCGAGGTTCCAGATCAACGTCTCGTCAGCGTCGAACACCGCGGCGAAAGGCTTGTTGCCGCACGGCTCGAACGCCGGTGCGTCCATCGTCGCACCCGCCGCGAGCACAACGCTGTCCTTCGGTCGCTGCTTGATCCGCCACACGCCATAATCGGCGATCCGCGCATTGACCCCGCGCACCGCAACGGCCGCCTCGGGCGAGCCATAGAGATATTGCAGCGCGACGGGCGGCTTGGCGGCTTCCGCCGGTGCGGGGGCCGGCAGAGGGGCGGGCGGAGCCGGAGCCGTGGCCACCTCTGCCGGCGCGCTCGCGCACCCTGCAAGGAGCAGCGCGGCGCCAATGGCGAGGCTGCGCATCACGCCGTCTCGCGCGGGCGCGTCGTGCGGAATTCGATTTTCTTGTCGTACGGCGCGCCAAGGACGAGGCGCTTCACATAGATGCCCGGCAGATGGATCGCATCGGGATCGAGGCTGCCGACCGGCACGATTTCCTCGACCTCGGCGACGCAGATCTTTGCGGCGGTCGCCATCGGCTGGTTGAAGTTGCGCGCGGTTTTTCGGAAGATGAGGTTGCCGCTCTCGTCGGCCTTCCACCCCTTGATGATCGCGAGGTCGGCGAAGATGCCGCGTTCGAGGATATAATCCTGCCCGTCGAAATTCTTCACTTCCTTGCCCTCGGCGACGAGCGTGCCGACGCCGGTCTTGGTGTAAAAGCCGGGGATGCCCGCGCCGCCGGCGCGGCAGCGTTCGGCGAGCGTGCCCTGCGGGCAGAATTCGACCTCGAGCTCGCCCGCCAGATATTGCCGCTCGAATTCCTTATTCTCGCCGACGTACGACGAGATCATCTTCTTGACCTGCTTGGTGCGGAGCAGCTTGCCGAGCCCTTCGCCGTCGATTCCGGCGTTATTGCTGGCGATCGTCAGATCCTTGGTGCCCGCGTCGCGAATCGCGTCGATCAGCCGTTCGGGGATGCCGCAAAGGCCGAAGCCGCCTGCGCAAATCTGCATGCCGTCGAACAGCAGGCCTTCGAGGGCGGCGGCGGCGTCGGGATATTGCTTCTTCCCCATGGGACGGCTCTCCTGAATGGTTTCGCGCGCGACCTTGGCGCATTTGATCCATCAATTCTAATTGTTCGATTTTTGGATTATACATAGACGATGTCTATCAATCGCGTCTCGCTCTATCATCTCGAAACCCTGCTCTGGATCGACCGGCTCGGCACCTTTTCGGCCGCGGCCGAGCGGCTCAACACGACGCAGCCGACGGTTTCGGCGCGGATGCGCGAGCTCGAACAGCGCCTCGGCACCGCGCTGTTCCGCCGCGAAGGCCGCGCGATGTCGCTCACCGCGGCGGGGCGCAAGCTCGTGCGCGACTGCGACCCGCTGCTCCGCGACATGCAGGTCGCGCTGCTCGGCAGCGGCGGATATGGCGAGGCGAGCGGCGTGGTGCGCATCGGCGCCGGCGAGATCGCCGCGGCAAGCTGCCTTCCCGCCTTCGTCGCGGGATTGAAGGCCGATATGCCGGGTGTCGGGCTCGAAATCGAAATCGACCTCACCGCGAACCTGATCCAGCAGCTGCTCACCGGGCGCACCGATATCGCCTTTGCCGCGGGGCCGATCGCGCACCCCGCGCTCAAGACCAGTCCGATCGGCGCCGTCGAACTCGTGTGGCTCGCGAGTCCCGCGGTCGCGTCGGCCTTTGCCGGCGGCGAGGCGACGCTCCCCGTCTGGTCGCTCGCCAGCCATTCGCCGATCCACGGCCGCATGCGCGAGGCGATCGCGGCGTCGCGTATCGCGCAGAAATCGCTCAACCTCTGCAACAATGCGCGCACGATGATCGACATCGCGAAGGCGGGCGGGGGGATCGGCATTTTTCCGCAACCGATGGTGCGCGGGGAGGTCGCGAGCGGCGCGCTGGCCCAGATCGACGGCATGCCGGCGCTGGCGCCCGTCGAGTTTCACGTCGCGATGCGCGTCGCCGACACCGAGCCCGTCCTCACGCAAATCTTCGAGCGCGCGGCGAAGCTGAATCTTGCGGAGGCGGTGGTCTGATCCGGACGGCAGGATCGACCGGAAGCTGCCCTTCCTTTCATCGTCATCCCGGACTTGATCCGGGATCCATAGCTGCGCCGTCGTCGTGGATCCCGGATCAAGTCCGGGATGACGAAGTGGAGCAGTTCGCCGTCAACTCACCACCCCAAACCGTCATTCATTGCGTGATCGAAAGACCGGTCAGGGCAATTCCATCCCCAGCACCGCCGACAGGTCGGCGAGCGCCTGTTCGCCGCTCGTCACCTTGATCGCATGCATGCCGAGCGCGCTCGCCGGTTTGCAGTTGATGCCGAGGTCGTCGAGATAGATGCACTCGCCGGGTTCGACGCCAAGCTTTTCGCACATCATCAGATAGATCCGCGGGTCGGGCTTGCGCACCCCCGCCTTGCTCGATTCGATGACATGCGCAAAGCGCGCCATGATATCGGCGACCTCGATCGCGGCCTCTTCGCTGCGTGTCATCCCCGCGCCGAGAACGCCCATCTTGCCGCCGGGGACATTGTTCGTGATGCACGCGATGGTGAAGCCGCGGTCCTTCAGCGTGTCGAGCGCCGCGACCATCGCCGGACGCACCGCCCCCGCGATAACCGCGAGCACGGCTTCGCCTTCAAGGTCATGCCCCAATGCGCGCGCTTCGTCGGCGAACAATGTGTCGAAGGTCGCGGCGTCGATCTCGGCGCGTTCGAACTTCGCCCAGGCGTTATCGTCGGGATCGGCGCTGTTAACGCGGCGCACGAAATCGCGCGGCAGCCCGCGTTCTTCTTCAAGGCGATTGAAGGCTTCGAACGGCGACGCCGTGATGACGCCGCCGAAGTCGAATATCACCGTCGTGTAAGTCATGCGGGAGAAAGAACCTTATTTCTTGGCGGGGGTGGCGACGCGATTGCCCGACCAGCTGGCGTCGTCGATAGTCAGGTCGAGCCGGTCGGGCGAACGTACCGTATCGAGCAGGAAGACCGACGGCCCGCTCGCGGCGAGGATCGCGTCCATCGCTTGCTCGAGCGGGATGGTGACGGTCGGGATGCGCGGATAGTCCGATTTGATCTCGACCTTGTTCGGCCCCGTGCGCGTGACGGTGATCGTCACATTGTCCCGCGACGATCCGCGCGCATCGGATGCCACCGCGCCCTTGTACGTGCCGGCAACGCGATCGGCGAGGTCGGCCTTGTGTGCGGGTGCGGCCTTCGGCGGTTCGGCAAGCGCCGCTCCGGTTGGAAGCGAAAAGGCGAGCGAGGCGGCGACAGCAAGGGTACGAAGCATGGCGGGTCCTTTCGTGCGGCGGTGAAAGGGACTGCTCCCCACGACCCTCATGGAACGACGACGATCCCTTTCGCGGGGTCGGCCTGTCCCGAGAGCATCTCCCGATAGGCGGCAAGCGCCGCCTCGCCGCCGCGGCGTTTATCGACCGAAGTCAGCCGCGGCGCAACGTCCATGAACGCCAGCCAGGCTTCGGCGATCTTCTGTCCGAACGCTGCGCCGCCCCAGTCGGCGATGCGCTTCTGGCTGCGGCCCGGCGCGAAAAAGCCCTGGCGCTCGGGGCCGGGCAGCCCTTCGCCATCGGCCTGCGCATCCCAGTGCGACTTGCCGACGACGATCGATGCCTGAAGCTGCCCTCCGAAATGGCTGTGGACGGTTCGCGTCACGGCGCCATTGCCCGCCATATCGACGAGCGCCGCGGGGGTGGTCGCGTTCAGCGTCATGATCTGGTCATAGCTGATGACGCGGTCGTAGATGCCCTGCGCGGCGAGGGCGTCGACATTGGCCGCGCTCGTCAGCCCGATCGTTTCGGGCCGCTCGGTGCGCAGCTTGAGCGCGAAGCCGAGGCCGATCGCGGTCTTGCTCGACGCGCTGGCGATCAAAATCTGCTGGACGCCATAATCGCCCTCATCCTCGAACTGGTCGGCGATCAGCCAGCCGGTCAGGAACAGCGGACGGAACACCGGCCAATAATCATGGTCGGCGGCGCGATAGTCGGGCAGCGCCTCGATCCGCTGATAAGCATTATAGATGGGGGGCAGGGTGGTGCGCCGCGGCGTCACATCGGTGAAGCCGCCCGGCCCCGCCGTGCCAACGGTCAGCACCGCGCCCTCCGCCATCGGATAATAGCCATAGAAGCGGTCGCCGACCGACACCCCCTCGGCGGCGCTTTCGGTCACCGTCGCAAAGCCCCAGACCGGCAGGCGGCCGGGCGTATCGCGCTCGGCGAAGAAATCCCAATAGCCCTGATCATTTCCGAACAATCCGGCGGGCTTGCCGAACACCGCATAAGTGATGTTGTTCGCGGTCATCGCATAGCTGCCCAGATGCACGCGAACCTGTCCCGGTGCGAGCGGCGCGCCCGCATCCTCGACCAATTTGGCTTGCGTGATATCGTCGCGATCGATGTCGATCGCCCAGCTCTTTGCGCTCATTCCGGACCCCTCCGATTGTCTTGCCCGCGAATGCGGGATGATCGATAGTCATACAGATGGCACCGCCCCTGACAATCACGGTCAAACGCATCCACGAACCGGCCGGTCCCGGCGACGGGACGCGTTTCCTCGTCGACCGGCTGTGGCCGCGCGGCGTGTCGAAGGAGAAGGCGGCGCTCGCGGCGTGGCTCAAACCGCTGTCGCCGAGCGATGGCCTGCGCAAACGCTTCCACGGCGAGACCGCCGATTCGGACGATGCATGGGATGCGTTCCGCCTCGACTATTTCGCCGAACTCGACGCGGGCGGTGACGAGGTGAGGGCGGCGCTCTTCACGCTCGACGCCGCGGCGAAGGCCGGACCGGTGACCTTGCTTTATGCCGCGAAGAGCGAGGAGCGAAACAATGCCGTCGCGCTTCGCGAATGGCTGGAGCGGCGTTCTGATTGACCGTCACCCCGTCTCCCAAATTGTCATCCCGGCGAAGGCCGGGATCTCGCCGGTACGTCAAGAGGCGAGGTCGAGATCCCGGCCTTCGCCGGGATGACGGATGGGGTTAACCCACCGTCGTTCCGAGCAGCGATCCGATCGCGATCGTCACCGCCATCGCCATCGCACCCCAGAAGGTGACGCGAATGACCGGACGCAGCATTGGGGCATTGCCCGCCCAGGCGCCGAGTGCGCCGAGGATCGCGAGAAAGACCAATGACGCCGCCGATACGGTGAGGGGCAGCGTATCGCCCCGATCGACGAGCACCGTCGCCAGCGGCAACGCCGCGCCGATCGCAAAACTCGCCGCGGAGGCAGCCGCCGCCTGCACCGGCCGCGCCGCCATCGCGTCGGTCATGCCCAGCTCGTCGCGCAGATGCGTGTCGAGCGCGTTATGCTCGGTCAGCTGCACCGCGACCTGCTCGGCGAGTGCGCGGTCGAGCCCGCGCTCCTGATAGATTAAAGTCAGCTCCTCGAGCTCGAACTCGGGATCGGCGGCGAGATGGCGTTTCTCCAGCTCGACGTCGGACTTTTCGGCGTCGCCCTGCGAGCTCACCGACACATATTCGCCCGCCGCCATCGACATCGCGCCGGCAACCAGCCCCGCGGTACCGGTGACGAGGATCGACGATTGCGCTGCGCCCGCCGCCGCGACACCCGCGATCAGGCTCGCGGTCGACACGATCCCGTCGTTGGCACCGAGGATCGCGGCGCGCAGCCAGCCGATCCGCGTGACGGCGTGGGTTTCCTCGTGCATCGTAGCCCTTCAATATTGCAGTTGCAGCCCCGGCCGTGCCCAGCGCGTCTTCACAAGCCGTCCGGTGCCCGACAGGGTCAAATAAGCATCCTGCCGGTCGGAGCCCCCAAAGGCGATATTGGTCGTGAAGATATCGTCGGTCGCGACGAATTCGACCAGCTCGCCCGCCGGCGAAACGACGCTGATGCCGCACTCGCCGATCGTCGCGACGCAGATATTGCCGTTCGCTTCCATCGCGAGGCTGTCGAAGAATTTATAGCCCGCGGGGCGATAGAGCGGGATGCCGGGTCCGCCGGGTCCCGCCGCGTCGTCGACCTTGCCCGGCGCCACGATGTTGAACTGGGTGAGGCGGCAGGTATAGGTTTCGGCGGCGTAAAGCTTGCTGCCGTCGGGCGAGATGCCGATGCCGTTGGGGTTATAGCTCGGGAAGATCACTTCCTCGATGAAGCTGCCGTCGGCCTTGGCATAGAAGATGCCGACGATGTCGTGGCAGCGCGCGGCATAATCGACCTTGCCATGATCGGTGAACCAGAAGCCGCCATGCGCGTCGAACATGATGTCGTTCGGGCCGCGCAAAACGACGCCATGATCGCCCGATTTATACAGCACCTCGACTTCGCCCGTCTCGATATCGATGCGCTCGATCCGCCCGCCCGAATAATCGTCGGCGATGCCATGCGGCGCGAGATAGCCGTTCGATTCGACATAGTTGAACCCGCCGTTGTTGCAGCAATAAAGCTTGCCGTCGGGGCCGATCGCGAGGCCGTTGGGGCCGCCGCCGGGGGTCGCGATGACCTCCTTTTTCCCGCCGGGCCAGCAGCGCGTGATGCGCTTCGCCTCGATCTCGACGACGATGACGCTGCCGTCGTCCATCACCACCGGCGCCTCGGGAAAGCGCAATCCGTCGGCGATCAGTTCAAACTCGGCCATCCCCATCTCCCTTGCGTGTCCGCACTTGCTGTGCTTTGCGGCCATCATGCCCGTTCGCACGCTCTTCGCCACCAATTTCTACGAGGCCGATATCGGCACGCCCGACCTGCTCGAAGAGCTGGAGGAAAGCAGCCGCCTGTTCGCCGAAGAAGATGGTGCCGGCCGGCGCTGGAGCCGCGACCACGGCTATAAGGGCTATACCAGCTACGCGAGCCTCGGCGACCTGCCCGAGCGCGATCCTGCCTTCTATGATCTGAAGAAGCTGCTCGACAAGGAAGTGAAGGCGTTCGCCAAGGCGTGCCACTTCGACCTTGCGAAACCGCTCAAGCTCGACAGCCTGTGGGTCAATGTCCTGAAGCCCGGCGGCACGCACAGCGGCCATATCCATCCGCACAGCATCGTATCGGGAACCTTCTACGTTGCCGTCCCCGCGGGATCGGGCGCGCTGAAACTCGAAGACCCGCGCCTCGCGATGTTGATGGCCGCACCCGGCCGCACCGACGATGCGCCCGAGCATCTTTTGCCCTTCATCTACGCCGAACCCGCCGCCGGCCGCGTCTTCCTCTGGGAAAGCTGGCTCCGCCACGAAGTGATGCCGCATTCGGGCAAGGGCGAACGGATCAGCATCAGCTTTAACTATCGCTGAGCCGGTCCTATATGGGCGCCATCTGACCACCCCATTCCCGTTCGTGTCGAGCGAAGTCGAGACACCCATCGGCGTGGTGCGAGGTCGAGGGGATCTCGACTTCGCTCGATGCGAACGGTTCGGATAGGAATATAATATGACCGCGACCTACGACGCCGACCTCCAGCTCTTCATCAACGGCGCCTGGCGGAGCGGCGAGGGGCGCGACGAGCGGCCGGTCTATAACCCCGCGACCGCGGGCACGATTGCCGAGCTGCCGGTGGCGACGGCGGCCGACCTCGACGAGGCACTCGCCGCGGCGGACCGCGGCTGGCCCGTCTGGCGCGCCAAGACCCCCGACGAGCGCGCCGCGCTGATGCACAAGGCCGCCGGCATCATCCGCGAGCGCGTCGACCATATCGCGACCTTGCTGACGCTCGAACAGGGCAAGCCGATCGCCGAGGCGCGCGGCGAAGTGCTGTCGGCGGCGGGGCTGTTCGACTATTTCGCCGAGCAGGGCAAACGCATCGAGGGCCGCGTGCTCCAGCGCCCGGCGGGGCAGCGCGCGATGGTCACCAAGCATCCGGTCGGGCCGGTCGCGGGCTTCAGCCCGTGGAACTTCCCGGTCAATCTGATGGTCAAGAAAATCGCCCCCGCGCTCGCTGCGGGCTGCGTCGTGATCGCGAAGGCGCCCGAGGAAACCCCGGGCTGCACCAGCGCGATCATGCGCTGCATCGCCGACGCAGGCATTCCGGGTGACGTCGTCCAGCTCGTCTACGGCGACCCCGACCAGATCAGCCGGCATCTGCTGGCGAGCCCGGTGATCCGCAAGGTCAGCTTCACCGGTTCGACCGCGGTCGGCAAGCATTTGATGAAGCTTGCCGCCGACGGGGTGAAGCGGATCACGATGGAACTCGGCGGCCATGCCCCGGTGCTGATCTTCGACGATTGCGACCTCGAAGCCACGCTCGACAAGGTCGTGTGGCAAAAATTCCGCAACGCCGGGCAGGTGTGCATCTCGCCGACGCGCTTCTATGTCCAGCAGGGCATCTACGACGCGTTCGTGAAGGGCTTTGCCGAGCGGACGGCGAAGGTGAAGATCGGCAGCGGCCTCGACGCCGACACGCAGATGGGCCCGCTCGCCAACGCGCGCCGCATCCCCGCATTGGAAGCGCTGGTCGCCGATGCCAAGGCCAAGGGCGCGCGCGTCATCGCGGGCGGCGAGGCGACGGGGGGCGGCTATTTCTTCCAGCCGACCGCGATCGCCGACGTGCCGGTTGAGGCCGATGCGATGAACCACGAACCCTTCGGCCCGATGGCGCTGATCCGGCCCTTCGGCACCGAGGATGAGGCGCTCGAACAGGCGAACCGGCTGCCCTACGGCCTCGCGGCGTTCGCGTTCACCGAAAATGGCCGCCGCATCAATCGCATCGTGGACACGATCGAAAGCGGCATGGTCGGGGTGAACAGCTTTATGATCTCGACGCTCGACACGCCGTTCGGCGGGATCAAGGAATCGGGCTTCGGCAGCGAAAGCGGGCCCGAGGGGCTCGACGGCTATCTCGTTACCAAGGCGGTGCATATTTACTGAGCTACCCAATCCTCCCTGTGGCGAAGCCATGGGGAGGGGGACCGCTCGCGAAGCGAGTGGTGGAGGGGCCGCGCCATAGCCCCTCCGTCAGCGCTTCGCGCTGCCACCTCCCCATCGCTTCGCGACAGGGAGGATTTTCAATCCCGCTCCAGCACCACGAAATCGCGCGCCATCGGCGCCAGGTGCGCGCCGCCGTCGACGAAGATCGTCTGCCCCGTCACCGCCTCGGCGCGCGCGAGATAGACGACCGCATCGGCGATCTGCGCCGGCGTCGGCAGCGCGCCGAGCGGCATAAGCTTCGCCAGTCGCTCGACCTGGGCCGCGCCGTAATCGTCGGTCGCCATCGTCAGCCCCGGTGCCACGGCATTGACGCGCGCGCGGTTCCCGAACGCGACCGCGAGCGTCGCCGTTGCCTGCCACAGCGCCGATTTCGACAGGCTGTACGCGACTTGGTCGGGCACTGGATGGAGAACGCGCTGATCGACGATATTGACGATCGCCGGGCGCTTGCCGTCGCTCGCCGCGACGAGCGCCTTCGCCAGCATCACCGGCGCATGATGATTGACCTGCATCATCTCGGCGAGCGCCGCAGCCGACAGGTCTGTCCACTCGCCCTCGGCAAACAGCGCCGCATTGTTCACGAGCAGGTCGGGAGCGCGACCGAATTTCTCGATCACCGCCGGCAACAGCGCATCCACGGCCGCCGGATCGGCGAGGTCGGCGGCGAAGCGGTGGCTGTGCGCGCCCGTCTCGGCCAGCGCGTCGGCCAGCACCGGATCTGCCTCCCCCGGACTGCGCTTGTGGATCGCCAGCGCATAGCCTTCGCGCGCCAGCCGCGCCGAAATCGCCGCGCCGACGCGGTGTAGCCCGCCCGTGACGAGAGCGAGCTTTTGCGTCACTTCCGAACCCCCAAACGACTTCGGCGCATCGTGATGCCGATCTCTTCGCCTTCCTCGGCGATCGCGAGCTTGACGATCTTGACCTCGACCTCGTGGACCTTGTCGTCCTGCAGGAACAAAGTGTCGATGATATGGTCGGCGACGCTTTCGATCAGCACGAAATGCACATCCTTCGGAATGCCCTCGGTCGCCGCGAATTTCAGGTGCATATAGTTTTTCGACGCGCTCAGCGGCGTCGTCGGATCATAATGGTCGGCCATCGCCAGCTTCGCGCGCACCGAAATGCGCAGCGGCTGCGGCAGATGGGTTTCTTCGGAATAAATGCCGGTCAGCACCTGGACGGTCAGCCCGTCCACTTCCAGCCATAAACTATCGGTCACACGGTCATCCTGTCGAGCGGTGCGACATTCGGCTTTGCAATACCGACGCCGGACCCTAAAGCGCCGCCGCATTAGCGAAAGGGTACGCGTTGGTCGAGTTACTTCCATTGTCCGATATCGAGCCGCAGGCCGTCGAGGATCTCCTCGACGCCGCTTTCGGAACGGATCGCTTTGGACGAACCGCCTATCGCATCCGCGAAGGCGTGGATGCGGTGCCCGAACTCAGCTTTGCGCTGGTCGAGGACGGCGCGCTGGTCGGCACGATCCAGTGCTGGCCGGTCGCGCTCCGTGCGCCCGATGGCGGCGAAGCCCCGCTGGTGATGGTCGGTCCGGTGGCGATCCGCCCCGACGTTCAGCGCGGCGGCCATGGCCGCGCATTGATGGCGCAGATGCTCGATGCCGCAGAAACCCAGGCCGACGGCGCGCTGATGATGATTGGCGATCCCGAATATTATGGCCGTTTCTTCGGTTTTACGGCCGACGCCACGGGGGCATGGGATTTGCCCGGCCCATTCGAGCGCCGCCGTCTGCTCGCCCGGGCGGTGAACGGGCACGACCTGCCGACCGGCGCGGGAATGATCGGTCCGCGCTGACCGCGCACCGGGTTGCACCCTTCGCCCGTCCCCCTATGTCGGAAACATGGTCACCCCCGCGGCATCGCTTCCCAAAGAATTCTCGCAGCTTTCGCTGACCGAGGCGGCGGAATTGCTCGCGGCGCGCAAACTGCCGCCGGTCGATCAGTGGCATCCTGAGCGGACCGGCGACAGCCTTATGGAAATCCGCGCCGACGGCAGCTGGTATCACGAGGGCGGCCGCATCAACCGGCCAGCGATGGTCAGGCTCTTCTCGACGATCCTGCGCCGCGAAGCCGATGGCAGTTATGTCCTCGTCACGCCCGCCGAAAAATTGAGCATCGTCGTTGAAGATACGCCCTTCCGCGCCGTCGAGATGAAAAGCGACGGCGAGGGCGAAGCGCGGAGGCTCGTGTTCCGCCTCGATACCGACGATCTTGTCATCGCCGGGCCCGACCATGTGCTCCGTTTCGGCAGCGACGCAGACAATCCCGATCCGCGGCTGCATGTGCGCGGGGAAATCGGCAACGGCCTCGAGGCGCGGATCGACCGCGCGCTCTATTACGAACTCGTCGAAATGGCGCTCGCCGAGGATGCCGACACGCCCGCGATCTGGTCGAACGGCACGCGCTTCCCACTGGTGGACAGCTGATGCTGTCGGAGAAATTGCGCGCCGCGCTCGATAACCTACTTCCCGATGCGGGCGAGGACGAAGCCTATCTCGGCGCCCCGACCTTGCGCGATGCCGCGGTGCTCATCGCCTTCACCGACCGGCCCGATCCCGGCGTCATCCTGACCCAGCGCCCGCAATGGCTGAGGAGTCATGCGGGGCAGGTCGCCTTTCCCGGCGGCAAGATCGATCCGGGCGACCGCGATGCGGTCGACGCGGCGCTGCGCGAGGCGGAGGAGGAAATCGGCCTCAGCCGCCGCGACGTGATGGTCGCCGGCGTCACCGAACCCTATCGTTCGGGCAGCGGCTATATCATCACCCCGGTGCTCGGGGTCATCCCGCCCGACCTGCCGCTCGATCCCAATCCCGACGAAGTCGAGGACTGGTTCGAGGTGCCGCTCGATATCCTCTTCGATCCCGACAATTATGCGCGCCAGCATGCGAATTTTCAGGGGCACGACCGCCATTATTATGACATGGACTGGCAGGGGCGACGGATTTGGGGCGTGACGGCAGGAATCATCATCAATCTGGCGCGGCGGATGCCGGCGGGGTGGCACCGGTGACCGCGCTGCCCGCCGCCGAATGGCTGGGCCGGCCCGGACTGCGGCGCATCGTCGCCGCGCTGGCCGCCGATGGCGGCGCGGTGAAGATCGTCGGCGGCGCGGTGCGCGATACGCTGCTGGATCTCGCCGTCACCGACATCGACCTCGCAACCCCGCTGCTGCCGCTGGAGGTAACGCGGCGGCTCGAGGCGGCCGATATCAAGGTCATTCCGACCGGCATCGCGCACGGCACCGTCACCGCGATCGCCAGCGGCGACCATCATGAAATCACGACATTGCGCCGCGATGTCGAGACCGACGGACGCCGCGCGACCATCGCCTTCGCCGACGACTGGCGCGACGACGCCGCGCGGCGCGATTTCACGATCAACGCGCTCTATGCCGACCCCGATACCGGCACGGTCGATGACTGGTTCGGCGGCCTTGCCGACCTGCAGGCGGGGCGCGTTGCGTTCATCGGCGACCCCGCGACGCGCATCGCCGAGGATCATTTGCGCATCCTGCGCTTCTATCGCTTCGCCGCGCGTTTCGGGCGCGGCGACCTCGACGCCGTGAGCCACGCCGCGGTGGTGACCGCGCGCCAGTCGCTCAAAAGCCTGTCGCGTGAGCGCATTGCCGACGAGCTGCTCAAGATCTTGTCGCTGCCCGATCCGCGCGCGATTGTCGGGCAAATGGCGGCCGACGGGATTTTCGAGGTCTTGCTGCCCGAACGCGATGCCGGTTTCGCCGCCGCGTTCGACCGGCTGGTGGCCAATGAGGAGGCCGCGGGCGTGGCCGTCGCGCCTTTGCGCCGCCTATCGGCGCTGCTGCCCGCCGACGCCGCCATTGCCGAACAGGTCGCGAGCCGGCTTCGCCTGTCGACGCGCCAGCGCAAACATCTCGCCGCGCTCGGCGGACGCCGCGCCGATACCGTCAGGCCGGTCCGGCAGCTGGCGCATGCGATCGGGGTCGACGCCGCGCGCGACGTGCATCTGCTCGCGGACGATGCGGCTTCGGCACGCACGGCGGTCGAAGCACTATCGGGCTGGACCGTCCCCGAAATGCCGCTCAAGGGCGGCGATATCGTCGCGCGCGGGATTGCCGTCGGCCCCGAGGTCGCGCGCATTCTGAAAGCGGTCGAGGCCGAGTGGGTGGCGGAGGATTTTCCTGATGCGTCGCGCGTGGCGCAGCTCGTCGATCAGAAGATCGGCCGCACCAGCGACTGACGCCAATAATCGAGCGCGTCCTTGCCATCCATCGGCCGCGCGAACAGGAAACCCTGCCCGAAATCGCATCCGAGCGCCGACAGCAACCGCGCCTGGTCGGCGGTCTCGACGCCTTCCGCCGTCGTGCGCATGCCCAGCACTTCCGCCAGGCTCTGGATCGTACGGACGATCGCCACCTTGTCGCGGTCGTCAACCATATGTTCGACAAAGCTGCGGTCGATCTTGAGCACGTCGATCGGCAAGCGCTGGAGATAGGCGAGGTTCGAATAGCCGGTGCCGAAATCGTCCATCGCAACGCGCGCGTCGAGCGCCTTCAGCTCGCTGAGCACCGACAAAGCGAGGTCGGGGTCGCCGATGATCGCGCTTTCGGTGAGTTCGATCATCAGCCGCTCGCCGCCGATCTTATGGCTTTCAAGCGCTTGCCGCACCACCGCGGCGACATCGTCGCGCACCAGCTGGATCGCCGAAACATTGACCGAGAAATAGCAGTCGACGATTCCGCCGCCATTCTGCTTGTCCCAGTCCGCGAGCACCGCCGCCGCCTTGCCGATCGCCCACTGGCCGAGAGGGACGATCAGGCCCGAATCCTCGGCGATGGGAATGAATTCGGTCGGCGAAACCGAATGGCCGCTGCTTGTGTCCCAGCGCGCCAGCGCTTCGAACCCGGCAACGCGGCCGCTCGCCAGTTCGATCAGCGGCTGGAAGGCGAGGTGGAGCCGGTCTTCCTCGATCGCGTTGCGCAGCTCGGTTTCCATCCCGAACCGGTTGTCCGACAGCATTGCCGCTTCGGGCTCATAGATTTCGATGCGGTCGGTCTGCTTCGCGCGTTTGAGCGCGATCTGCGCGTGGCGGATCTGATCGGCGACATCGGTGTCAGCTGCCGGCTGGATCGCGCAGCCGAGCGCGCAGTCGACGCTGACCTTCAATTCGCCGATGCGGAAGGGGTGGTCGAAACAACCGCGGATGCGCCGCGCCATTTCGCGCACATCGGCGCGGCCGCCCACGACGCGCGTCGATATGGCGAATTCGTCGCCGCCGGTGCGCGCCAATATGTCGCCGCTGCGCAGGCTCGATTTCAGCCGCCGCGCGACGGTGATGATCAGCTCGTCGCCGGCCATCGGCCCGATATGTTCGTTGATGCGGCTGAACCGTGCGAGGTCGAGCAGCAGGATCGCATGGTCGGCGGCGCCGACGTCGGTGATCGAGCGCTGTTCGACGAGTTCCTCGAACCCGGCGCGGTTGGGAAGGCCGGTCAGGCTGTCGGACACCAGCTCGCGGCGCAGGTTGCGCTCGGTCATCATTTCCTGCGTCCGGTCGATCAGCGTCAGCAGGAACAGCCCGTCATCGCCCGATTCGGTGGGCAGCGGGCCGATCGAGCCGCGCAGGTCGCGCGCCGCGGGCCCTTCGCCGAGCTGGCAGGAAAATTCCTGCGATTCGTCCGTATATTGCGATGCGCGCTCGATCGCGCGCAGCATTTCGATCGGCGCCTCGACGCCCGCGGGCGACAGGCTCAACCGGTCGAACGCGGCGTTGCTTGCATGGAGCCGGAAATTGCCGCGCGCCATCGGTCTGATCAGCGCGGCCGGAACGGGCAACGCGTCGATCCAGCCGACGAACAATAAGGGCCGGTCTTCGCCGGTTCTATCGATAGGCATAACAGAGGGTTTTGTGCGACCTTTCCCCATTGCCCAATGCCTAGGTCACGGGAAGTAAAGAAGGGATTTACGGCAATAACGAAATACGTTCAGCCGAAACGATTGTTCCTCGGAAAACCGGTCGGAGGCATCCGTCCGGCGGCGCCGCGCGCGACGCGCCACGGTGCCAGGTCGGTTTCGGTGCGCGTGCGGCCGGTGTCGCCGCCCATCGCCCAGCTCAATCCGTCGGCAAAGGCGAAGCTGACCGCGTCGGACAGGCCGCCGTCGCGGTAGCGTTGCAGCATCACGCCCTGCCCGCGCGCCATCACCGGAACCTCGGCGAGCGGGAAGACGACGAGCTTGCGATTTTCGCCGACCACCGCGACGCTGTCGTCACTCGCCGAAACCGGCCGGACGATGGCGAGCGCGGCCTTGGGCTTCAGGTTGACGACGTTGCGGCCCTTGCGCGTTTCGGCGACGACTTCGGCCATTTGCGCGACGAAGCCGTGGCCGCTCGTCGAGGCGAGCAGCAGCCGGCCATCGGCGCTCGCCGGGATCATCGCGACGATCCGCGCCTCGGGGTCGATGTCGACCATCAGGCGCAGCGGTTCGCCAAAACCGCGCCCACCGGGCAGCTTGTCGGCGCCGACGGTGAAGAAACGCCCGTCGCTCGCCGCGATCAGCAGCTTGTCGGTCGTCTGCGCGTGCGCGGCGAACAACAGCTCGTCGCCTTCCTTGAACTTGAATTCGATCCACTGGTCGGCGGCGACATGGCCGCGCTGGGCGCGGATCCAGCCGCGTTTCGAGAGGATCACCGTCACCGGTTCCTTCTCGATCATCGCGTCGAGGGGAATGTCGCGCGCCGGCGCCGCTTCGGATATCGTCGTGCGCCGGGCGCCGAGCAGGGTTTCGAGCCCATATACCGCCCGCAGTTTCTCAAGATCCTTGCGCAGCCGGGTCTTCTGCCGCGCCGGGCTCTCGACCAGCTTGACCAGCTCCTCGCGCTCGGCAGTCAGGTCGGCCTGTTCGCGCTTCAGCTCCATTTCCTCGAGCCGGCGCAACGAGCGCAGCCGCATGTTGAGGATCGCCTCGGCCTGCCGGTCGGTCAGGATGAATTCTTCGATCATCACCGGCTTCGGCTCGTCCTCGGTACGGATGATCTCGATGATCCGGTCGAGGTTGAGGAAGGCGATGATATAGCCCGCGACCAGCTCCAACCGGTCGTCGATCTTCGCGATACGATGCTGCGCGCGGCGGACGAGCACGACGATCTGGTGCTGCAGCCATTCGGTGAGCAGCTGGTGCAGCCCCATCACCTTCGGCGTGCGCGTCGCGTCGAGGACGTTGAGGTTGAGCGCGAAGCGGTTTTCGAGGTCGGTCAGCCGGTACAGGCTTTCCTTGAGGATGTCGGGATCGACGTTGCGGCTCTTGGGCTCGATGACGATGCGCAGATCCTCGGCGCTTTCGTCTCGAACATCCTCGAGGATCGGGAGCTTCTTGTCGGCGATCAACTGCGCGATCTGTTCGATCAGCTTGCCCTTGGCGACCCCGTACGGAATCTCACTGATGACCAGCTGCCAGGTGCCCCCCGATTGCTTCTCGATCCCGCTGTCTTCCCAGCTGCCATCGCCCAGCTTGCCGGTCGAAAAACGCGCGCGGACGCGGAAACCGCCGCGTCCGGTCTCATAGGCATGCGCGATCGTCTCGGGGCTGTCGACGACGATGCCGCCGGTCGGGAAATCGGGGCCTTTGACATGCTCGAGCAGTTCGGCGAGCTCGGCGCGCGGGTTCTCGATCAGCACCAGCGCGGCATCGATCACCTCGGCGGCGTTGTGCGGCGGGATGTTCGTCGCCATGCCGACCGCGATCCCGCTCGCGCCATTGGCGAGCAGATTCGGGAACAGCCCCGGCATGATCTCGGGCTCTTCGTCTTCGCCATTGTAGGTCGGCTTGAAATCGACCGTGCCCTCGTCGAGCCCCTGCATCAGGTCGACCGCCACGCGCGTCAGCCGCGCTTCGGTATAGCGGTACGCCGCGGCATTATCGCCGTCGATGTTGCCGAAATTGCCCTGACCGTCGACGAGCGGGTAGCGGAGCGAGAAATCCTGCGCGAGGCGGACCATCGCGTCATAGACCGCAACATCGCCATGCGGGTGGAATTTACCGATGACGTCGCCAACGACGCGCGCCGATTTCTTGTAGCCTTGGCTTGGGTCGAGCCGCATCGCGCGCATCGCCCACAGCAGGCGGCGGTGGACGGGCTTCAATCCGTCGCGCAGATCGGGAAGCGAACGCGCGGTGATCGTCGACAGCGCATAGACGAGATAGCGTTCGGACAGCGCGCTGTCGAACGGGGTATCGGTCATGCCGGGGACGGGTTCTGAAGGCGGAAGGTCGTCTGTCGTGCTGGCCATTGTTGGGCGCGATAGCAAGGCTGGCGCGCCAAGGCAAAGGCGAAGCGTCTTCGCTCTTGTGCCAACGCGAAGCCGCACTAGGTTCCGACGTCAACAACACCCGTCATTCCCGCGAAGGCGGGAATCCCGCTTCTCTGGCTCCAATGAAGAAAGCGGGATTCCCGCCTTCGCGGGAATGACGAAGAAAGAACCGGGCTTACGAGGGAGGAAATTTTTTGACCGAAATGGGAGCTGCCGCAACTCGCAAAAGCATCTGGTCGCGGGCCAGGGAGATGGCGCAGCAGGCGCCGCCCGAGCGCAACCGCTACGTCGATTTCCTCCGCGCGCTGTCGATTCTCGCGGTCGTCGTCGGTCACTGGCTCGTCGCCGCGCCCTATATGAAGGACGGCGCGGTCGAGGGCGGGCATTTGCTAGGCATCCTGCCGTGGACGCAGTGGCTGACCTGGGGTTTCCAGGTGATGCCGCTCTTCTTCCTCGTCGGCGGTTTTTCGAACGGCATGTCGTGGGCGGCGACGCTGCGCAAGGGGGGCAGCTACGAAAGCTGGTATAGCGGGCGGCTGCAACGGCTGATCAACCCGGTGCTCCCGCTATTCCTGATCTGGACGCTCGTCGCGATGTTCGGGACGCTCGCGGGGATCGATCGCGGTATCGTCGCGATGGCGGCGCAGCTCGCGCTGATCCCGGTGTGGTTCCTGTCGGTTTACCTGATGGTTGCGGCGGTCGTGCCGCTGACGTGGAAGGCATGGAAACGCTGGGGATTCGCCTCCTTCTGGGCGCTCGTCGCGGGCGCGGTGGCGATCGACGTCGCGGCGCTGCGCTTCGACGTGCCGTACGTCAATTTCCTCAACTTCGCCTTCGTCTGGCTCGCGATCCACCAGCTCGGCTTTGCGTGGAGCGAGGGGCGGCTGGCGCCGGGCAGGGCGCTTTTGTGGGGTGTGGGCGGGCTGGCCGCGCTCGCGTTGCTCGTCGGCTTCGGGCCCTATCCGGTCGCGATGATCGGCGTCCCGGGAAGCGGCCTCAGCAATTCGATGCCGCCGACACTCGCGCTGCTGGCGCTCGGCATCGCACAGGCGGGCTTCGCGCTTGCGCTCGAACCCGCAGCGCGGCGGATGCTCGCTGATCTCCGCCTCTGGACCAGCGTCGTGCTCGTCAACGGCATGATCATGACGATCTACCTCTGGCACCTTACCGCCTTCGTGCTCGTGATGGTCGCGGCGTGGCTGCTCGGCGGCATCGGGCTCGACGTGGCGCCGGGCAGCACGTCATGGTGGCTCGCGCGCCCGGTCTGGTTCATCCTCTACATCGCGGCGCTTTTCCCGCTGATCACGCTCTTCGCGCGCTATGAACGCGCGAGCAAGGACAGCGGCGAGGTGCCGCACTGGCGCCTGATCGTCGGGCTGCTCTTCATCTGCGCCGGGCTCGGCGCGACGGCCGCGATCAGCATCGCAAGCCCGCTCGGCGTCACCGGCGTACGCCTCTGGCTCGTCGCGCTGCCCTTCGTCGGCGCCGCGATCGCGCAATTCGGTCCGATCCATCGGCTGACGCAGTCGCGGGCATGATGCGCAGGTGTGGCGAATGCTGATCCGCTATGGTGTGGAGAACGGCCGCAGCCCCTTCGTCATCCCGGGCTTGACCCGGGACCCGCCTTCCTTCGTCCCAAGGGCAACGGATCAAAGCCAAAATCCTCGGCCAGATCGCGCCACGTCGGATTCATTGCGATGATCAGTTCATATTTCCACGATCGCAGCCATCGCTTGATCCGCTTTTCGCGCAGGATGGCAGAATCCATCGTGTCATGGCCTTCGAACCAGACGAGACGCTTGATTCCATAATCCTTGGTGTAGCCTTCGAAGGTCTCTTCACGATGCTGGTGGATGCGCTGGACGAGGTTCGACGTAACCCCGGTGTAAAGCGTGCCGTGCGATGAACGCGCGAGAATATAGACGCAGGGATAGCGCTCCATCGTCACATGAAAAGGCAAGGCAGGCCCCGGGTCAAGCCCGGGGTGACGGTGAATGATGTCACTTGCCGATCGAAAACCGCCGTCGGCGGACACCGCCAAAAGAAAACCGGCGCGGATCGCTCCGCGCCGGGCTCCCTCGGTAAATCGTGCGAAATGCTATGCGTCAGGCGACGCGGCGCACTTCATTGCCTTCGTCGTCGATATCGCGAAGGACATAACCGCGGCCCCAGACCGTCTCGATGTAATTTTCGCCGTGGCAGGCGAGCGCGAGTTTCTTGCGCAGCTTGCAGATGAAGACGTCGATGATCTTCAGCTCGGGCTCGTCCATCCCGCCGTACAGGTGGTTCAGGAACATTTCCTTGGTCAGCGTCGTGCCCTTGCGCAGGCTCAGCAGCTCGAGCATCTGATATTCCTTGCCGGTCAGATGCACGCGCGTCGTATCGACCTCGACCGTCTTGGTGTCGAGGTTGACCGCCAGCTTGCCCGTCTTGATGACGCTCTGGCTGTGGCCCTTCGACCGGCGGACGACCGCATGGATGCGCGCGACCAGTTCGTCGCGGTGGAACGGCTTGGTGACATAATCGTCGGCGCCAAAGCCGAACGAGCGCACCTTCGAATCCATTTCCGAAATGCCCGACAGGATCAGCACCGGCGTCTGCACCTTGGCGGTGCGGAGCTTCTTCAGCACGTCATAGCCGTGCATGTCGGGCAGGTTCAGGTCGAGCAGGATGATGTCGTAATCATAGAGCTTACCCAGGTCCAGGCCTTCCTCACCAAGATCGGTGGTATAGACGTTGAAGCCCTCGGTCGTGAGCATCGTATCGATCGCTTTCGCGGTCGTCGGCTCGTCCTCGATCAGCAGTACGCGCATTGGGCACCCCTTTTTCCCACGATAATCCCGCGAACCCGATCGCATGACCATCAAGGATGTCACCGACCAAACCCCCGTTGCAGGACTGCCGGAACATTAACCACGAAACTAATGAAGGGAAAAGGTTAATTTTGATTTAACCCGCAGAAGTCCGCGAGTCGCGGCCATTTTGCAACAGTCGCTCAGGCCGTTTTCGGATCATGGTGAAGCGCCACATAGCGATCATGTGCGCCGGTACAGGACATCTTCAGCGTGTCGACCAGATGGTCCGAAAGCGCGCGCACGCGCGCCGGGCGCAGCCGCGATGGCGGCGACAACAGGTGCAGGTGCGACTGCGGCAACGACCAGTCGGTCAGGATCGGGACGACCGCGCCCGATGCCAGTGCTTCGGTGGCGATGAAGTCAGGCAGCGAGGCGATTCCGACCCCCGCGACGACCAAGGGCACCGCGACGTCGCCATTGTTCGCGAACAGCGGCCCGGTCGGCAGCACGGTCGCCTCCTCGCCCTTGCGGTGGAAATGCAGTGGCATCGCGCGCTGGCGGTGGCCGTAACCGATCAGCCGGTGGCCGGCGAGTTCGAGCGGATGTTTCGGGGTGCCATGCTTTTCCAGATAGGCGGGGCTCGCGATCACCGACGCCGCGACCGGCGCGATCGTGCGCGCGAGCAGGCTCGAATCGGCGAGCGGCGAAATGCGCAGCGTCAGGTCGATGCCTTCGGCGACCGGATCGTTACGCGCATCGCTCAGCAGCACCTCGATCTCGACCGCGGGGTGCTGCTCGAGAAAGACCGCGAGCGGCGGGCCGAGCACCTTGATCCCGAAGCTCATCGGCGCGGCGAGGCGGATCGGGCCCGCGAGGTCGACGCGGTCGCCGCGTGCAGCTTCCGTCGCGGCGGTCGCCGCCGCGACCATCGCGCGCGCCTCGTCGAGCAGCCCCGCGCCCGCGGTCGACACCGCGACGACGCGCGAACTTCGGTGCAGCAGGGTGATGCCGAGCGACGCCTCGAGCCGGGTCACCGCTTTCGACACGCTCGCCTTCGACAGGCCGAGCGATGCCGCCGCCGCGGTAAAGCTGCCGCCGTCGGCAACAGCGACAAAACAGGCCCAGCCTTCATAGTCGGGAAGTGCCACGCAATAGCTCCTGAATGGAAACGATGGTTTTCCATCTACGCTATTTTAGAAACGATCGAAATGCCTATTTTGTCCTCAACAGCAGCGCATCCGCATCGCCGATGTGCGCAACGATTGAGAAGATACGAAAGGACAAGGCCATGATCGACATCCGCAAATTCGACAGCTTGGGCCACGCCGACCACGGCTGGCTCGACGCCCGTCACCATTTCTCGTTCGCGAACTACCACGACCCGAAACGGATGGGCTGGGGCGCGCTGCGCGTCTGGAACGACGATGCCATCGCGGCGCAGTCGGGCTTCCCCCCGCATCCGCACCGCGACATGGAAATCATCACCTATGTCCGCACCGGCGCGATCACGCACCGCGACAGCATGGGCAATAGCGGCCGCACCGCGGCGGGCGATGTCCAGGTGATGAGCGCCGGCACCGGCGTGACGCACAGCGAGTTCAACCTTGAGGATGAGGAAACGACGCTGTTTCAGATCTGGATCATGCCCGACCGTGACGGCGGCAATCCTGGCTGGGGCGCACGCCAGTTCCCCAAGGCCGACCGGTCGGGCCAGTTCGTGACGCTGGCGAGCGGGATCGAGGGCGACGAAGCGCTGCCGATCCGCGCCAACGCCCGCGTCGCCGCGGCGACGGTGAATGCCGGTGAGAGCGTTTCCTATGACCTCGAAGCCGGGCGCCACGCCTATCTGGTCGCCGCCAAGGGCCGCATCCGCGTCAACGGCGCGGACGCCGATCCCCGCGACGGCATCGCGCTCCGTGATGTCGGCACGATCGAGGTCGAGGCGCTCGACGACGCCGAGCTGGTGCTCGTCGACAGCCTCTAAGAAGCCCCGGGGCCGCCGACGTCCCCTCCCTGACGGCGGCCCAACCGGTGCCGCGAGTTCTCCCCGAAAGCACGGGCGGCTCGCGGCACCCCCCTCTCCCCGAAGTGAAAAGGAGTACCCCGATGACCCATATTCTTCGCATCGACGCCAGCGCCCGCAACGAAGGTTCGACCACGCGTCCGCTCGCCGACCAACTGGTGAACCGTCTCGTTGAACAGGGTTACGGCGCCACCGTAACCCGCCGCGATCTCAATGCCGCGCCGCCCGCGCTGCTCACCGAAAGCTGGATCGGCGCCAACTTCACCGATGAAGATGCGCGCAGCGACGAGCAAAAGGCTGTGCTCGCGGGGTCGGACGAACTGATCGCCGAACTCGAAGCCGCCGACACGGTCGTTATCACCGCGCCGATCTATAATTTCGCGATCCCCGCGTCGCTCAAAGCCTGGGTCGACCTGATCGCCCGCGCGCGCCGCACCTTCCGCTATACCGAAGCCGGTCCCGAAGGGCTGCTGACGGGCAAGCGCGCGTTCATCGTTTTTGCCTCGGGCGGCGTGCCGCTCGGCAGCGAGGTCGATTTCGCGAGCGGTTACCTGAAGCATATCCTCGGCTTCGTCGGCATCACCGACGTCACGATCATCGCCGCTGACGGCCATATGATGGACGGCGAAGCGGTCGCTCGCGCCACGTCGGCGATCGGCGAACTGAAGCAGGCTGCCTGAACCGATGCGCCGTCTCCCGAGCCTTTTCCTTTCGCATGGCTCGCCGATGATGGCGCTCGAGCCCAGCCCGGCGCGGACCTTCCTCGCCGGGCTGGGTGCCGGGCTCCCGCGCCCGCAGGCGATCCTTGTCGTGTCGGCGCACCATGATGCGGCGTATCAGGGTGGCCGCGCGACCGTCACCGCATCGCCCGCGCCGCCGACGATCCACGACTTCGGCGGCTTTCCCGACGAACTGTTTGCGATGCGCTATCCCGCGCCGGGCGACCCGGCGCTCGCGACGCACGTAGTCGATCTGCTCGCCGGCCACGGCCTGTCCGTCACCGCCGATCCCGACCGCGGGCTCGATCACGGCGCCTGGGTGCCGCTCTCGCTCATCTACCCCGACGCCGATATTCCGGTGGTCCAGCTCTCGATCGCCTCGAACGCCTCGCCCGAATGGCATTATGCGCTCGGGCAGGCGCTCGCGCCGCTCCGCGACGACAATGTGCTGATCGTCGGATCGGGCAGCATCACGCACAACCTCCGCGCGCTGTTCGCGGCGCGCCTGCCGATCGACGCTCCCGCGCCGGCATGGGTCAGTGATTTCACCGACTGGATCGCCGAACGCATGGTCGCTGGCGCAGTCGATGACGTCCTCCACAGCGTCGAACGTGCGCCGCACGGTCGCGACAATCACCCGACCCCCGACCATATATTGCCCCTGTTCGTGGCGATGGGGGCAGGCGGGGCCTCGTTCAACGCCGAGCGGCTGCACCACAGTGTAACCTATGGCCTGCTCGCCATGGACGTTTACGCTTTCGACTAGGCAGCAGCCCGCCTATAGCGCGCCATGCTCCTTTCAGATCGTGTTCTCTTCCTCGACGGCGAGGCCCTTGTCATCGACAAGCCCGCGGGCCTTCCCGTCGACGCGCCGCGCGACGGCAGTATCAGCCTCGAAAATCATCTCGACCTGCTCAAGTTCGGCTTCAAACGCTGGCCGCTCGCGGTCCACCGGCTCGACCGCGACACCTCGGGCTGCCTGCTCCTCGCGCGCAATCCCAAGGCGCACGGCCGTTTCACCCGCGCGTTCGAAAGTCGCGAGGTCGAGAAGCAATATCTCGCGATCGTCGACGGCGTGCCCGACGGCGACGGCGGCACGATCGACCTGCCGCTGTCGAAGGTGTCGACCGCCGAAGAGGGCTGGCGCATGATCGGTGACCCGAAGGGCAAGCCCTCGGTCTCGCATTGGGAAAAGCTCGCCGTCGTCGGCGACCGCGCGCTGCTTCGCTTCCGCCCCGAAACCGGCCGCACGCACCAGCTGCGCGTCCACGCGCTCGAAGGGCTCGGTTTCCCGCTCGTCGGCGACCCCGTCTACGGCCGCGGTGGCACCAAAACGCGCACCTTGCTCCACGCCGAAAGGCTCGTCGTAAAACGTGACGTCAAGCCGTCGATAATTGCCGAGGCGCCGTTCCCCGACAGCTTCATCGCCTTGGGCTTCGCGGCACCGGAGGGAGCGGAGCCAACGCGTGGCTGAGATCCCCGAAAGCGCGATCAGTGAAAAGTTTCTCGCCGGCACGGGGCCGGGCGGACAGAATGTCAACAAGGTCGCGACCGCGTGCCAATTGCGCGTTAATGTCTATGCGCTCGGCCTCACGCCCGACGCGTTCAAACGACTGAAAACCCTCGCGGGCAGCCGGATGACCACCGAGGGCGAACTCATCATCCTCGCGCGCCGCTATCGCACGCAGGAAGCGAACCGCGCCGACGCCCGGCAGCGCCTGTCCGAACTGATCGACGCCGCGCTCGTCCGCCCCGAACGCCGGATCAAGACCAAGCCGAGCAAGGCCGCCAAGGCACGCCGCGTCGACAGCAAGAAAGCGCGCAGCAGTGTCAAGGCCGGTCGCGGACGGGTGCGCGGAGCCGACTAGCCTTGCGATGACCAGCCTCTACCGCCTCGATGCCCCCGCCAGCACGATTGCCGCGGCGTTCGGCGCCGACGCCGGCAATGACCCCTGGACCGGCGATTATGTCGCGCCGGGGCGCCCCGCGCCAGTGATCGTCAGTGACGGCCGCGGCGGATCGCGGCGTTATCTGCGTCCGAAACTCTGGGGTGTTCCGCCGCCGCCGCAGGGCGACCGGCCGGTCACCAGCGTCCGCAACCTTGAAAGCCCGTTCTGGATCGGCACGCTGCGCCATGCCGAACTCCGCTGCCTGATCCCCGCGACCGCCTTTGCCTATTGGTCGGGCGCCGACGGCGCGCGGCGCCAGCACTGGTTTTCGGTGCCGTCGCGGCCGGTCTTCGCCTTTGCCGGAATCCATCGGCAGGGCGACGACTGGCCCTGCTTCGCGGTGCTTACGACCGATGCCAATCGGCTGGTTGCGCATCATCAGCCAAAGGGCATGCCGGTGATCCTTCGCCCGGAGGATTATGCTATCTGGCTGAGCGGTGAATGGCGCGCCGCCGTGGCGCTCGCGGTCCCTTTTCCCAGCCAGTTGATGGCGGTTGGCGACACCCCGCCGGTGTAGCCGATTTTCACCATATCGCTTCACTTTGGGGTAACCAACGGCGGCCTAAAAGCAGTTCGACCAAGAATGAAATGCAGGGACCGAATCCGTGTTGGGGAATCGCACCATCGAAACCAGGAAAGCGCCCACCGCCGGGCGCGGCGCCGAGCGCGCACCCGTGACCGCACGCGCGCGTTTCCGCGAACCGGGGCTAAACCCCTTCGACGTCGAACTGTTCGACCTGTCGTCGACGGGCTTTCGCATGGTGACGTTTTTCCGGCCGCAGATCGGCAAGCATATCTGGGTGAACCTGCCCGGGCTCCAGCCTTTGGAAGCCGTCGTCCGCCGCGCCGATGGCAACAATTATGGTTGCGAATTCGTCAACCCGCTTCACCCGTCGGTGGCGAAGCATCTGCAGGTCAAGCTGCGCGGCCAGTAAGCCGGCTCAGCCCTCGGGCTTCTCGGACTTCTTCAAGATATGCTTCCACTCAGCGGGCGTTACGCGCCCGACCGACAGCCGCGACTGGCGGATCAAATCCATGTCGGCGAGCTTGGGATCGGCCTTGATCGCCGCCAGCGTCACCGGGTTGGCAAGCGCACGAACGGGCGCGACGCGCACCACGACCCACGGCGCGCCCTTTTCGGCGGTCGGATCAGGAAAGCTCTCTTCGGTGATCTCCATGATCCCGACGCATTCCTTGCCGATATTGCTGTGATAGAAGAGCGCCTCGTCGCCGACCTTCATCGCCATCAGATTGAGTTTGGCGGTGTGGTTGCGTACCCCGTCCCACATCCCCGTGCCGTCCTTGACGAGTTGTTCCCACGCATAGGCGTCGGGTTCGGATTTCATCAGCCAATATGATTTTGCCATGCGCTCTCTTAGCAAGCATCGCCGGTTTGAAAAGAGCGAGCCTCTTTCCCTGCCTCGTCGACGGTCCTACATGCGGGAACAGAGTCGCGAAGGCCTAAGCTTCGCCCAATATGGATGATAAGATGACTGCCGCAGTTCCCACCATTTCGATGTCGCTCCCCGCCGACCAGTTCGCGAAGGATTTCGGCGCGTCGTTCGAACGCTTCGGTTTCGCGATGATCACCGATCATGGCATCGACCCCGCGCTGATCGACGAAGCCTGGGACAAGGCGAAGGCCTTTTTCGCGTTGCCCGAGGAAACCAAGCGCGCCTATCATATCGCCGGCGGCGGCGGCGCGCGCGGCTACACTCCGTTCGGGACCGAGATCGCCAAGGGCGCGAAGGAAGTCGACCTCAAGGAATTCTGGCACGTTGGCCGCGACCTGCCCGCGGGGCACCGCCTTGCCGCGCAGCAGCCAAACAATGTCTGGCCCGCCGAGGTCGACGGCTTTCGTACCGCTTATGACAAGCTCTTCGCCGAATTCGACCGCGTCGGCGCGCGTCTCCTCTCCGGTATCGCGCGCTACCTCGGCCTCGCGCCCGATTTCTTCGACGACACGGTCGCCGACGGCAACAGCGTGATGCGCCTGCTCCATTATCCGCCCGTCGAAGCCCCGGCGAAGGGAATCCGCGCCGAGGCGCATGAGGATATCAACACGATCACGCTGCTGCTCGGCGCCGAGGAAGCCGGGCTCGAAATCCTTGACAAGGACGGCAGCTGGCTCCCCGTATCGCCGCCTCCGGGCGCAATGGCGGTCAACGTCGGCGACATGCTCCAGCGGCTGACCAACAACAAGCTGCCCTCGACCACGCACCGCGTCCGCAACCCCGATGCGGGCCGCGCGAGCGTCGCGCGCTATTCGATGCCCTTCTTTCTGCACTTCCGCTCGGACTATCCGATCGAGACGCTCGAAAGCTGCGTCGACGCGTCGCACCCGAATTTATATCCGACGCCGATCACGGCGGACGAGTATCTGCAGGAGCGGCTGCGCGAGATCGGGTTGAAGAAATAAGCGCATGACGGTTCCGGGGTGGTTAGCTGCCATCCCCTCCTTTGTCATCCCGGACTTGATCCGGGATCCACCGCAGCGTTGAAGTCATGGACCCCGGATTAAGTCCGGGGTGACGATGATGGATATGTCAGCAACTGGTCGAAATCAGCCTACCGCCCCTCCCAATAATCGAACACCGCCTGCTGCTGCTCGCGAATAAACCGCGCCGCCGCCGCCCCTTCCCACGGGCCGTCATAGCCGAGCAACAAAGCCGTCCCGCCGACCCACCAGCCTTGCCCGGGCAGCCGGTCGCTCTCGCGCACCACCAGCACCGCCAGATCGGGTTCGCCGTCCAGCGCGCTGAGGCGGTCGACTTCCTCCAGCGTCCGGCACACCGCGCGCATCTTGGGCCGGGTGAAGCGGAAACCGAGGTCGCCGAGCAGTTCGGAGTAGCTGACGCTGCGCCCCGCGCGCGCCGCCTCGACCAATATCGCGCGGATCCGCGGCGCGTCGCCGAGCGCCGACACATCGGCCGGGCTTTCCTCGCCGCCTAAACCCTGGTCTTTGGCGGCCATGGAATGAATCCGGAGGTGCGCGCGACATAATCGGCATAATCGGGCCGCGTCTTGTGCAGCCCCTTTTCGAGAAGTGCCTTGCCCGACCATCTGGTGAGCGTGAAGGTCAGGAAGACCGGCCCGATCACACTCGCGAGCGCGGGCGCCCAGCCGAGGTCGGCGACGATCAGCCAGAGGCCCCACCAGGTCAAAGCGTCGCCGAAATAATTGGGATGGCGCGTATAACGCCAGAGGCCCGTGTCGAGCACCTTGCCCTTGTTCGCGGGGTTTTTCCGAAAGGCGTCGAGCTGCGCGTCGCCGATGCTTTCGAACGCGATGCCGGCGAGCGCCGCCGCCGCGCCGATCCAGCCGATGACGCCGACGCTTGCGGCCGGGTCGCGCGCGCTCGCCCAGATACCGATTTGCGTGGGCAGGCAGGTGATGAAGAGCAGGGGCGCCTGCGTCAGGAAAACCATGACAAGCGCGGTCTTCGCCCAGCTCCACCTCCGCTTCTCCATCGAGAGCGCGAGGATTTTCTTGTAGCGCGGGTCCTCGCCGTGGCTCGCCCAGCGGATCGTCAGATGGATCGCGAGCCGCAGTCCCCATAGCGAGGTCAGGCCGAGGAGCAGCTTGGCATGCATGCCCTCCGCGCCGACCTGCCACCATGTGCCCCACGCGAGCAGCACCATGCCGAACGCCCAGAAGGCGTCGATGAACGACACGTCGCGGATCAGGGTCGCGATGCCCCAGAGCAGCAGGATCGCGCCCAGCAATCCGCCGAAATTGATCGTCAGCAGCAAAAGGGCGTCACTCACGCGCGCATGTCCCGTTCCTCATCGCGGCCGACGATGTCATCGATCGAGCGCGCCTGCCGCTCGGGGAATCGAGCGCTATGGCTCTTATATACCTCAAAAACCTTCATCATGTCGGCGCGAAAGTCGCCTGTGGGCCAGATCAGCGGGCCGAGCCCGCCGGTCTTGGTGCCATAATCCATGAAGCCGACGACGAGCGGAACCTTGGCGGCCATCGCGATCTGATAAAAGCCGGTGCGCCATTTCGCCGTCTTGCCGCGTGTGCCTTCGGGCGCGACGGTCAGCATGAATTCGGCGCGGCGCGCGAATTCATCGACCATCTGCTGGACGACATTGCCGCCGCCGCGGCGATCGACCGGGACGCCGCCCATCTGGCGGATGAAGCCGCCGAGCGGCCAGCGGAACAGCGATAATTTGCCCATGAAAAAGGGCCGGATCTTGAGGTCGGCGGTCAGCCCGAGGAAATTGACGAAATCCCAATTGCTCGTGTGCGGCGCCGCGATCAGGATGAAGCGGCGCGGTTCGGGCACCTCGCCGACGGCTTTCCATCCGCGAATCCGGTACAGCAAAAGCAGCAGGCGGCGCACCGCGCGCGCCACCAGCCCCGGCGGGTCGTCATTCATTCGTGTCACGCTTGGTCCTCTCCCATGGCCCGAATTGCGCGAAAGCCCGTCGTGGTGCAAGGGGGTGCGCATCGCGGCTTGCGGCGATGCCGTGTTTCTGCTCCCTTCATCCGCAAAACAGGGGAGAAATTGATGAAGACGCTGTCCGCGCTGCTGACGTCCGCCATGCTGCTTGCCGCGCCCGCGATCGCCGCCGAGGCGCAGCCGCGCCCCGACCAGCTCGCGTTCCGCGACCTTTACAAGGAGCTGGTCGAAACGAACACAACGCTCTCGTCGGGCAGCTGCACGCTCGCTGCGGAGCGCATGGCCACGCGGCTGAAGGCGGCGGGCATACCGGCGAGCCAGCTGACCTTGTTCGCCACCGCTGAAAACCCCAAGGAAGGCGGTCTCGTCGCCGTCTATCCGGGCACCAGCAAGACCGCGAAGCCGCTCCTGCTCGTCGCGCATATCGACGTCGTCGAAGCGAAGCGCGCCGACTGGGAACGCGATCCGTTCGTCATGGTCGAGGAGAATGGCTATTTCTATGGCCGCGGCACCGCCGACGACAAGGCGCAGGCCGCGGTGTGGGTCGACACGCTGATCCGTTTCCAGCAGGCGGGCTACAAGCCCAAGCGCACGGTGAAAGTCGCGCTGACCTGCGGCGAAGAAACCAACGGTGCGTTCAACGGGGTCGAATGGCTCGCCGCGAACAAGCGCGACCTGATCGACGCCGAATTTGCATTGAACGAAGGCGGCGGCGGCGACAGCGATGGAAAGGGCAAGGTGCTCAGCCAGTCGGTGCAGGTCGGCGAAAAGACCTTCGCGAACTTCCGGTTGGAGACGAGAAACCCCGGCGGGCACAGCTCGGCGCCGGTGCCCGACAATGCGATCTACGAGCTTTCGCGCGCGCTCACCAAGGTTGCGGATTATGATTTCCCGGTCGAGATGACCGACACGACGCGGCGCTTTTTTGCCGAAGCCGGCGCCGCGCGCGGCGACGAGACGGGCAGGGCGATGGCCGCGCTGGCGAAGAACCCCGCCGACAAGGCGGCCGAGGCGATCGTCAACAAGGACCCGTTCCTCCACAGCAATTTGCGCACCACCTGCGTCGCGACGTTGCTGGATGGCGGCCATGCCCCGAACGCGCTGCCGCAGCGCGCGGGCGCGAACATCAATTGCCGCATCTTCCCGGGGCACAGCATCGAATCGATCAGGGACGAACTCGGACGTGTGATCGGCGATCCGGGCGTCACGATAACCCAGCTGCCGCCCAAGCGCCCCGCGCCGCCCGCACCGCCGCTCGACCCGAAGATCATCGGCCCGATGCAGACGCTCGTCGACAAATATTGGCCGGGGCTGAAGGTCATCCCGTCGATGGCGAACGGTTATACCGACGCAACCTTCCTCGGCGCGGTCGGCATCCCGACCTATGGCATCCCCGGCATGTGGGGCGACCCCGATGGCAATGGCGCGCACGGCCTCAACGAACGCATGGAAGTGCGCTCGGTCTATGTCGGCCGCGATTATATGTTCGATCTGGTGAAGGCGTACGCCGACAAGCCTTGACGGGATTTGGCCTTAACCGACGAACGCGCGCTCGATGACGAAGTCGCCGGGCGAAGCGTTCGAGCCTTCCTTGAAGCCGATCTCTTCGAACCGGGCCTGCAGGTCGCGGATCATCGCCATGCTGCCGCACATCATGATGCGGTCGGTGGCGGGATCGAAGGCGCTCGGGCCGGTCAGCGGATGGCCAAAGAGCAGTCCGTTTTCGATCAGCGCGTCGATGCGGCCCGTCGTGGGGAAGGGCTCGCGCGTCACCGTCGGCAGATAGTGGAACTGGAGGAGCGCCTGATCCTGCACAAGCGGATCGCCCGCAAGCTGGCTTTCGAGCTCGTCGCGGAAGGCGAGGTCGCTGACCTGCCGCACGCAATGCACGATCACGATCTGGTTGAAACGCTCGTAAATGTCGGGGTCGCGGGCGAGGCTGAGGAAAGGGGCAAGCCCCGTCCCGGTCGACAGCATGAACAAACGCCGCCCGGGGGTCAGCGCGTCGGCGACGAGCGTCCCCGTCGGCTTGCGGCCGAGATAGACGGGATCGCCCGGTTGGATCAGCTGGAGGCGCGAGGTCAGCGGGCCATCGGGCACTTTGATCGACAGGAATTCGAGCTCGTCGGCATAGGCGGGGCTCGCGATCGAGTAAGCGCGCAGCAGCGGGCGGCCTTCGCCGGGCAGGCCGATCATCACGAACTCGCCCGACCGGAAGCGAAAGCTCGGCGGCCGCGTGATCGTGAAGCTGAACAGATGCTCGTTCCAATGGCGCACCGAACGCACCTCCTCGACGGTCAGCGAGGCGGAGGGGGCCAGCTTGGCGGCTTCGGCAATACGGTCACTCATCACTTTGGACTTTCCTGATGTGTCATGGTGCCGGCCGCGAGGGCCGGCATATCGAATCCCGTCGCGACCAGCCGGTCGATCGCGGCGCCCATCGCTTTGGCGATCGGGCCGACGCTTTCTCCCTCGGCCAGCAAGGCCAGCGTCGCATGGGCATTTGCGGCGTTCTCAAGCGAAAAATCGCGCCAGAGTCCAAGCAGAATTGCTTCATCCTCTGAAATCTGGAGACAGGGCAGGGGCGCGAGCAGCAGGGTTTCGACCGCATCGCCGGCAAGCAGCGCCATCGCAACGTGAAAGTCGGGCAGGGCGCCCGCGGCACCGACCGCAGCAAAGCCCCGATGGAGCACCTGCGGCGGGCATCGCCCGCGCTCGGCGGCGTGAACCCACCCGCGCATCGCCCAGAGCAGGAAACGACCGCTGTTGCAAAGGCTGTCCACCCGGCGATCGACAAAGGCGTACATCGTTTCCCTTTCCAGCGCGCGCGACAAGCCGCGCCGCCGCGCTTATATGTTATTGCGAGTCATTTGCAATTCAATATTTCTGTCAGGGGATGCCGCAGGCGGGCTGAATCCGGCCGTTCGGCCCAGAGGAAGCGCACCCGTCCGGCCGCTCAAGACCGGGCGTGGCCGCGCTCTTTCTTCCTTCGTCATTCCCACGTCCGCGGGAATGACGAATGTCGGAACATTAGCTCAGCACCCTAACGCCAAACTGCTTCACTGCCGTTTGCCTTGCCACACGCTGCGGCCGGAGTGCGCCGGTTGGGCAGCGCCGAGGACGAGGCCGGGGCGGCGTGCGGGGGCGCTCGGGGGCGGGACGATCTCGAAGCCCGAGGCGACGGCATGGGTTGCCGGAGCCGCCCCCCCGTGCGCGGCGCGGAGCAATGCCGTGTCGATCGGCCGGTCGGTCTCGATGCCGAATCTTTTGTCGACGACCCAGCGGACAGTGCCCAGCATCGCGTCGTGGCCGGGCAGAAACACAGTGATTCGCTCGCCGATATTGAGCGCAACGGGTCCCTGCCCGCCGATGCCGGTTTCGGACACGTTGCGGATCGTTACATCGAATTGGCCGAGCCGCGCGCAGGCAAGCGCGCCCTTTACCAGACGCGACTGACGCGGCTGGCGCTTCTCGGCGGGGACGGATGAGGCTGGGGAAGCCTCGGGACTGGACATGCGCGACTCATCTCTGTCGGCTGACCCCCACGTCGGCCGATTATTGTGGTCCTCCGATAGTCGTAAAGGCAGAAGGTAAATTTTCGTATAGCGTGTTCGGTAATTATTGCGCCGGCGGCAGCCCGCCGAAGGTGACGATGCTTTCGCGGTCGTCCACGGAAAGCGCTGAAACGCCAAAGAAATTATCGTCGACGATTACACTGGACCACACGACCTCGGTTCGGAGCATCCGACGGGACGACCCGGCCGTCGGACCAGTCGTTGGGTCGGCGCGGCGCCAATACAGCCGATAGGCGGCAGCGTCCTTAACCGGCGCCCATTCACCGTCGTGTTCGAACTGACCGCGCCGTCGACGCTGACCTGATGCTGGTGGCCATAATCTTCGACGCCGACGGTGAAGCGGATCGCCGGATAGCCAAGCACGAGCGAGGGCAGATGGCTTCATGCCGCCCAACGCGAATAAAGAAACGCCCCTCTCCTATAGGAGAGGGGCTTTGACGGTTAGCCGAGGCCCGAGAAGCGGATGTCCTGGACGCGGCCATAACGAACCTCGCAAGTGAACTTGCCCTTGTCGTAATAGCCGCCGCGGCCCCAGCGGTCGCCATAGCCATCGCGCACGATGACGCGGCCCTTGACGCGGTAACCGTCGCGCTTGCGGTCGATGCTGGTGACCTCGGTCACGTCAGTGCGGCCATAGCGGCGGCTGCCGCGCTCGACGGCGCCGACGCACTGGCTGACCGCGCGGCGGCTGTTGCCATAGCGGTTATAGTCATAGCCATAGCCGTAGCGGGGATCGTCATAGCGCCCGCGATAGCGATCGTCGTAGCGGCCATCATAACGGTCGTAGCGGTCGTTGTCGCCGCTCGACAGGATCGCCGCGAGGCCGCCGATTACGACGGCGCCGGCGATGATTTCGCCCGCGCTGATTCCGTCGCGGTCATAGCGATCGCGCGCGGCGGCAGGGGCGGCGCTCATCAGCATCGCGCCGGCGGTGGCCGCACCAATTGCGGCCTTGGTCAGGGTGGTTTTGATAGCCATGGTTCGGTCTCCTTAAGCGCAGGCAGCAGCTTCGCGGCCTGTTGGAGACGGTTTACCGGTGTGGCTGTGACAGGGCGCTGAACCCACCGCTTATCTGGGGTTCAGACTTGGTTTCGCTGGCGTTCATAAAGGAAAAAGGCCCCTCGCCACGGAGGCGAGAGGCCTTTTACCGGTGTGGATAGTGTCAGCCGAAATTGACGTCGACAACGCGGCCATTGCGATAGCTGCAGCCAAAGCTGCTCACCTCGCCGCCAAGGCGCGAGGCGGTGCCGGTGACGTACCAGCCGCCGTTGTTCGGCTCGGTGCCGGTGATGCTGTCGACGCGGGCGTCGTCGCCCATCTCGCCCTCGACCGCCCAGCTGCAGGCGTCGGCGGCGCGCGCTTCGGCCTCGCCGCGGCCATAGGCGCCGGGGGTGATGTCGTTCGGTGCATCGGGTTCGTAGCGCGGCACCTCCTGCCGCTGGTCGTCGCCGCGATAAGGCGGCTCGTAACGATAGTCGGGCGCCCGCTCGCGCTTGTTCTTGCTCACCGAGCTCGCGATGGCGGCGATCGTGCCGATGACGAGCAGCCCGCCGAGCACGTCGCCGGTGCTGATATTGTCGCGGTCGCGATAACCCCAGCCGCCATGATGATGGCGCCCGCGCGCTTCGGCGGGCACGGCGCTGAGACCGACCGAGGTCAGGACGATCGCCGCTGCGGTGGTGAAGCTGGTCAATTTACGCATCGAGGGAAGCTCCCCTTCGGCGGGCTCAGGATGGTCCAGCCCGCAATGTCACCGCCCTACGCGCGCGATGCTTTCGCACCGCTGAACCGTGGCCGCCGCCCGATGAGGCGAGCTTGGTGGCATCCTTCCTTTTATCGTCACCCCGGACTTGATCCGGGGTCCCGCTTGCGATCGATACGCCGGAAAAGCGGGATCCCGGGTCAAGCCCGGGATGACGAAAAGAACCGAAAGGCCCGCCATCCTTGGGATGACGGGCCTGTTACAGATGACCAGACCTGTTCCCGGGTATCAGCAGACGCAGCGCGGCGCGGCCTTGGGTCTCGGCTTCCACTTCTTCTTCGCGACATAGCGTTTCCGCACCGGAACATTTTCATAATAGGTGCGCGTCGACGTCTCGACCGTTTCGGTCACGATCGGCGCGCCGTTGATGATCGTCGTGACGACGACGCCGGGGGTGTAATAGCCGTAGCCATAGCCGTAGCCGCTGTGCTGGTAAGTCGTCGCATAGCCACCGGGATAGGTGCCGCCGGGATAATAGCCGCCCTGATAATGGCCACCCTGGTAGCGGGCGCTGCGGCTCGACCAATATTCGTCGCATTTCTTCTTGTCGGCTGCACTGCCGATCGCGCTGCCGGCCAGCGCGCCGAGCCCGCCGCCGATCAGCGTGCCCGCGGTGCGGTCGCCGCGTCCGGCTATGCGGTTGCCGGCGATGCCCCCCACGAGCCCGCCGACAACCGCGCCGCCCACTGTGCCCCCCCGGCCACAGCGGCGTTCCATCTCTTCGTCATAACGGGCGTCATACCCGCCGTGATAACGGGGGTCGTAAGCGGGCGGCGGCGGATAGCCGGCGCCATGGCCCTCGATCGTGCCTTCATAACGGCCTTCGTAGCGGCGGCCGTCGGATGTCTCGTACGTGCCGTCCCAGGTGCCGGTCCAGCGGCCCTCGGCGTCATAGGTGCCATTGACGTGGCGATAATCGACTTCGCTCGGCACGCGGTCGGGATAGCCGGTGTAAACACGGGTATCGGGATCGGCGGGAACGCCATAGTCGAGCGCGGGCTGCTCGGCGCGCGTATGGCTCGCCAGCAACAACGACCCTGCGGCCATTCCCAACAACACGAACGTGCGCATGACTTACTCCCTGTTCCCTCGGCCGAACCGATTGGTTAACAGTTTGTTAGCAAAATTAGCGCCTTTTCGCGAATCCGTTAACCGTGACTTATCTGTCCCGATTTGGGGCGGCGTTTCAGGCCGCCAGCGCGGCCGCGATGCGCGCGACGAGCGCTTCGGCACCTGCCTGGTCGGCGGCGGTGAAGCGGTCGGGGATCGGACTGTCGAGGTCGAGCACGCCGACCAGCCGGTCGTTCGCGATCACCGGCACGACGAGCTCGCTGCGGCTGTCGGCGTCGCACGCGATATGGCCGGGAAAGGCGTGGACATCGTCGACGCGCTGCGTGGCGCGCAGCCGCGCAGCGGCGCCGCACACCCCTTTGCCCAGCGGAATGCGGATGCACGCCGCCTTGCCCTGGAACGGGCCAAGCACGAGCTCGGTCCCGTCGAAGCGATAGAAGCCTGCCCAGTTGAGGTCGGGGATCGCCTGCCAGATCAGCGCCGCGACATTCGCCATATTGGCGATGCCGTCGGGTTCGCCCGCGACGAGCGCGGCCGCGGCGTCACCCGCCTCGGCCCAGCGTTCGGCGGGATCGGTGGCGGAGAAGGCGAGGGCGAAGGACATTATTCGACGCTCAGCCCGGTCCACTTCGCCGCGAAGGCATATTTGTCGGCCGCCTCAGCGATGATCTTGTCGGTCGGCTTGCCGCTGCCGTGGCCCGCGCGCGTTTCGACGCGGATCAGGTGCGGCTTGTCGCCCGCCTTCGCATGCTGGAGCGCCGCGGTATATTTGAAGCTGTGCCCCGGCACGACGCGGTCGTCGGTGTCGGCGGTCGTCACCAGCACCGCGGGATAGGCGGTGCCGTCCTTGATATTATGGTACGGCGAATAGGCGAGCAGATTCTTGAAATCGCCTTCCTTCGACGGATAGCCATAATCGTCGACCCAATAGCGGCCGGCGGTGAAGCGGTCGAAGCGCAGCATGTCCATCACGCCGACGGCGGGCAGCGCCGCGGCGAACAGGTCGGGGCGCTGGTTGGTCACCGCGCCGACGAGCAGCCCGCCGTTCGATCCGCCCTCGATCGCGATCTGGCCCTTGCCCGCGATACCTTCGGCGATCAGATATTCGCCCGCGGCGATGAAATCGTCGAAGACATTCTGCTTCTTGTCGAGGCGCCCGGCGTCGTGCCACGCCTTGCCATATTCGCCGCCGCCGCGCAGGTTCGCGATCGCGAGCACGCCGCCCTTGTCGACCCAGGCGAGCTTGGTCGGCGAAAAGCCGGGGGTCATCGAGACGTTGAAGCCACCATAGCCATAGAGCAATGTCGGCGATCCCTTGCTGCGGTCGAGGCCCTTTTTCATCACGACGAACATCGGCACTTCGGTGCCGTCCTTCGATTTGTAGAAACGCTGCTCGACGCTGAAGTCGGCGGGCTTGAAGGTTAGCTTCGGTTCGGCGAAAATCTCGCTCTTCCCGGTCTGCGTGTCGAAGCGATAGATCGTCGTCGGGCGCGCATAGCTCGAGAAGCTGTAGAAGGTTTCGGGGTCGCTCGACTTGCCGCCGAAGCCCGAGGCCGCGCCGATGTCGGCGAGATTGATGTTGGCGATCGGCTTGCCGTCGAGCGCGACCATGCGCGCCTCCGACTTGGCATCGCCGAGGTAGGAGAGAATCAGCCGGTTGCCGACGCGCGATGCGCCGACCAGCGTCGCCTCATTCTCGCCGACCAGCTGCGTCAGCGCGGCGGGCTTTTTGATGTCCAGCGACACGATGCGTCCGCGCGGCGCGCCCTTGTTGGTGACAAAGGTAAAGCGCGTGCCTTCGTTCGTCACATATTCCCAGTTGTTCGCATAATCGTCGACGAGCGTGATCGGCTTGGCGCCGCGCTTGCCGAGCGGATATAGCGTCAGGCCATAGCGTTCGTCGGTGCCTTCGGACGAGACGACGAGCAGATATTGGCCGCCGTCGGTGACGACCGCGCTGTTGTTGAGCTTGGGCTTGTCGGGGGTCGCGTGGATCAGCACGTCCTCGCTCTGCGGCGTCCCGAGCTTGTGGAAATAGACGCTGTGATTTTCGTTGAGCGACTGAAAGGCTTCGCCCTCTTTAGGCTCGGGGAAGCGCGAATAATAAAAGCCGCTGCCGTCCTTCGCCCAGTCGAGCGCCGAAAATTTGACCCAGCGCACCTCGTCGGACAGGTCCTGACCCGTTGCGACATCCTTGACGCGCACGATGCGCCAGTCGGTGCCGCCGTCCTGCACCGAATAGAGGAGGTGCTTGCCATCTTCCGACGGGTTCCACTCGCCGAGCGCGGTCGCGCCGTCCTTAGCCCACCTATTGGGGTCGATCAGTATGCGACCCTCTCCTTTGAGCCCTTCGCGGACATAGAGCACCGACTGCGGCTGGAGCCCGTCGTTGCGGCTATAGAAATAGCGCGTTCCGGCCTTCGTCGGCAGGCCGAAGCGCTCGTAATTGTAAAGCTCGGTCATCCGCTCCTTGAAGCTGTCGCGGCCGGGCAATGTTTCGAGATAGCTATCGGTGACCTTGTTCTGCGCGGCGACCCAGTCAGCGACCTTCGGATTGACGCGGACGTCGTCCTCCAGCCAGCGATAGGGGTCGGCAACGTCGACGCCGAACTGCGGATCGACCGTGTCGCCGCGCGTGGTGTCGGGATAGGTCAAGGCCTTGGCCGTCGCCGATGTCGCCGCGGCGTCGGCCGCCGCTGCTGCGCCCGGGATCATCGTAAGGGCAACCAGCGCGAGCGGCGCGGACAGGGCTTTACGGGACATGGCAAGGCGATCCTCATTCTCTGCGGGAAATTATCGTGCGCCGATATGTAAGCATCGGCAAGGGACGGGCAAGGGGATTTGATGCCCGTCAGGCGGGATCGAGCGATCCGCGATAGGCGACGATCAATCCGATCAGCGGCGCGGCGATTTCGACGTCGAAGCGAAAGCTGCCGTCGGCCTCGGTTTCAAAGCTGGGGCCGCGTGGCATCAGCCAGCGCGGCATCGGGACGCCAAAGGCCGACCAGCGGCGCGGGACCAGATGAAGGCGGTTCTTCTCGACCACGAGCGCCATCGCGAACGACAGCGGGCCGAAGCGCTCGACGAGCAGATAGTCGTTCCGGCCGGTGCCGCGCGACTGCAACGACGCAAAGCGCTTGCCGCCGAAATCGCGGGTCCAGCGTTCGCCGCCCTTTTCGGGGGTAAAGGCGACCGTGACGGGGACTTGCGCAGCCGCTTTCGGAAAGCCGACGATCGCGGCGGCGATCCGCGCGAGCAGCCCGGTGCCGCGGCGCACTTCGGCGTGACCCTGCCACCGGCGTTCGGCCTTGCTTCCGTGCAGCAACTGAAGCGTCGGCGGCAGCGTGTCGAAGGCGGTCCAGAGAAGCTGACGATAGAGCGGCGCGTCGGGCTCTTCGCTGCGAAAGCCGGTGTGAATCGATCGGTTCGCGAACAGCGCGTCATAGTCGGCGAGGCTCAGCGCATCGACGCTCGATCGCGCGCCGGCGGCCGGACGATCGCCGGCGCGCAATTTTCGGACGATCGCCTCGATCGCCATCGACGGAATATAGGGCCCGTCATCGCCCTCGGCCAAAAGATGCCAGCTCCGCTCGGCCATTTTTCCCTCGGCAAGTCCGCGCGCGCGAATGAACATCCCGCCGCGATGCTCGCCGAAGCGCATGCAGTTGAGCACCGCGTAGAAGAGGCGCGAAAAGGGCTCGAACGACGGCAAGTGAAAGCGCGCGCGGGCTTTTGCCAGCAGGTTCAGGATGCGATGCAGGATTTCGGGGACCGGGCCCGCGCCCATCCAGATGTCGGTGAGTGCGGGCCAGGCGCGTGGGATGAGCTGGAGATCGGGGACGTCGACAAGCGAGAAATGGATGTTCCTGAGCGGCAGGCGGCCGGGGACCGCGACGGTATAGCGCAGGCTCTCCGCAAGCCCGATGCCGTGCGCATCCTTGCCGCCGCGCCGCAGCTTCACGGGCGCGCCGGCATAGCCGACAACCGCGCGCATCACGTTGAGCCCGATGCCCGCAAAGGGCGACGGCGCGATCCCGCCCTCGACCGCGCGGACGTCCATCGTCTTTGCCATTTCGCGGAGCACGGCGCCGGTGAGCGCGGGGAAACTGCTGACCCCCGACAGAATGAAGATGCTCGCCGCTTTCGCTGCCGCATCGAAGCGGTCGATGCCGAAGACGAAATCGGCGCCGTCGGCGAAATCGAGATAGTCGGCCTTCGCCGCGATGCACGCCTCGACCACCCGATAGCGGTCGGCGCCATAGTCCTGGAACGGTCCCGAAGCATCCACGACGAGATCGGGTCGGAGGCGGTCCAGCGCTGCGGCGATATCGCGCCGGTCGAGCCCATGCGGATGGACGCGCGCGATGCCGCGATAGGCGGCGCAGAAGCGCTCCGCGCGGCTAAGGTCGCGGCCGCAGATGAAGAGGTCGAGGTCGGGCACGTCGGCGAGCAGCTCGGCGAGGCGCCCGCCGAACACGCCATAGCCGCCGAGGATCAATATCTTCATTCTAATATCCGGTTTTGATATTCGGGCGGCGCGACCCAGCAGGTCGCGCGCTTTCCGAACAGACGGTAGCGATGGCGCGCGATCCAGCGGTAAATGGGGTCCCGGAAGAATGCCGGGACCAGGCGAAAGAGCGCGAGCACCCGCCACGGCCATCCGAGTCCCTCATAGATTGCGAGCACGGCATCGCTGTCGCGCCGAACGCGTGCGCCATCGATAATTAGAATGCTCGTCGGGTCGCGCGGATCGAGGCCATGTTCGCGGCACAGCGCGGCACCCGCCACCCCCTGGATCGATGCGAGGCGGAAGCGCGCGACCTTGTCGTGCCGCAGGACGAACTGCGCGTTGGCCGAGCACAGCACGCATTCGGCGTCGAACAGAATGATCGGGCCGGCCGCGTCAGGCATCGCGGAACAATCCGTGCTGATTGAGCAGCTCGCCAAACAGCGGGTGTGTGATCTTGAGGTCGAAGGCGAAGCGGCCGCTGCCGAGATGCTGGTGCGTCACGACCGTTGCGCCGGGGGCGAGCCAGCGAGGAAGGCGGAACCGAAGCCTCCTGTGCTGCCAGAAATAATGGTCTGACATGAAGATCAGCGCATCGGCTTCGGCACGGACCGTTAGCGCCATGCCGAAGCCTCCGCCGATATGCTCTTCGAGTCCGGTTGGGCCCGCAAAGCTCTTCGCGCTGTGGATCACCTGCGGATGGCCGCGCGTCCGGCCATAAAGGCGCGTCCAGCACTGGCCGCCGCTGGTGTGGTCCTTGCTGACCGCGACGGCGGCGGGCGCGGGGCCGCCGGCGCTCGTCGGCAACGGCGCGCCGATCAGGCGGCAGAGCTGGGCAAGCAGCCAGCCGGCGCGAGAGAGGCGCGTCCAGACAATCTCACCGCTATAGGTCGCGACAGCGGTTCCGCAGAGGCGTTTCGAAAAGCGGCGCCGGACGTCGGCGGGCAGCGCATCCCAGTCCGCGCGCGGAACGAGTTGGCGGAAGCGATCGTCGGTGAGCCTATCGCCGGCGTCGCGTGCCGCCGGGATCACTGCCTCGATCTGCCGTTCCGCTCCGCTTCGCATCCTACCGCTCCTGACCGGCATCCTTGCCCTTGCCCGGGCGCCAGTTGATCAGCTTCGTCACCCCGGCGCCGAGCTTGATCAGCCGCATCAGCGCCGGTTTGGGCACGCTCAGCATTTCGTCGTGCCAGCGCCCCATCGTTGTCACGAAATCGAGCATGTCGGACAGGCGTGCCTTGGCATCGGGACTGAGCCCGGGATCATTCGCCGCGCGCGCGACACACGCTTTCAGCGCCGCCTCGGCGGGATCGACCTCGCGTGCCTTGCGGCCCGCGGCGATCCGCGTGACCATTTCCCAGATGTCTTTTTCGGCGGTGAAATGGTCGCGCCGGTCGCCGAGCAACGGGACGCGCTCGATCAGCCGCCAGCCGAGCAGTTCCTTGATCGAGTTGGAGACGTTCGAGCGCGCGAGTCCGAGCATCTCGGCGATCTCCTCGGCGTGGAGCGCGCGGTCGGAGATGAACAGCAAGGCATGGATTTGCGCCACCGAGCGGTTGACACCCCACTGGCCGCCGAGATTACCCCAATGAAGGATGAATTCGGTCGCCGCCGGGGACAGTTTCGAATCATGTTCGGTAATTTCTGTCATAACAGAAATATCGGACGAAACAGGATGGATGTCAATCGGGCATGAAAAAGGGCGGCGATCCTTTCGGATGCCGCCCTTGTTTCTTGTGTCGCTAGAAGCGCGCCTTATGCGGCTTCCGCCTCGTCGTCATACTGCTCGACGGGACCCGAATCCTGGCCCTTGGCATCGACGTCGCGGTCGACGAATTCGATGATCGCCATCGGCGCCGCGTCCGAGGCGCGGATGCCGGCCTTGATCACGCGGGTGTAGCCGCCGTTGCGGTCCTTGTAGCGCTCGGCCAGCACGTCGAACAGCTTCTTGAGCTGCGTGTCGTCGAGCAGGCGGCTGTTCGCGAGGCGACGGTTGGCAAGGCCACCGCGCTTGGCGAGCGTCACCAGCTTTTCGATATAGGGACGCAGTTCCTTCGCCTTGGCGACGGTCGTCGTGATCTGCTCATGCTTGATGAGCGAAGCCGACATGTTGCGGAACAGGGCCGTGCGATGCGCGCTCGTGCGCTGAAGCTTCCGGCCACCCGATTTATGACGCATAATCCATTCCTTCGTTTGTCAGAGGGGCCGTTCGAGGTACCCCAAGCCAGGTCGATGTGCGGGCCGACCCATTCCCGAAATCGTCATCCCAGCGAAAGCTGGGATCGCTCGCGGCGCAATGCCACGATAGCGGCCCCAGCTTTCGCTGGGGCGACGGCTATCTTCAGCCCAGCAGCTCTTGTTCGAGCTTCTTGGCCATTTCTTCGATGTTCTCCGGCGGCCAGCCGGGGATGTCCATGCCGAGGCGCAGGCCCATCGACGACAGCACTTCCTTGATTTCGTTCAAGGACTTGCGGCCGAAGTTCGGCGTGCGGAGCATTTCTGCTTCGGTCTTCTGAACGAGATCACCGATATAGATGATGTTGTCGTTCTTGAGGCAGTTGGCCGAACGGACCGACAGTTCGAGCTCGTCGACCTTCTTGAGAAGGAAGCGGTTGAGCTGGTTGACGTCCGATTCGTCGGCGGTGGTCGGCGAAGCCGCCATGCCGATGAGGCCGCTGTCGTTCATCGCTTCTTCGAAGTGGACGAAGACCTGGAGCTGGTCCTGGAGGATGCGCGCGGCGTAAGCGACGGCGTCTTCCGGGGTGATCGTGCCGTCGGTTTCGACGGTCAGGTTCAGCTTGTCATAGTCCAGTTCCTGGCCGATGCGGGCATTGTCGACCTTGTAGGCGACCTGGCGCACCGGCGAGTAGAGCGAGTCGACCGGGATCAGGCCGATCGGCGCGTCGATCGGACGGTTGGCGGTCGCGGGGACGTAACCCTTGCCGGTGTCGGCAACGAGTTCCATGTTCAGCGTCGCACCATCGTCGAGGTGGCAGATGACATGGTTCGGGTTCATCACCTTGATGTCGCCCGACACCATGATGTCGCCAGCCTTGACGGTCGCGGGACCGGTCGCCGAAAGCTGAAGCCGCTTCGGGCCTTCGCCTTCCATCTTGAGCGCGATCTGCTTCACGTTGAGGACGATGTCGGTGACATCTTCGCGCACGCCGGCCAGGCTCGAGAATTCGTGGAGCACATTCTCGATCTTGATCGACGTGATAGCCGCACCCTGGAGCGACGAGAGCAAAACGCGGCGCAGCGCGTTGCCGAGCGTCAGGCCGAAGCCGCGCTCGAGCGGTTCGGCGACGAAGGTCGCCTTGCGCTTGCCGTCGCTGCCAGCCTTGATTTCCAGGTTGCTGGGCTTCTTCAATTCCTGCCAGTTTCGGATATTGACAGTCATGGATTTCCCTTTGCTTTGGGCGGGACGGGTGGGGGTCGACCACCTGTCCAGCGAGGAGTTTTGTACGGGCGGCGCTCCGGCGGAGCGCGCCCGAAAGACGTCAGACGCGGCGGCGCTTGGCCGGGCGGACGCCATTGTGCGGGATCGGCGTCACGTCGCGGATCGACGTGATGTGGAACCCGACGGCCTGCAGCGCGCGGAGAGCCGATTCACGGCCCGCACCCGGGCCCTTGACTTCGACTTCCAGCGTACGGACGCCATGTTCGGCGGCCTTCTTGCCGGCGTCTTCGGCGCAAACCTGCGCCGCATACGGGGTCGACTTGCGGCTTCCCTTGAAGCCCATCATGCCGGCGCTCGACCAGGCAATCGCATTGCCCTGTGCGTCGGTGATGGTGATCATCGTGTTGTTGAAGGTCGCGTTGACGTGGGCGACGCCCGACGAGATGTTTTTGCGTTCGCGCCGACGAAGACGCTGCGGTTCACGAGCCATGATATATTCCTAACCTAAATCCTGAATGGCCGGTGGCGGGCGATGCGCCGCTGCCCCGGCAGGGGAAATAAGGAAGCGCGCCCGGATGGACGCGCTCGACCTTATTTCTTCTTACCGGCGATCGCCTTGGCCTTGCCCTTGCGGGTGCGCGCATTGGTGTGCGTGCGCTGGCCGCGGACCGGAAGGCCCTTGCGATGACGCAGGCCGCGATAGCAGGCGAGGTCCATCAGGCGCTTGATGTTCATCGCCGTGTTGCGGCGAAGATCACCCTCGACCGTGTGGTCGGCGTCGAGCGTTTCGCGGATCTGCAGGATTTCGGCATCCGAAAGATCCTGAACGCGACGCGTGTGGTCGATGCCCAGCTTGTTGGCGATGTCGACAGCGCTCTTGCGACCGATGCCGTGGATGTAGGTGAGCGCGATGATTACGCGCTTGTTGGTGGGCAAGTTGACGCCCGCAATACGTGCCATTGGTAACTTTCTCCTGCTCCACGGGGCCGTAGGCAATCGGCCCCATCTCAAAGCGTCTGATTTTCCAACGCAAAAAACGGACCACGATGCGCGCATGGCGCTTCGCCGTCCGGTCAGGCTGTCGGAATGGACGCGCAACTAAGGTGAGTCGGGCTGATTGTCAAGCGAAGTGCGGTGGTTTGAAGCCGTGGATCACCGCTCAGGATGGCGATGTAAGGGCGACCGCGCGATCATGCAAGCGGTCGACAACGGCGGCATGGATTCCGGGGGCGCAGGCGATGACGCCGAACGCCTGCGCGCGCGGGGTATTGAAGCGCAAAGGGGCGCCGAACGCGTCGGTCACCGTCGCTCCGGCCTCGCTGGCGATCAGCGCCGCGGCGGCGACGTCCCATTCAAACCCCCAGCGCAGCGTTGCGACGAGGTCGGCGCGGTCGTCGGCGACGAGCGCCATGCGCAGCGCGATGCTGTTCGGCTTGGTGACGATGACCAGGTCGCTGTCGACCTTGGGCAGCGCATCGGCAGGGACGCGCGATCCGGCGAATGTCGTGCGCTGGCTGGCGTGCAGCGTTTCGCCGTTGAGCAGCGCGCCCTGGCCCTTTTGCGCCACCCACAATTCGTCGAGCGCGGGGGCATAGAGGATACCGAATTCGGGCGTGCCGTCGATCACGAGCGCGACCGACACGCACCAACCGGGCCGGCCGCGGATGAAATCGCGCGTGCCGTCGATCGGGTCGACGCACCACATCGCGCGGCACGACAGCCGCGCTTCATTGTCCGCGGTTTCTTCGGACAGCCACCCCGCCTCGGGCACCATCGCGCCGAGCACGGCTTTCAGCCGCGCATCGACCGCGAGGTCGACGTCGCTGACCGGATTGTCGTGCGACTTGTTCCAAACATTGACTGCTTGCCCCTCGCCGCGCCAGCGCGCCATCGCCATGTCGCCGACTTCGCGCGTCGCGGCGATCGCGGCTTCGAGGTTGCGGCCGGGCATCGGCGGCGGTCTCTAGCTCGACGCGACGGTCATGCCGTCGATGCGCAGCGTCGGCGCGTTGGTGCCATGGCGGAATTCGAGGTCGTTCGCGGGGATCAGGCCTGCGAACATGTCGATCAGATTGCCCGCGATCGTAAATTCGGCGATCGGCCCGGCGAGAGCGCCATCCTTGATCATGAAACCCGACGCGCCGCGGCTGTAATCGCCGGTCACCGGATTGACGCCGTGGCCGATCAGTTCGGTGATATAGACGCCGTCGGCGATGCCCTCCATCAGCGCCGCGGGTGTCACGCTGCCCGCCGCGAGGTGCAGGTTGCTCGCCCCCACCCCCGACGCGCCGCCGCCGCGGCTGGCATGGCCGGTCGGCGCCAGGCCGAGCTGTTTCGCCGATGCGGTGTCGAGCAGCCAGCCGGTGATCTTGCCACCGGCGACGATGTCGCGCGCCGCGGTGGGCAAGCCCTCGCCGTCGAAGGCGCGGCTGCGCAGGCCGCGTGCGCGGTGCGGTTCGTCGCGGATGATAATGCCGCTGTCGAACAGCGTCTGCTCTTCCTTGCCGAGGAGGAAACTGGTGCCGCGCGCGATCGCGGGACCGGCGATCGCGCCGAGCAGGTGGCCGACGATGCCGCCGCTGACGCGCGGATCAAGCAGCACCGGCAGTTTGCCGTTCGGCGCCTTGCCCGGGCTCAGCCTTGCAACAGCGCGCGTACCGGCGCGGTTGCCGATGTCCGCCGCGCTTTCGAGGTCCGCCAGATGATGCGCGCTGTGCCAGCCATAATCGCGCTGCATGCTTGCGCCTTCGCCTGCGATGACGCTCGCCGACAGGCTGTGGCCGCTCGACCCGTAACCGCCGGCAAAGCCATGGCTGGTCGCGAGCGCGAAGCGCGTGCGGCTGTGGCTTGCGCTGCCGCCTTCGCTGTTCGTCACGCCGGCGACGGCGCGCGCGGCTTCCTCGACCGCCAGCGCGGCTTCGCGCAGCGCTGCAGGGTCGGCTTCGCTGCCGTCGTCGAGGTCGAAATCGGGAACCTGCCCCTTGAACAGCAGGTCTTCGGGCGCGAGCCCGGCATAGGGGTCCTCGGGGGCCTCGCGCGCCATCGCGACGCAGCGCTCAACCAGCTTGGCGAGCTCGCCCGCGTCCATGTCGGCGGTCGATACGCTCGCGCTGCGCTGGCCGACGAAGACGCGGAGCGAAATATCCTGCCCCTCGGACCGCTCGACATCCTCGAGCGCGCCGAGCCGCATCGAGACCGAGGTTGCGGCGTTGCAATAATAGAGCGCGTCGGCGGCATCGGCGCCGGCTTTCGCAGCGGCGTCGCACAGCATCTGCGCACGATCGAGGGCTTCGGAAACGGTCAGCATGGCCGCGCCCTATACGGCGCGCGGCAAAAAATCAAAACCAGCGCTGAAAAAGGGTCAGTTCGCGATCTTCGCGATGGCGTCGGTGGCAGCCATCGCGCCGCTGATCCACAGGAAGGGCAGCGTGAGTGCTGCAACCCACAGGCGGCGGACGTCGCGGCGGAAGCGCGCATGCAGGCCCCAGCTCGCGAGCGCCTGACGGCTGAGGCGATACCAGTGCCGTTCGGTCGAGCGCGCGACGGGGAGGGCGAGCACGAGCAGCATGACAAGCGCGACGACGATGAAAGCAGACGGCGCGCCGGCAGCGACCGCGCTCATCACGAGCCAGATCTGCAAGGCGGCAAAAGCGAGGAGGGCGGTGGCGGCATGCCACGTCATTCGGCGACCCAGACTCCGTGCCGGCGGCACGCTGACGGTCGTGCGCCTCCAAAGGCGCGGTCCAAATGCTGATGCCATATTACAGCCCCCTAGGCTGGCGATTCCCAGAACCGCACGTTTTGCCCCAAAAATTCCCAAGTCAAGACAGCTTGCCAGTGATTCGTTAATTTTTGCACTCGATTCATCGCGGAATCGCAACGTAATCGGGTCGGGGCGCCGAATTGCTTCAAAATCGGCCATATTCATCGCCTTATCGGCTCACAATTGCGGTCAATGGTCGAGCCTTGTGTACAGTTGGTCGACTTGCTTCCGAGGCTGGCTGCGGTAGCGTCTAGGCCACAGCCGTTCGTTTCAGGAAACCGGGGAAATCAATCATGCGCTATCTCGCCGTTGTGGCCGCCCTTGCCTTGCCCATCGCACCCGCGCTGGGCGCTGGGGAAGAGGCTCCGGCCGCCGAACCGAAGCCCGCGGCGCTTGTCGCCGACGGTGTGCCCGCGGTGCCCGCGGCGCTGGCGGCGTCGACCCGGCCCTATCTCGAATATCGGACCGCGGCGTTCGTCGGCTGGAACCCCGCCGACCGGTCGATGCTTGTCGCGACGCGGTTCGGTAACACGGCGCAGCTTCACCGCGTCGCGCGGCCGCTCGGCGCGCGCGAGCAGCTGACCTTCGAGGCCGAACCGGTTGCGCATGGCGGCTGGGCGCCCGGAACCGGCGATGTGATGTTGATCGAAAAGGACATCGGCGGCAGCGAATTTTATCAGATTTTCGCGATGAAGGATGGCCGGCTGACGATGCTGACCGACGGAAAAAGCCGCAATTCGCTCGATGCGTGGAGCAAGGACGGTAGCCTCGTCGCTTTCACCTCGACCCGCCGCAACGGCCGCGACAATGATATCTATGTCATGGACCCGCGCGACCCCGCGTCGGCGCGACTGGCCGGGCAGGTCGACAGCAACGGCTGGTCGGTCGCAGGGTTCGCGCCCGACAAGAGCTGGGCGCTCGTCACGCGCTCGGCGTCGGTCGAAAAGACCGATCTGTTCCGTCTCGACCTTGCGAGCGGAAAGATGACGCCGGTCGGTGACCACGGAAAGAAGATCGCTTTCAGCGGCGCCGCCTTCGCGCCCGATGGGACGATCTGGGTAGCGAGCGACGCCGGCAGCGACGTGCAGCGCCTCGGCACGCTTGATCCCGCGACCGGCGCGTTCACGCCGCGCGGCCCGGCGGAAAAATGGGATGTCGAGGCGTTCGACATCTCGGGAGACGGGCGTTTCATCGCCTATGCGGTCAACGAGGCGGGCGTAAGCCGGCTGCGCCTGCTCGACGTCGCGAGCGGGCGGGCACGCACGGTCGACGCGCTGCCCGCGGGCGTCATCGGGCATATCGACATCGCACCGTGGGGCGCGATCGGCATTGGTTTCACGTCGGCGCGCAGCGCGGCCGATGCCTATAGCATCGACCCCGAAACGCTCGCCGTGACGCGCTGGACGCAGAGCGAGACCGGCGGGCTCGATGTCGCGCGCAACGTCGAACCCGAACTGGTGAGCATCAAGAGCTTCGACGGCACCGCGATGTCGGGTTTTCTCTATCGCCCCGACCCCGCGAAATTTCCGGGCAAACGGCCGCTGATTATGCACGTCCATGGCGGGCCCGAAAGCCAGTGGCGTCCCGAATATCTCGGCAGCACCAACTATATCGTGGGTGAGCTGGGGGTCGCCTATTTCTATCCGAACGTCCGCGGCTCGACCGGCTATGGCAAGCGCTTCGTCGGGCTCGATAACGGGCCGTTCAAGCGCGAGGACAGCGTCAAGGACATGGGGGTGTTCCTCGATGTCCTTGCCAAGGACACGCGGCTCGACGCGTCGCGCTTCGGCCTGACCGGGCGCAGCTATGGCGGTTATATGTGCTACGCCGCCGCGACGCATTTCGCCGACAAGCTGCGCGCGAACCTCTGCGTGGTCGCCATCTCCGACTTCGTGACTTTCCTCGAGAATACGCAGGAATATCGCCGCGATCTGCGCCGCGTCGAATATGGCGACGAGCGCGATCCGGCGCAGCGCCGGAAGCTGACGGAAATCTCGCCGCTCACGCGTGTTGCGGACATCCGCAAGCCGCTGTTTGTCGTCACCGGCGCCAACGACCCGCGCGTGCCCGCCTCCGAGGCGGATCAGGTCGTGGCCGCGGTGCGCAAGGGCGGCGGCACCGCCTGGCATCTGGTGGCGACGAACGAGGGACACCAGTGGGGCAAGAAGGAGAATGTGGACTACACATTCTGGTCTTCGCTGCTCTTCTGGCAGACATATCTGCTGAACTGACGGCGGACGTCACCCTCCGGCGAAGACCGGGCGCGGCCGCTTGCCGGAATGCCGGCTCAGTGCTTCGGCGGGGTCGGCAGCGGCGCCGCGTCGGCTTCGTCGGGGGCGGTCGGCGCGGGCGCCTGGCCGCTCGCCTGACGCTCGAGTTCCGCGGCCGCCTTCTGCCGTTCGGCGAGCGCGCGTTCCTCGGCGACGACCGCGGCTTCGACTTCGTCCGATGCGGCGTCGATGCCCGCAATGCGCTTGGCGCGTTCGTCGGCGATCATCGCCTGCCAGTCGGTCTTGTTCGCGGCCTGGCGTTCGGCCTTCGCGCCGGCGACCAGCGCCTGCGTACAGCCGGTGAAGCCACCGAGGCCGGTGGGCGAGCAGCTGTCGGTGCCAAAGCGGCCGATGCGTTCGACCGCAACAACCTTGTTCGCCCAGGCTTCGTTGCGGACGTCCAGCGGATTGCCGCGGAGCATCTCTGGAACGCGATAGCGTTCGGTTTCCGGAAGCTTCGCGCAGACCAGAATTTCGTCAGCCGCCCCTTTGGGGCATTGGTCGTCGCCATAGACGACGACCTGATTGACCTTTTCGCCCTCGACCACGGTTTGCTGTGCCGCAGCGGGCATGGCGGCGGCGCTGCCGGCGAGGATCAGCGCGAACAGGGGGAGGCGGGTCATCTCGATCTTCCTTTGTCGTTTCGGGCGGCATGGCAGCCACCACCTGCATCCGTCGTGAACGGCGTCAGCGGTTATTCTATCAGATACGTTTCGACAGCGCGATGGCTGCACGGCAACCCGCGCGGATCGCGAAGCTGAGGACCGGGTAGCCGGGGGCGCTCTCGGCACCCGCCGCAAGCGCGGCTTCCTTATGCTCCAGCTCCTCGGCGCGGAATTCGTCGACCGCGGCGCTGAGCTCGGGATCGCTGTCGCCCAGCTCGTCGAGCTGGTGCTGGTAGTGGCGATCAATCTCGGTCTCGACCGCGGCAGTGCACGCCATCGCGGCGCGCGGCCCCATGGCGGCGGTCACTGCGCCCAAGGCAAAGCCCGCGACGTTCCAGAAGGGCTGGAGCGCGGTCGGGCGCACACCGCGCTTGGCGATCATGGCATCGAAGAATTTGCGGTGCCGCTCTTCCTGTTCGGCCATATGCGCGATCTCGCGCGCCATCGGGTGGCGGTCGCCCATCACCGCCAGCTGGCCCGCGTAGATGCGCGTCGCGCCATATTCGCCCGCCTGGTCGACGCGGATCATCGATGCGGTGCGCTTGTTCATCATGTTGCCGATGTGGTCTTCCGGCGCAGCAAGGTCAAGACGAGCGCGGCCGCGCCCAGTGAGAAGATCGCGTTGAAACCCGCGAGCGAGATGCCGAAGAGCGTCCATTGAGCGGTGTCGCAGCGGATCAGCGGCGCGTTCATGATCGAATCGAGCGACACGGGGCCAGCAGCGCCGGTCGCGCAGGTGGTGACGCCTTCCCAGAAGCCATATTCGACCCCGGCGTGAAAGACACCGATCGCGCCGCTCACCGCAATCGCGACGGCGGCGAACAGCGTGAGCGCACGCATCGCCTTGTCATTGCCGCGCAGCAGCAGCGCGAGCAGCGCGAGCACGATCGCCGCCTGATGCGGCCAGCGCTGCCAGTAACACATCTCGCACGGGTGCAGGCCAAAGCCATATTGCGACACGAGCGCGCCGCCATAGAGCAGCAGCGACGCAAGAAACGCGGCGACGGGCGCGGAAAGCCGCGAGTTCAGCATGTCCCGCGCCCCTTAGTTGCGCGCGGTCGGCTTGGCGGGCTTGACCGGCGGCTTGCCGCTTTGCGCCATACGCGGCGCGACCGGGCCGATGCGCCCGATCGTCTGCAGCGCATAGTGGAGCTGGAAGTCCTCGATGCCCTTCGCCTTCAGTTCGGCGGCGGTCGCGGTGAAGCGCGGGTCGGCCTTTTCATCCTTCTCAAGCAGGCCGTTGTCGACCTTCTTTTCGTTGATCAGGTGGCGGCGCAGGTCGCTTTCGCGGAACTTCGGCCGCGAGGCATAGTCGGGATCCGAAATCTGCGGCACGCGGATATCGGGCTCGATCCCGCCTTCCTGCACGCTGCGGCCCGACGGGGTGTAGTAACGCGCGGTGGTCAGGCGCAGCGCGGTGGTGTCGGTCAGCGGCAGGACGGTCTGCACCGATCCCTTGCCGAAGCTGCGTTCGCCCATCACGACCGCACGGTGCTGGTCCTGCAGTGCGCCCGCGACGATTTCGGACGCCGAGGCCGATCCCGAGTCGATCAGCACGACGACCGGCGCGCCGCCGGCGAGGTCGCCGGGCTCGGCGAAATAACGTTCGATGTCGCCCTTTTTGCGGCCGCGCTGCGAAACGATCTCGCCGCGTTCGAGGAACAGGTCGCTGATCCCGACGGCTTCGTCGAGCAGACCGCCGGGGTTTGAGCGAAGGTCGAGAATCCAGCCGCGCGGTTTCTTGCCGAGCGATTTTTCGACCGCCATCATCGCGGCCTTGAGGTCCGTCGTCGCGTCGGCCGAGAAGCTGGTGACGGTGAGCACGCCGACATCGCCGCTGACTTCCCATTTCACGGGCTTCAGGTCGATGATCTCGCGCGTCAGCGTCATTTCGATCGGCTTGTCCTGGCCTTCGCGGACGACGGTGATCCCGATCTCGGTGCCCGGACGCCCGCGCATTTGTTCGACCGCCTCGTCGAGCGTCAGGCCGAAGATCAGTTCCTTGTTGATGTGCGTGATATAGTCGCCCGCCTTGATCCCCGCCTTGTCGGCCGGGGTGTCGGCGGTCGGCGCGATCACCTTCACGACGCCGTCTTCCATCGTCACCGACAGGCCGAGCCCGCCATATTCACCGTCGGTCTGCGTGCGCAGGTTCGAAAAGCCGCGCGCGTCGAGATAGCCCGAATGCGGGTCGAGGCTGGCGAGCATGCCGTTGATCGCGCCCTCGATCAGCTTCGAATCGTCGACCGGTTCGACATAGTTGGATTTGACCTCGAGATAGACGTCCATGAAGCGCGAGATTTCTTCCTGCGTCTTCGAATCGACGGTCGCCATCGCGCCGGTCGCGAGCGGAACGAGCGCCAGCGTCGAGAGCGCGGCGGCGCCCTGCCACAAGGCGAAGCGGCGCTTCGGGGACACGGCGGTCTTGGTCGATTCGGTCATGGGCGTCTTTCAGTCACGCGAGAGCAATCCCGCCTTATAATCCCCGGCTCGCCATCCTCCTACGCAAATCTGCGGGCGTCAAGCGGAGCATCTTTATGCGACACGCCGGTCTAACGGGCGATTAACCGGGCGCGATCAGCCGATCATCGCGACGATATCGACGGGACGGCCGGCGCGGCGGAGCTCGACGGTGATGCGGCTGTCGTCCGATCCGGCGCGGCCGATCGGCGCCCCCGAATCGAGCGTATCGCCGACCCCGACCGACAATGCGATCATCCCGGTGAGCAGCGACACCCAGCCGCCGCCATGGTCGATGATCACGATCTTGCCATAGCCGCGATAATCGCCGGCAAAGCCGACGCGGCCCGGGGCGGGGGCGACGACCTGCCCGCCCGGGCGCGCCGCGATCGTCACGCCGCGCGAGCGCACGCCGCTCTCGTTGACCTCGCCCAGCCCCGCGACGATGCGCCCCACGACGGGCAGACGATAGGCGCCCTGTGTCAATTCGGCTTCCGCCGCGGCGGGCGGTGCGGCGCTCGGGACGCTGCCTGCGGGGTTGCGCGGGCGCGGCAGCGGGCCGGCGAGCTGCGCCAGTTCGGCGCGCACCGCGCTGTCGGCTTCGAGTGAGTCCATCAGGTCGACGATGTCGCGCGCCTTTTCGCCAAGCCCGAGCGCGCGGTCGGCCTCAAGCTGCGCGCTGCTCATCAGCTCGCGCGAGCGCAGCCGTCCTTCATTTTCGAGCCGCGTGAGCGCGTCGCGGCGCTGCGCGAGCTGTGTCTTGCTCGCCGAAAGCGCCTTCAATGCGATCGCCTGCTGCTGCCGCACCGTCTGCAGCGCCCCGAGTTCGCGCCGCGCTCCGGCGGTGCGGCGCTCGATCACCGGCATCGCGGCGTCGATTACCGCGCGCGCATGCACCATGTCGGTCAGCGATCCCGGCTGCGCGAGCACGCTGACGGGGGGCTGGCGGCTCAATTGCTGAAGCGATGCGGCGAGTTCGAGCAAGGGTTGCTGCTGCTGCGCCAGCCGCGCGCGCTGACCCGCAAGACGGCGGCTGACGAGCGCGACGCGGGCTTCACCGGCGCCGATGTCGGCCTCGGCCGACTGGATGCGCGCTGCGAGCGCGGCGCTGCGTTTCTTCAGCCGGTCGGCCTCGCTGGTCGCCGCCACCGCCTGTTTTTCGAGCAACGCGCTGCGGGCCATCGCCGCCGCCGATTGTTGCTTGGCATCGATCAGCTGCATGCGCTCGCGCGCCGCGATCGCCTGCGGATCGAAGATGTCGATCGGCGCCAGCGCGAGCGCCGCCCCGCCGCCCAAAATGGCGGTGATCGCGAGAGCCGCGAGCGCGCGCCTCACTGGCGCCCTTCGCGGTGATAGGGGTGGTTCGCGACAATGCTCGTCGCGCGCCACAATTGTTCGGCGAGCATCGCGCGCGCCATCAGGTGCGGCCAGGTCGCGCGGCCAAAGGCGATGACCTTGTCGGCGCCCTCGCGCTCCTCGGGGGTGAAACCGTCGGCGGCGCCGAGGCAGAAGCGCGCCTCGCGCACCCCGCCGTCGCGCCATTTTTCGAGCAATTTGGCAAATTCGAGCGACGACATCTGGTCGCCGCCCTCGTCGAGGAGGATGGTGCGGCTATTCTCCGCCGCGGCCGGCATGCGGCCGCCCGTATCGGGAAGCTCCGAAATCTTCTGCGCCCAGGTCACGCGCTTCATATAGCGCTCGACCAGCTCGGCCTCGGGCCCGCGCCCGATGCGCCCGCGCGCGATGATGTGCAGCAACATGAGCGTCCGCCTAGCCGGTAGGCGGGGCGGACGTCAATTTGCCGCGGTAACCGGCGGCGCGTCGCCGAACGACCACATGCGCTCGAGGTTGTAGAAACTGCGAACCTCGGGGCGGAACAGGTGGACGATGACATCGCCCGCATCGAGCAGCACCCAGTCGGCATTGGGTAGTCCTTCGACGCGAACCTGACGGCCGGCTTCCTGCTTGATCCGCTGTGCCAGTTTCTCGGCGATCGCCGAGACATGGCGCGTCGACCGGCCGCTCGCGATCACCATATGATCGGCGATGCTGCTTTTGCCGGCAAGCGGGATGGAGATGGTTTCCTGGGCCTGGTCCTCATCCAGCTGGTGGAGGATCAGCGCGTGGAGCGTATCCACGTTATCGTTGGCGGATGCGGCGCCGGTGGCGGCATCCTGGGTTGCGGAGATCAAATGCGTCCTTTCCTAGTCGGGTCCACAAGGCGCGAACGGGTCAGCGGGTCGCGCAAGGCGCGGCCTTCATAGCGTTCGAACCAGCGGGGGTTGGCCTGCCGTATCGCAGTTGCGGATCGCACATCGGGCGAAAATCGCAGGAACACGAGGGCGGGCGGTCTCCAGTCCGTCCAATGTAATTTCTGGTCCACGGGCCGGACGAAGCGCCGAAGCCAACCCATCGCACGCCTTGCATGGGCGCGGTCATTATAGCCCGGACGCGCGATAACCGCAATCGGCATGAGTCGGGCAATCCCCCGCCAGTCGCGCCATTGGGGCAACTGGACCAGATTATCGGCCCCCATGATCCAGATAAATTGCCGGTTCGGGTAACGCCGGACGAGCTTTTTGAGCGTGTCGATCGTGTAGCGCGTGCCGAGTTCGGCCTCGATTCCCGTTGCGCGAATCGGCGAACGCCGCGCCGCGTGCTGCGCCGAGCCGAGGCGCGCGGGGAGCGATGCCATGCCCGCCTTGGGCTTTAAGGGATTGCCGGGCGACACCAGCCACCACAGCTCGTCGAGCCCCAGCGCATCGATTGCGTTCAAACTGATCGCGCGATGCCCGCCATGCGCGGGATTGAAGCTGCCGCCGAGGAGCCCGGTGGGGATCATCGACGGGTCACTCGACGATCCGGGTCGGCATCGTATAGCAATAGTGATTTTTTTCGTTGGCTAGAGGGAGTTTGGTGCCGAAAAAACTTGTTACGTCGGCTAGCGCCCGATCATATCCGCGATCCAGTCGCGCCGATATGCGCTCTTCACACCATCCGCCAAATGGTGTCGCCGACATGCAGGCGTTGAGTATGGAAATTTCGCTCGTTGAAAAACTGTCCGAGATATTCTTAGATTCTGCAAACTTCTTAGTTTGTCGCTCAGCCAAGAATCGATGTTGGAAAAGGATTTCGTCGATCGATGGCAAATTGCCTCCGCGCAGACTGGATTGCGCAGGAGGTGTATCGCTGATGCGAAGCTTCGCTCCATCAATGACAAAGCAGTCAGGATCGAGAAGCATCGTAAGGCTCATGGGCGTTCGCGTTTCGCGAGCGATTTTCGAGTTCTCGATGGTTTGTTGGAAGCGCTCTACCAAGATTCCACGGGCCACCACTTCGCCTTCGCCGTCGCTGGCATGCAGCATGAGAATCGCGTCGCGCGAAAGGAGCCACAAGAAAGGCGTGGCTGCAATCAACAAGAAGACCAGCGACCAGCGAAGCCAGTTCGCCTTGTTGCGGCGCTCGTCGGAGTTCAAGGCCGGACCTGTCCCGTGCCGCGCACCAACCATTTGTACGTCGTGAGCCCTTCGAGCGCGACGGGCCCGCGCGCGTGCAGCCGCCCCGTTGCGATGCCGATTTCGGCGCCGAGGCCGAATTCACCGCCGTCGGCGAATTGCGTCGAGGCGTTGTGCATGACGATCGCGCTGTCGACGCCGGTCAGGAAGCGTTCGGCGGCGGTGGCATCCTCGGTGACGATCGCATCGGTGTGCTGGCTCGAATGCGCGTCGATATGCGCGAGCGCGCCGGAAAGGCCGTCGACCATCGCGATCGACACGATCGCGTCGAGATATTCGGTGTCCCAGTCGCCCGTCGATGCCGCGTCGACATGCGGGCTCAGCGCCGCAACCGCCTTGTCGCCGCGCACTTCGCAGCCCGCCTTGACCAGCGCGTCGACGATGGCGAGCGGCGCGGGATAGGCGCGGTCGATGAGGATCGTCTCGGTCGCGCCGCAGACGCCGGTGCGACGCATCTTGGCGTTGACGGCAAGCTCGACGGCTTTCGCCGGATCGGCGGCGGCGTCGATATAAAGATGGTTGATGCCGTCGAGGTGCGCGAGCACGGGCACGCGCGCCTCGTCCTGCACGCGCGCGACGAGGCCCTTGCCACCGCGCGGGATGATGATGTCGATCAGCCCTTGCGCACGCAGCATCGCGCCGACCGCGGCGCGGTCCTGCGTCGGCACCAGCTGCACCGCATCGGCGGGCAGCCCGGCCTCGACCAGCCCCGCCGCGAAGGCCACGTGGATCGCGCGGTTCGAATGCACCGCCTCGCTGCCGCCGCGCAGGATCACGGCATTGCCCGACATCAGCCCCAGCGCCGCCGCATCGGCGGTCACATTGGGGCGGCTTTCATAGATGATGCCGACGACGCCGAGCGGCACGCGCACGCGGCTGAGAACGAGCCCGTTGGGCCGCGTCACGCGATCGATTTCGGCACCCGAGGGATCGGGCAGCGCCGCGACATCGTCGATTGCGTCGGCGATCGCCGCGAGCCGGCCCTTGTCGAGCCGCAGCCGGTCGAGCATCGCGCCCGACAGGCCGTTTTTCTGTCCTGCCGCCATGTCCTCGGCATTGGCCGCAAGAATATCCGCCGCCCGCGCACGAATCTGCGCCGCCGCCGCAACCAGTCCAGCCGCCTTGTCCGCCGTCGGCGCCAGCGCGAGCGCTTTCGACGCGGCGCGCGCGCGCGCGCCCATGTCGGCGATCAGGGCGGCGGCATCGCCGGGCATCGGCGGGGCGGAGAGGGCTTCGGCGTTCATGGCGCTGCCACTATCACGTTTTACCTGACCCCCGAAAGTCCCGTTGCGCGCTGCCGCGCGCGCCTTTAGGCAGGGCGCCATGAGCGGGGACATCGAAGGCATCGGGGCGGCGGTTACCGCCGGGTTGGCAGGGCAGGCGGTCGAGCCGCGGCATGGGGGCACGGGCGCACCCCATGCCGGCGCGCGCTGCCTCAACTGCGGCACCAGCCTCGCGGGATCGCATTGCCATTATTGCGGGCAGCGCGCCGACGTGCATCGCAGCTTCGGCGCAATCGGGCACGATCTGGTCCACGCGATCTTCCATTTCGAAGGTAAGGTCTGGAACACGCTGCCGCTGCTCAGCTGGCGGCCGGGCGACCTGACGCGGCGCTATATTCACGGCGAACGCGCGCGCTTTGTCTCGCCGCTTGCGCTGTTCCTGTTCGCGGTCTTCCTGACCTATGCCGTGCTCGCCATCGTCGGCAGCGGTGGCGGGGTCGGCGAGGGGATCGCGAAGGCAGCGGCCGAGCAGACGCGCTCGAACGCGCTCAAGGAAAGTTTCGAGGAGGAGGTCAACCGAGTCGACGCAAGCCTCGCGGTCAAGGACTTGAAGGCGGCCGAACGCCGCCTGCTCGTCGAAGAGCGCGAAACGCTCCAGAAAAGCGCCAACTATCTCGGCGTCGCGCGCAGCATGAGCAAGGAAGAGCGTGCCAAGGGGCCGCCGGTGCTCGACGATCCGGGCAAGCAGATGATGACCAGCGTCGAATTCGTTTCACGCACCAATTTCAATACCGGGGTGCCGTTCATCGACGAGGGTCTTGAAAAGGCGAACGCGAACCCCGCGCTCATATTATACAAATTGCAGGCGAACGCGTATAAATTCGCCTGGGCGCTGATCCCGCTGTCGCTGCCCTTCATGTGGCTGCTGTTTCCGTTCAGTCGCCGCTTTCACACCTACGACCATTTCGTCTTCGTCACGTATTCGATCAGCTTCATGTTGCTCCTGTTCGTCGTCGTGCGCTTGTTCAACCTGACGATATTCGGCGACGTCGCGACCGCGTTCGCGATGCTCTATGTGCCCTTCCATATGTACCGCCAGCTTCGTGGCGCCTATCGCTCGTCGCGCTTCGGGGCGCTCGTGCGCACGAGCCTGCTTCTCTTTTTCAGCCTCTTTTCGGTCATCACCTTCATGCTGCTCCTGCTTGCGCTCGGCGTGATGGGCTAGCACCGAATCGTCACAAAGGCGGGGCAAAGACCCGGCCAAAGAGGAGGAGATTCGCGATGCATCATCATTGGAGCGAGATCGACCGGCGTCATCTGATCAAGCTGGGCACCGTCGGGCTGGCGGCGCTGTCGCTGCCGGGCGCCGCGCGCGCGATGATGGCGCAGGGCTTTACCCATGGCGTCGCGAGCGGCGAGCCGGGGCCGAATTCGGTGCTGCTCTGGACGCGCTATGCCGCCGCGAACGACACGGCGCTGACCGCCGAATTGTCGGAAGCCGAGGATTTCTCCAAGGTTGTTGCGAGCGGCGGCGTCGTCGCGGCGGGCGAGCGCGACCATACCGCAAAGCTCGTCGTCGACGGGCTGAAGCCCGGCCGCTGGTATCATTATCGCTTCATCGCCCCCGATGGCACCAGGTCGGTGACCGGCCGCACGCGCACCTTGCCGCAGGGGTCGACGAAGGCGTTCAATCTCGCGCTCTTTTCCTGCTCGAACATGCCGTTCGGCTGGTTCAATGCCTATGGCCATGCCGCGGCGCGCGGCGACATTGACCTCGTCGCGCATGTCGGCGACTATCTCTACGAATATAAGGCCGGCGACTATCCTTCGGCGAAGCAGGCGCTGCCCGGGCGCGAGAGCCAGCCGGCGCAGGAGATCGTCGCTCTTGCCGATTATCGCCTTCGCTATGCGGCTTATCGTGCCGACCCCGACCTGCAGAAGCTGCACCAGCTGTTCCCGATGATCGCCCAGTGGGACGACCATGAATTCGCGAACGATGTCTGGAAGGGCGGTGCCGAAAACCATAATGAAGGCGAAGGCGACTGGGCGGCGCGCATGGCCGCCGCCGAACGCGCCTATCGCGAGTGGATGCCCGTCGCCGACGCGCGCTGGCGCCAATATCAGGTCGGCGACCTCGCGACGATCTTCCTTCCCGAAACGCGCGTGACCGCGCGCGATCGCCCGTTTGAAATCGACGAGATGATTGCCGGCGGGGGTGATTCGGCGGCAACGCTCAAGCAGTTCGCCGAAACCGCCTATCGCGACCCGGCGCGCCAGATGATGGGCGCGGAACAGGAAAAATGGCTGTTCGACGGTTTCGCATCCTCGACCAGGGCGGGAACACGCTGGCAGGTCTGCGCGCAGCAGGTGGTGATGGGCACGATCTTTACACCGCCCGAAACGCGCGACTGGTTCGCCGGCGAGCAGCCCGACTATATTCGCCGCCGGGTCGAGGCGGGCCAGCTGGCGGCCAAGGCGGGGCTGCCGCTCAACCTCGACGCGTGGGACGGCTATCCCGCCGCGCGTTCGCGCCTGCTCGCCGCGGCGCAGCGCGCCGACGCCGACCTCGTCACGCTGACCGGCGACACGCACAATGCCTGGGCCTTCGACCTCGCCGAGGACGGCCGGCCGGCGGGGATCGAGATTGCGGGACAGAGCGTCACCTCGCCGGGGTATGAAAGCTATATCAAGGGCGTGACCGACGAGGCGCGCGTGACGGCGCTGCGCCGCTCGTCGCCGCAGCTCAAATGGGCGAATACCGCGGATCGCGGCTATGTGACCGTGCAATTCTCCCCCGAGCGGGTGACCGCGAACTGGCACAGCGTCGAAACGATCCGGGCACGCTCGCTCGCGCTGAAGGATACGCACAGCATGACCGCAACGCGCGGGCGGCGCGTCTACGACGCCGCCTGATCGCCGCACTTCGGCGGCCACGACCGGTCGGGCTCTGGGACGAGATCGATCAGGAACATCTCGCCCGACCGATCGCCGTGCCGCTGCGCGAAGAGCAGCCGGTCGCCCTTCGGCGACAGCAGCGGGCCCACCTGGAACTGGGCGGGATCGGCGGGAATGCGCCCGACCTCGACCCAGCGTTCGCCTTCGCGGCGATAGCGGTAGAGATGCGACCGATCGCCGCGATCGGACACGACGATCATCGTCTTTCCGTCGCGCGAAATCTCCGCCTCATACTCATAGGCTCCCGCGCTGACCGGCGGATCAAGGTTGGCGACCGTCCACTCGCCCGGCCGGACTTCGGTCGCGACATAGATGTCGCCGCCGCCAGCGCTGCCCTTGCGGCTCGACCCGAAGTAGAGGCGGCCGTCGGAATCGGTGCGCGGCAGCAGCTCGGCGGCGGACGAGTTGACCGGTTCGGGCAGGCGCTGCGGCTCGCCCCAGCCGCCATCCGCGGTGCGCTCGACATACCAGATGTCGAAATCCTCCTTCGCGGGCGCATGGCGCGACGAGATATAATAGAGCCGCTTGCCGTCGGGAGTGACGAAAGGATCGGCCTCGATCACCGGCAGCGGCATCGCAAAGCGCGGCGGCGCGGGTTTGCCCCATGCGCCGTTTTCGCAGCGCGATTGCATCAGCCGGTAGTTCCGAAAATCCTTGTCGGCCGCGAGGTAGACCATCGTCCGCCCGTCGGGCGTGAAAGTCGGCGAGGATTCATAACCGGATCCCGAGATGGCGGCCGGGGTCCACAGCTTCGCGGCGCCCGCCATCGGGAGATCCGCCGCCGCGGTGCATCCCGCCAGCGCGGCGAGGGAGAGCCATACGGGAACGCGGTGGGCAAACATCATGGACTTTCTCTCCGGCAAGACGCTAGCAGAAGCGCGGTGAATTTTGCCGGGCGGCAAGCGCTTGGCCAGCGTCCGATCGGCGGTGGCGGCGCCACAAGGGCGGCGGGGGAGAGACTATGGACGCGATCGACCGGCAAATCGTGGCGATGCTGCGCGGCAACGCCCGCCTGCCATTGAAGACGCTCGCCGCGACCGTGGGCCTCGCGCGCAGCTCGGTGCGCGAACGATTGTCGAAGCTGGAAGCCGCGGGAACGATCGGCGGCTATCACGCGCGCATCGTCGACGAGGGCGGGATTGCGGCGATCCTGCAGCTGCGGCTGGCGCGCACGCCTTCGCCAGACATTGTCGCGGCGGTGACCGGCATGGTGGAGGTCGCGCGCTGCTATTCGCTGAGCGGCGAGATCGACCTGCTCGTCGAGATCGAGGCGGCCGACGCGGCGCGGCTCAACGCCGCGCGCGACCGGATCGCGCTGATTGCGGGGGTCGAGGATACGACCACCGCGCTCATCCTGAAGCGCGATAAGGATCGCTAACAGGGGTCGCTACGCCGCGGCGATCGCCTCGATTTCGAGCAGCCAGGCTTCGTCGTAGATGCCAGCGATGATGATCGTCAGCGCAGGCGAGTGGCCGCCCAGCACTTCGTGCCTCACCTTGTAATTCGCCGCGCGATACCGGTGGTCCGACAGGAAAACGGTGACCTTGACCAGATCCTGCAAGGTCATCCCGCCAGCTAGAAGCTGTTTTTCGATATTGCGCCAGACGAGCCGGCACTGGTCCTCGAATCCCGTCGGCACCTGATCCGTCTCGTCGACCGGAATCTGGCCGCTGACGAACAGCCAGCGCGTCGGCGCTTCGACAAGATGCGCCTGCGCATAGGAAACGCCGGTGGGATTGATCGCGCGATTGGACATGGCGGGCCTCGCAATTGCAATGGACGGGACGGTCAGACCCGCCAGTACCCCGGCGCAGACGATGCGGCGCGAAGGATGGACGGAAGGGAGGCCGGCCCGGTTCACTGCCACATGTAATGCGAAAGCGGAGCCGGGCTCCAGCGTCCGATGGGCGGCAGGGCCGCCGCAAGGGCGGCGCTTGACATCCATAACTATATGGTTATGAGAAAATGCATAGCCAGTGAGTTATGAATTATGACGCAACCCTCGCCCGATCTTCTCTTCAAGGCGCTCGCCGATCCCAGCCGGCGCGCGCTGTTCGAACGGCTTTGCCTCGACGGCGAGCAGACGGTCGGCGCGCTGACCGCGGGCGCGGGCATTTCGCAGCCCGCTGTGTCGAAGCATCTCGGCATCCTCAAACAGGCGGGGCTGGTGCTCGACCGGCACGAGGGGCGGCAAACGCATTACAGCGCGCAGCAGCGCGCGCTCGCGCCGCTGGTCGACTGGACCGGGCGCATGAACCGCTTCTGGGAAGCGCGGTTCGACGATCTCGAAAAATTGCTCAAAAGGATGGATCAATGACCGATACCGACGTGCGCACCGTAACCGTTGAACGCGAAATCCCGCACCCGCCCGAAAAGCTGTGGCGCGCGCTGACGCAACAGCATCTGATCGAGGAATGGCTGATGAAGAATGATTTCGGCCTCGACCTTGGCCACCGCTTCCAGCTGCGCGGCGACTGGGGCCATGTCGATTGTGAAATCCTCGATGTCGAACCGGGGCGGACGCTGTCCTACGCTTGGAATACCACGCACGATGATCCGGCCTACGCGCTGGACAGCGTCGTCACCTTCACGCTCGAACCGACCGCGGCCGGAACGCTGCTGCGCATGGAGCAGGTCGGTTTCCGCCCCGACCAGAAGCAGGCCTTCGGCGGCGCCAAGGGCGGCTGGCGCATTCATCTCGAAAATCTGGAAAAGGTCGTGGCCAAGCTCGACTGACAATCAAACAGGGAGAATCTTATGAACTGGAACCTGTGGATCCGGCAGTTTCACCGCTGGGTGTCGATCCTCTTTTCGGCGATCGTGCTCGCGATTTTCGTGACGCTGGGAGTGGGGCAGGAGCCCGCCCAGTGGGTCTATTATCTGCCGCTGCCGCCGCTCTTCCTGCTGATATTCTCGGGCCTCTATATGTTTTTCCGGCCCTATTTCCGGAAGCGCGTTCAGCCGTAAGGCGGCGTATCCTCGAACTCCGCAAACCAGGGATAGTCGTTCGCGACGCTCACGGTGAAGTTCGCGGGACGCTTTTCGAGGAAGCTCGACACGCCCTCGGCGGCGTCGGCGCTGCGCCCGCGCGCGAAGATCGCGCGGCTGTCCCAGCGGTGCGCGCTCATCGGATGCGGCGCGCCGAGCATCCGCCACAGCATGTGGCGGGTAAGCGCGACCGACACGGGTGCGCTGTGGTCGGTCAGCTCGCGCGCCTTGGCGATCGCCGCGTCGACCAGTTCGCCGGGCGCGTGGACCGATTGCACCAGCCCCTTCGCATGCGCCTCGGCGGCGTCGATCAGCCGCCCCGAATAGCACCAGTCGACCGCATTCTGGATGCCGACCAGACGCGGCAGGAACCAGCTCGACGCCGCCTCGGGCACGATGCCGCGGCGTGCGAAGACAAAGCCGTAGCGCGCGGTCTCGCTCGCGAGCCGCGCGTCCATCGACAGCGTCATCGTCGCGCCGATGCCGACCGCGGCGCCGTTGATCGCGCCTAATACCGGTTTCTTGCAGTCGAAGATACGCATCGAGACGCGCCCGCCCGAATCGCGGATCAGCGGGTGCGACCAGTCGATCGTGCCGTCCTCGGCGACCGGGCTCGCCGCCATGCCGCCCGGCAACAGCGCGGCCTTGTCGGTGCGCTTGTCATAATCGAAGGTCGCGGCGCCCTGACCGAGGTCGGCGCCGGCGCAATAGGCGCGGTCGCCCGATCCGGTGAAGATCACCGCGCGCACACCGTCGTCGGCGTCGCACTCGTCGAGCGCGGCGACGATCTCCAGCATCATCTCGGTGGTAAAGGCGTTCATCCGGTCGGGGCGATGCAGCGTCAGCAGCGCGATGCCTTCATGCTTATCGAGGCGAATCTGGTCGAAGCTCATCCATCTCTCTCCTTGGCTTTTGTGCAGCGTCGCAAGCGAGGCGGAGGAGTGCAAGCTCTAGTTGACGTAAACGTAAATCAGCGCGTGCGATGCCGGGGATGACGCGCCCGACCTTTGCCGCTATAGGGCGCCCAACCGCCCCGGCGCCGCGCTCCGTCTGAGTCGCTTTGCCGGGGTCATTCATTTGGTTCCGACAGAAAGTTTGCACGCCATGTCCCGTCGCCGCCAGATTTACGAAGGCAAAGCGAAGATCCTGTACGAGGGCCCCGAACCGGGCACGCTGATCCAGTATTTCAAGGATGATGCGACCGCGTTCAACGCGCAGAAAAAGGGCACGATCAGCGGCAAGGGCGTGCTCAACAACCGGATTTCGGAGCATGTCTTCACGCTGCTCGGCAATATCGGCGTGCCGCACCATTTCATCCGCCGCCTCAACATGCGCGAGCAGCTGATCCGTCAGGTCGAGATCGTGCCGATCGAAGTGATCGTGCGCAACGTCGCCGCGGGCACGCTGTCGAAGCGCCTCGGGATCGAGGAGGGGACGCAGCTTCCCCGCACCTTGATCGAATATTGCTACAAGGATGACGCGCTCGGCGATCCGCTCGTCGCCGAGGAGCATATCGCCTGCTTCAACTGGTGCAGCCAGGACGAGCTCCACGACATCCAGGACATGGCGATCCGCATCAACGACTTCATGTCGGGCATGTTCGCCGCGGTCGGCATCCGCCTCGTCGACTTCAAGCTCGAGTTCGGGCGCCTTTATGAAGGCGACTTCAGCCGCATCATCCTCGCCGACGAGATCAGCCCGGATGGTTGTCGTCTGTGGGACATGACGACGAACGAAAAGCTCGACAAGGACCGCTTCCGCCGCGACCTCGGCGGCGAAGTCGAAGCCTATCAGGAGGTCGCGCGCCGGCTCGGCCTGCTGCCCGAGGGCGGCGAGAATGCCGTGCTCGACCTTGAGAGTCATCGGAAGAAACGCGACAAATAGGCCCGGGCCGCGGCGATAGATCTCCGAAATTATCCGGTTGGTAACCATCCGGGCGCTATCCGATCCTCCTGATCTAGTGGGGATATGGCATCATGAGCGTTTCGGGCGGCAAGTCGCAACCGGCGGTAAGCGTCATCCATTGGGACCTTTTGGAAAAAGTCGTCGTCGTTCTGCTGCTGGCGACGCTGGCGTCGCGGCTCATACCATCGGCGATTGCGGGGCATTCTCAGAACTGGCTGCTGCTGCTCGCCGAGGGCTGCGTAGTCTTCTTCGTCCTGTTCCGCCGGTCCACCAACGATATCTCGCTCCGCCCGCTCGATTGGGCGCTGGGGTTCGGCGGCACGTTCGCCGCGATGCTGGTCATCGCGCCGAGTGACACCCCGCTCGTACCCATCGCCTTCTGCGGTTTCCTGATCATCGCGGGCATATTCTTCCAGCTTTACGCCAAATTTACGCTGCGGCGCAGCTTCGGCGTCATCGCGGCGAACCGCGGGGTGAAGGTCAGCGGCCCGTATCGCTTCGTACGTCACCCCATGTATGCGGGCTACATGCTCACCCACATCGGTTTTCTGCTTAGCGGCCCGAACTGGTGGAACCTTGCGGTCTATAGCCTTGCACTCGGGCTCAATATCGCGCGGATCATGGCCGAGGAACGCGTGCTGATGGCCGATCCCGCCTATCAGGACATGAGCCGGAAGGTGCGTTACCGGCTGATCCCCTTCGTCTTCTGATCGGGACCACGCGGATGAATTTCCTCTTGGGCTTTATCGATGTCCAGAACCTGCTTCTCGTCGCGCTGTTGTTCCTGCCGCTCGAGCGGCTACTGCCGCGACGCAGGGAGCAGCGCATGTTCCGCCCGGGGTGGGTCACCGATACCATCTATTTCATCGTCAACCGCGTGCCGATCGGCATCGGTGTGGTTGCGATCGTCGTGCTGGCGATGGTGCTCGGCGAACGCTTCGTGCCGGGCGTCTTCCGGACAATGGTCGCGGGCCAGCCTTTATGGTTGCAGGTGATCGAACTGATCGTCGTTGCCGATCTCCTCTTTTATGCTTTTCACCGTCTCTTCCACAGCGTGCCCCTGCTCTGGCGTTTTCATGCGGTGCACCACAGCATCGAAGATCTCGACTGGCTGGCGGCGCATCGCATCCATCCGGTCGATCAGATATTGACCAAGGGCGCGTCGCTCATTCCCTGTTTTACACTCGGCTTCACGGCTGAAGCGATCCTCATTTTCTCACTTATCTATCAGTGGCATACGCTGCTTTTGCACGCCAATGTCCGCGTCAACATCGGGCCGTTGCGCTGGCTGATCGCGTCGCCCGAATTCCACCATTGGCACCATGCCGACAATCCTGAAGCCTGGAACCGGAATTTCGGCGCCCAACTGTCCTTCTGGGACCTGCTGTTCGGCACCGCGAATATGACGCACGGGACACTCCCGGCGCGTTATGGCATCGACGAAAAAATGCCGGCATCCTACCCGTCGCAACTGCTTCATCCGTTCCGGCGCAAGGCCGAAAAGACAGGCTGAGGAAAGAAAAAAAAGGGCGCCGGGCCATCCAATTGCGGAATGGCCCGGTGCCCTTCCTCTTGATCGTCAAATATTGATGCTCGTCGGGATCAGGCTCGGCTGCAGATAGGAGTATGGCTGCATCCGCTCCGCATTGCGCGTCGCGATCTCCGCCTCGACGCCCTGCAATGCAGCCTGGAACCAGGCGAGCGGCCCTTCAGCCCCCGTCACGCGCGGATCCTGGAACCACAAAGGATAGGGAAAGGCGTTGCTGCGGTAATCGCCGAGCTTGCGGTAATGGACCGATCCCAGCAGTTCGAGCACATTCAATTGTTCGAGCGCGAGCGCCATCGGCGGCATCATCGCGAGCCAGCCCGCCTTGTCATGCCCGCGCTGACCGTTCGGTGCCGCCTGCCAGCCCGCGCCGGTGACCGCGGGGGCAAAGGCCATGATGTCCTTTTGCGGGAAATTGACCGCGGCATGCTGCGCGCTCGCGGTGAACATCACCATCGTGCAGATTTCGGCGAGCTGCGCGCGCGTCGTCACCGGCCCGAAGCCTTTGATCTTCGCCTCGCCCGCAAGGCACGCCGCCCAGGCGGCAAGCTCGGTGTCGGCGACGACATCGGTATCGTGCGCATAATAAAGGTCGACATATTGCCGCGCCCATTCGTGGATCGCGTCCCACACGAGCAGCGCATCGTCGCGGTACGGATAATCGGCGAGCGCCGAATCTACCCCGACCCCGCGCGCGGAAAAGTCGGCATGCGGCATCTTGCCATAGAAATCGAACGCCAGCCGCGCGTCGACCGCGGCGAGCTGGCTCGACGTGATCGTGCCCGCGAAAATATGGTCGATCGGGCCGCCGGCCGCGATGAGCGAGGTTGCTGCCTGTTCGTTGATGAACAAGGTGCCCTCGAAATGCGGGACGAGCAGCGCCCAGATCGGGTGGATTTCCGCCAGATGGCGGTGCGTTGCGACCGCGAACGCCTCGATCACCAGATGCGTGCGCGCAAGGTGCGCGAACAGCTCGTGATAATTGCCGTCGGCGACCTGCACGACGAACTTCGCCATTTCCCATCCCCAGATCTTGTCGGCGACGGGCGAGGGGGTGAAGATCGGAGTGTCGGCCGGATCCTGCCCGCACTGGATCGCGACGGGGATCAGCGACGATCCGCCCGGCGGCACCGCGAAGAGCGCGATCGGTTGCCAGGCGTATTTGGCTTGGGTGCCATAGGTGCCGGGATCGAGCACCTCGAGCGGCTTGTAATCGAGCAGGAACAGCCGCCCATCTGCGAGCGCGCTGCCCAGCGTGTCGCCATTCACCACCGCACTATATTTGGCGGCGCTCAGCGGGAAATTGGCGGGCAGCGCATCGCCGACCGCGGTGATCAGCATGCAGTTCGGACCCTGCACGCGCAGCCGCGCGAACTCGCGGTCGTCCTGGAACATATAGCTGACGCCCGGAACGGGCAGCGTGGCGAATAGCGCGCGATACGCCTCGATGCTCCGCGGCGTCTTGCTGCCAAGCCCGTCGGCGTCCTCGACCTTCATCAGCTGTTCGAGCCGGTCCTTGTAACCCTGAAGCAGCGCGACATGCGCGTCGCGCTCGGCGGCGGCGACGGCGTTTTCGACATCGCCCACGACGCGTTCGAAAATATTGCCGCCGGTATGCACGCCATGTTCGACCGCAATCTTCGCCGCCGAGGCTTCGATCGCATCGCATTCGGCGAGTGCGGCCTCATATTCGGCGCGCGGGCTATCGAGTTCGCCCTTGTCGACGCCGCCGAGCTTCACCGTCAGCGCATTGCGCACGATGCCCAGCCCGACGCCGATCAGGATCACGAACCAGGCGATCGTCGGCTCGTCATTCTTGGGAACATCGGTTGCGAGCGGAACGCCGGGCAAGGTCGGGACGTCGGTCGTCCATGTATAAACGGCCTGCGTCGCGGTCAGCTGCGCCGCGCGTGCGGCCTGCTGCGCGGACGTGTCATCCTGCGGCAGCGTGGGATCGGCCGGCGGCATCGGCGCGGCCGGCGCGGGATTGGATGCGGTCGGCTGCGGCGTCGGATAAGACATGGCGTGGCTCCTTTCGGGCGCGAAACAAGTGGCCGGGCTTGTCCCTGAACATGGTTAATATTTCGCAAGCCATTCCCCCGCGGGCGCCACTTAGCTTTGTGATAAGACAGGCTTTCATTCCTTAACCCCTGCTTTACTCGCGCTTGCTATCCCGCCGTTATGACGGGGGTCTATCACTGGCTGCGCACGCGCTTCTTTCCGCCGATTCCGGACGCGATTCGGGACGACGTCGCCTTGCTGCGCGCCAATCGCGTCGAAACGCTGACCCCGATGCTTTTCCTGATGCTGGCGGCGACAACGCCGACCGCCATCTATGCCGGGGTGCAGACGGTCCATCCGATCGTCCGCATCGGCTTCCCGGTCACGCTGGCGCTCATCGGGGTGCTCGGCTTCGTTTTTCTGATGCACAATCGCGGCCGGCGGATGAGCCTGCGCCGCGCACGGCGGATGATCAAAGAATCGATGTGGCTGTCGGGCACGACGGGCGCGATGTGCAGCAGCTGGACGGTGATCAACTGGCTCGCCGCGCCGCCCTCGACGCACAGCTATTATGCGATGATCATGGCGATGGGCTCGCTCGCGACCGCCTATTGCCTGTCGTCGATCCGCCTCGCGACCTTCATCAACCTGCTGATCGGGCTGGTGCCGATCTCGTTCCTGATGCTGACATCGGGCAATCCGCCCGAAATCGCCGCGGGCACCAGCCTGGTCGTCGCGACGATCTTCCTCTTGCGCATGATCCTCCAGCAGCACGACCAGCTGATCGACCTGCTCCAGCTTCAGCACCAGATGCGCGACCTGGCGCACACCGATCCGCTGACCGGCCTCGCCAATCGCCGCGAGTTCGACATGCGGCTTGACGAAGAGATTGCGAAGGGCGACGCGGCCAACCCGTTCGCCATCGCGCTGCTCGATCTCAACGGCTTCAAACCGATCAACGACCAGCACGGCCATGCGATCGGCGACGGCGTCTTGTGCGAGCTCGCCGAGCGCCTGCGCCGCGCGTGCGGCGATCATGCGGTGGTCGCGCGGCAGGGCGGCGACGAATTCGCGATCCTCGTGCCCGCCGGGTCGATCCTGCTCAAGACCTCGCTTGCCGACCATGTTCTCGCCGCGCTCGCTGCGCCTTACCGCATCGGCGGCCGCTCGATCGGTGTGGGCGCTGGCATCGGCACCGCCAGCTGGCCCGAGCACGGCGACAGCGCGCGCAAATTGCTCGAGGTCGCCGACCGCGCACTCTACGCGGCAAAAGCCGCCGATCGCGAGAAGACGTCGTCTGTCGAAAGCATCGGCCGGGTCGCGTAACACTGGCTTGACCACCCGACGGGCGGTGGCCACATCATGCTCCATGACCAAATCCCTTGTCCGGCGCGCCTCGACCGCGCTGTCGCCCCTCGTCTTCCTCATCGCCAGCACCGCGCCCGCCTGGGCCAGGGAAGCGCCCGCAAAGGTTGCCGCATCCGCGGCGGTCAATCCGCAGAGCGAAGCGGCGAAGGCGTGGAACTTCGCGGCGAGCGATGTGCCGGTCGATCCGAATATCGTCTTCGGCGTGCTCCCCAACGGGATGAAATATGCGCTGCTGAAAAACAGCACGCCCAAGGATAGCGTCGTCCTGCGCATGCGCTTCGCCGTCGGCAGCTTTGCCGAGGCCGAAGACCAGCGAGGCCTCGCGCATTTCCTCGAACATATGGCGTTCAACGGATCGACCAATGTGCCCGAGGGCGAGATGATCAAGCTGCTCGAGCGCAAGGGGCTGGCGTTCGGCGCCGACACCAATGCCTCGACCGGCTTCGACGAGACGATCTACAAGCTCGACCTGCCGAACGCGTCGGATGATCTGATCGACACCGGGCTGATGCTGATGCGCGAGACGGGCGGCAATCTGACCATCGATCCCGCCGCGGTCGACCGCGAGCGCGGCATCATCCTGTCCGAACGCCGCGCGCGCGACACCTATCAGCTGCGCAGCCTGATCGACCAGCTCGACTTCCAGATGAAGGGGATGAATGTCGCGAACCGCATCCCGGTCGGCACCGAGGAGGTGATCAGGACCGCGCCGGCGTCGCGGCTCCGCGATCTCTACGACCGCTATTACCGTCCCGAACGCGCAACGCTGGTGATGGTCGGCGATTTCGACCCCGCGGCGGTCGAGGCGAAGATCAAGGCGCGCTTTGCCGACTGGAAGGGCGTCGGTCCCGCGGGCGCCGACCCCGAAATCGGCAATGTCGATTACCAGCGCGCCGCCGCGGCCGACGATTTCGTCGATCCGGCGATCCAGGATTCGGTGACGATCGCGAGCTTCAAGCCGTGGGTGGACGAGCCCGACACCAAGGCGAAACGCGCGCGCAAGCTCGCCGAGGATGTCGGCGAGGCGATCGTCAGCCGCCGGCTCGCGAAGATCGCGCTCAACGAAGATTCGCCGATCCTGACCGGCTATTTCAGCGACGCCGAGGGTTGGAAGAAATTCGACCAGATCACCGTCGGCGCGGTCGCCAAGGAAGGCGCGTGGAAAGAAGCGCTCGCGCTCGCCGAACAGGAACAGCGGCGCGCCGTCGAACATGGCTTCACTCAGGCCGAAGTCGACGAACAGCTCGCGAACCGCCGCACCGCGCTCAAGAACGCCGTTGCCGGGGTGACGACGCGGCGCAGCGAAGGGCTTGCCGACGCGCTGATCTTGGCTGCCGATGGCGATTTCGTCCTTGTCCGGCCCGAAACCTCGCAGGGGCTGTTCGAGGCCGCGGCGCCGTCGCTGACCGCCGCGGCGGTCACAGCGGCGTTCCAGAAGCGCATGGCAGGGCTCAGCGCGCCGCTCGCGCGCGTGACGGCGAAAAAACCGGTCGAGGGTGGCCCTGACGCGGTCCTCGCGGCGCTGCGTGCGTCGACGCAGGTCGCCGTCGCCGCGCCGACCGAGACCGCGAATGCCGCCTTCGCATACGACAGTTTCGGCACGCCCGGCAAAATTGTCAGCGACGAACGCATCGACGACCTCGGCATCCGCCGCGTCCGCTTCGCCAACAACGTCATGCTCAACATCAAGACGACCGATTTCCAGAAGGACAAGGTCATGCTGTCGCTGCGCGTCGATGGCGGCAACCTGCTCGCGACGCGCGATGATCCGACCAAGGTGTCGCTCGCCGGTTCACTGATGTTGGGTGGCCTCGAAGCGCACAGCCTCGACGATCTGCGTTCGATCCTCGCGGGCAAGACGATCAGCCCGGTGTTCGGCAACTCCACCGACGCGTTCGGCGGGTCGGCGCTGACCTCGCCCGAGGATTTCGCGCTGCAGGCCAAGCTGATGGCGGCGTTCCTCACGCATCCCGGCTATCGCCCCGATGGCCTTGCGTTGATCCGCCGCGTCCTGCCGCAACAATATGCCGCGAACGACGCGACCCCCGCGGCGGTGCTCGGCCGCGACGTCGGCGGCATCCTTGCCAACAACGACCCGCGCTCGCAGACCCCGCCGCTTGAAAAGGTCATGGCGCTCGACTGGGCGCAGCTGAAGCCCGCGATCGCCGACAGCTTTGCGCATGGCGCGATCGAGATCGGCGTCGTCGGCGATATCGGCGAACAGTCGGCGATCGATGCGATTGCGGCGACGTTCGGGGCGCTGCCCGAGCGGCGGGCGGCGTTCGATCCACGCACCGATGCGCGCATCCGCCAGTTCGCGACCGACCGCAGCGAGCGTACGCTGATCCACAAGGGGCCCGCCGAACAGGCCGAGCTGCGCGTCTATTGGCCGGCGCGCGACGACAGCGACCTCGCCGAGGCGATGCAGCTCACCCTGCTGTCGCGCGCGATGCAGCTGATGCTGACCGAGGAGCTGCGCGAGAAGCTCGGCGAAAGCTACAGCCCCGGCGCGGCGGCGAGCCTGTCGGACGAATTCCCCGGCTACGGCCATCTCTTCGCGGCGAGCAACGTCGACTATAAGGATCTCGCAACGACCCGCGCCGCGATTTTCGCGATCGCGAAGGAACTGCGCGACAAGCCCATTGACGCCGACCTGCTCGACCGCGCGCGGAGGCCGCTGCTCGAAGCGATGGTGAAATCGCGGCGCGAGAACAGCTATTGGCTGAACTATGTCGCCGAAGCCGCGAGCCACGCCGACCGCCTCGACCGCAGCCGCAAGGGCATCGGCGCGGTCGAGGCCGCGACGCCGGCTGAGTTGCAGGCGCTCGCGAAGCGCTATCTGGTCGACGACAAGGCGCTGGTGATCAAGGCGGTGAGCGACAAGGCGGGGAAGTAACGCGGGCGGCTGCGTTCGGCCGGATGTTGCCCCACTCTCCCTCTTTGTCATTCCCGCGAAAGCGGGAACCCAGGGATGGGCCAGCCGACGGACGCTCTGGGTCCCCGCTTTCGCGGGGATGACGAAGTAAGGAAGGGGGCGGCGTCCGCTTCCCACCCCAAAGCCGACCTATACTCTTCTTCGCCCGTCGGGATTACGCGGGCCGCTAAACCCGCCCCGGCGCGCGGGCGCGGATGAAATTCTCGAGCGCGACGAACAGCATTTCGCGTGCATCGCCGCCGAGCATCTCGGCGGTCAGCCAGTCGAAATGGACGCGGTCCCCACGCGAGGCGGCGCCGACGATCGCGGCGAGCAACGCCTCGTCGAAGCTGACGCGCGGGCAGCAGGGCGGGGCGACGGCAAAGGGTTCGGGCCGGACATGGCCGATCGCCTCGACCACCAGCCGATAGCGCCGCGCGGCGAGGATATTGCCCCAGCGCCGTTCGAGTTCGGGCATCGGGTCGCGTTCGCTGCGGCGGCAGAGGATGCAGTAACGCAGCGCAAGGACGGCCTGTGCCGCTTCGACCGACAAATCGCGCACCAGCGGCTGCTCGGACAATTGGCGGATCAGCTCGCTGCTTTGCATGAGGTTCGTTTCTCCCGGCCCATGCAGTCCGTCCGTTCCCGTTTTCGAAAAAGATGCCGGCCGCTTTATGCGCAGCTTTAAGTTGCAGCGGCCGGCAGGAGGGGACTGCCTGACCTTGCTATTGAGAATTAGTCGCAAATACAAGTGAAAAAAGAGGCGCCCGAAAGCGCCCCTGAAAACTGCTGTTTTATCCCGTTTCGTCATCCCCGCGCAGGTGGGAATCCCGCTTCTTCCTTCGCGCTTCGACGCATTTGTCGAGAATCGAAGAAAGCGTGGCCAGCCGGATTCCCGCTTTCGCGGGAATGACGAAGGCGGCCTCAATCGTCGCCGGCAGGCTTCGACTGGAGCTGGATATAATTTTCGATTCCCATGCGCTCGATCATCTCGAACTGCTTTTCCAGCTCGTCGACATGATGCTCCTCGCTTTCGAGGATATCGGCAAACAGATCGCGGCTGACATAGTCGCGCACGCTTTCCGAATGCGCGATCGCATCCTTGAGCAGCGGGATCGCCTCTTCTTCGAGCGCGAGGTCGGCCTTGAGGATCTCCTCGACCGTCTCACCCACGCGCAGCCGGCCGAGCATCTGGAAATTGGGGAGGCCGCCGAGGAAAAGGACGCGATCGGCCAGCTTGTCGGCATGCTTCATCTCGTCGATCGACTCTTCGCGCTCGAACGCGGCGAGGCGCGCGACGCCCCAATTGTCGAGCATGCGATAATGCAGCCAATATTGGTTGATCGCGGTCAGCTCGTTCTTGAGCGCCTCGTTGAGGAAATCGATGACTTTTTCGTCGCCCTTCATGGTGTCTATCCTGTCATTTTTGTCTTGGAATGGAGTGGGCGCATTATACGCGCCCCGGCCCCATCAGGCCAAGGTCAAAAATGGCGGAAAACCAAGAAAAATCAGGCGGTCGCGGCGACGTCGCTGATGATATTGCGAGCGAATGGCAGGCACTGTCCGCACTTGGGTTTGCGACCCAGTTGCGCATAGGCGGCCTTGGCGCACCGCAATTGGCCATCGCGCGCGACATCGCGCAGCTGGCTTTCTCTTATTGCGTTGCAGACACAGACGACCATGTGCGAATCCTTCTCAACAAGAGTGATGTAGGGATAGTGCGAGCGATTCGCAACAGGAAAATGCGACTGGTTCGCAATCCGAACAGCGGCATTTTTCGGGTGCCGGGCGGCCCGCCGCCCCTTGCCCCCAAAGTGATTCGCGGGCATAGGCGCGCCCATCTTCCCCGCCCGCCAAAAGCAAAGGTCCGCCCCCATGAAAGTGAATGTCTATGTGACGCTCAAGCCGGGGGTGCTCGATCCGCAGGGCAAGGCGATCCATCATGCGCTCGAGGGTCTCGGTTTCGGCGGTGTGGCGGACGTCCGCGCCGGCCGTTTCATCGAGCTGGATGTCGCCGACGGTACGAGCGACGCCGACCTCGACGCGATGTGCGCCAGGCTGCTCGCCAACACGGTGATCGAAAACTACCGCATCGAACGTCCGTAAAGGGAGCGCACGCCATGAAGACCGCCGTCATCGTCTTTCCGGGCTCCAACTGCGATCGCGATATGGCGGTCGCGCTGGAACAGGTCACCGGCCGTGCGCCCGCGATGGTGTGGCACCGCGAGACCGAGCTGCCGGGCGGCGTCGATTTCATCGCGCTGCCTGGCGGCTTTTCCTATGGCGATTATCTGCGCTCGGGCGCGATGGCCGCGCGCTCGCCGATCCTGCGCAGCGTCGCCGATGCCGCAGCGCGCGGCGTGCCGGTGCTTGGCGTGTGCAATGGATTTCAGGTGCTGACCGAGGCGCTGTTGCTGCCGGGCGCGCTGATGCGCAATGCGGGGCTCAACTTCGTCTGCCGCACCGTGCCGCTCAAGGTCGAAAACAGCCAGTCGCTGTTCACCGCGAGCTATAATGCGGGTGAGGAAATCAACATCCCTGTCGCGCACCACGATGGCAATTATTTCGCCGACGTCGAAACGCTCGACCGGATCGAGGGCGAGGGGCGCGTCGCCTTCCGCTACGCCGATGCCGTCAACGGCTCGGCGCGCGACATCGCGGGCGTGCTCAATGATGCGGGCAATGTGCTCGGCATGATGCCGCATCCCGAACGCGCGATCGACCGCGCACACGGCGGCACCGACGGGCTACGCCTGTTCGAGGCGGCGCTCGGCGTGCTCGCCTGAGCGCAAGGGCGCTTCGCCGGCAAAGCCTGCGTCCGCTTTCCCGTAAGAGGATACCGGTGCGTCGTCGCTGTACGCGGCGATCGCAGCGGTTTTGACGCCGGGCTCCAGCCACCGCCCGAACAGCAGCAAGACCGTCGGCCAGAACATCGTATTCCAGATATCGTGCCAATGCGCTGCATCGGGCTGGATCGCCGAGCGGCTGAGTTCGGCCGTCACGTCGAGCCACTCGCCGCCGCACGCCATGGCAAGGACCACAAGCCACGCGGCCACCCATCCGCCGCGCCAGCGCCAGGCAAGTCGCACCGCAAGAAACACAGCCAGCCCGAAATAAATGTGCAAGGCATCCTTATCGAGGCCCGTCGCATCGATGACCGACACTTTTCGCGCCTCGAACAGCGAGGCGATCTCGATTAAAGTCATGCAGTCAAACCTTGGCGCCGAACGGATTGAAATCGGTGCCTTCGTCGAACACATCGACACCTTCGCGCCGCTTCAACGCCCCCACCACCAGATAGGTTGCGGGGGTCAAGGCCGCTTCCCATGCGACCTTCATCGCCCAGTTCGTGGTCAGAACGAGCAGCACCTGCTCGGTTTCCCAGATGCCGAGGAAGGCGATCGGATAGAAGATCAGGCTGTCGATACCCTGCCCGACGACAGTCGACCCGATCGTGCGCATCCACAGGAAACGCCCGCCCGTCGCCAGCTTCATCCGCGCAAGGACATAGGAGTTCACGAATTCGCCGGCCCAGAAAGCCGCCATCGAGGCGAGGACGATGCGCCACGCGCTGCCGAACACGCTTTCGTAGCTTGCCTGACACACCGCGCCTGTCCCGCCGGCTTCGCCCGCCTTGAGCGTCAGCGCGTCGGCACCGCTGCACCACCAGTCCTGTGCGGGCGGCATCGCGAGCACGATCCAGCTCATCACCGCCATGAACAGCAGCGCGCCGAACCCCGTCCAGATGACGCGACGCGCGCGCGCATAGCCATAGACTTCGGTCAACACGTCGCCGATCACATAGCTGACCGGGAAGAACAGGATGCCGGCGCCAAAGGTGAACCCGCCGACCATCGACAATTTCGACGCACCGATGATGTTGCTGAGCAGCAGGACCGCAACGAAGGCCGCCATGACGAGGTCATAGTAGCGAAAATGCCGGATGCTCGCGGCGCTGACATGGGCGGGTTTGGCGGGCGGGGTGTCGGAATCGATCATTGGCCGCTGCTTAACCCGCTTTGCAGCCTACGCAAACCACGCTATTCGCGGCGCGACGCAAGAGCCTATGCGCGCCCGTAGCTCAGCTGGATAGAGCACCCGCCTTCTAAGCGGGTGGTCGCAGGTTCGAATCCTGCCGGGCGCGCCATTGCTGTTTGCACGCGCCGCCGATCAGATTCGCTCGACCTCGGAGACGATGATGGCCACCCGCCTTCTACATCAGCTGCTTGGCATCGAATTGCCGATCATCCAGGCGCCGATGGCGGGTGTCTCGTCGCCCGCCATGGCCGCCGCGGTCAGCGAAGCCGGCGCACTCGGTTCGATCGCCGTCGGCGCGACCGACGCGGGCGGGGCGCGGGCGATGATCGCTGCAGTTCGTGAGCGGACCCGGCGGCCCTTCAACGTCAATCTCTTCTGCCATCGCCCGGCGGTCGCAAACGGCAGTGTCGAACGCGCGTGGATCGACCGATTTCGCGACCTGTTCGGCCAATATGGCGCCGCGCCGCCCGACCATCTTTCCGAAATCTATCAGAGCTTCGTCACCGACGACGCGATGCTGCGAATGCTCGTTGCCGAACGGCCCGCGGTTGTGAGCTTCCATTTCGGCCTGCCGCCAGCGGAGGCGATCGGTGCGCTGCGTGATGCCGGTATCGTCCTGTTTGCCTCCGCGACAAATCTGGCCGAGGCCCGGGCCATAGCGGCTGCCGGCGTCGACGCGGTGGTTGCGCAGGGGTGGGAAGCGGGTGGTCATCGCGGCGTCTTCGACCTCGATGCGCCCGATGATCTGCTCGGAACGGCGGCGCTGGTTCGCCGGCTCGTTGGCGCGGTCGATCTGCCGGTGATCGCGGCGGGCGGTATCATGGACGGCGCGGGTATCGCGGCGGCGCTGCGGCTCGGCGCCGCGGCGGCGCAGCTTGGCACCGCCTTTCTCGTCAGCGACGAGAGCCTTGCCGATGCGGGATACCGCGCGGCGCTTGCCAGCGACGCGGCGTATCAAACAGCGATGGTGCGCGCGGTGTCGGGGCGTCCGGCACGGATATTGGCGAACCGCTTCGCAGCGCTCGATGCCGACATCGCGCCCGCCGATATTCCGGCCTATCCGATCGCCTATGACCTCGGCAAAGCGCTGAACGCCGCCGCCAAGGCGCGCGGCGAATATGGATATGGCGCGCAATGGGCCGGGCAGGGCGCGCCGTTCGCCCGCGCCATGGCGGCGGCCGATCTGGTCGCGACGCTGGCCGCCGAATTGTCGTCCGCACTCGAGCAGGACGACGGATGACTTTGGCGCAATGGAAACGGCGATGGGCGCATTCAAAGAGCGATGGATATGCCGGGGTCGCTATGCTTTAATCGGGCGGCGATGGCTGACGATAAACCCCGGTACAAATCCTACAACAGTCCCGCCGGCGGCTGGGGCGCGGCGGCCGCGACCGCGAAGGTGCTGCTCGAACAAAGCGTCGTCACCAAGGGATCGCGCGCGCTGCTGTCGATGAACCAGCCGGGCGGCTTCAAATGCCCGAGCTGCGCCTTTCCCGACGCCAGCTGCACCAAGAAGCTCGAATTTTGCGAAAATGGCGCCAAGGCGCTCGCGCACGAGGCGACGAAGTTCCGCGTCACGCGCGAATTTTTTGCGCAGCACAGCGTGACCGACCTGATGGAGCAGTCGGACTATTGGCTCGAAATGCAGGGGCGGCTGACCGAGCCGATGCGCTACGACGCCGCGACCGACCATTATGTGCCGATCAGTTGGGACGATGCTTTCGCGCTGATCGGCGAGCATCTGCGCGCACTCGCCAGCCCGCATGAGGCCGAATTCTATACCTCGGGCCGCACCGCGAACGAGACCGCGTTCCTCTATTCGATCTTTGTCCGCGAGTTCGGCACCAACAATTTCCCCGACTGCTCGAACATGTGCCACGAACCGACGAGTCGCGGGCTGCCGCACTCGATCGGGGTCGGCAAGGGCACGGTGATCCTCGACGATTTCGAGCATGCCGAGGCGATCTTCCTGATCGGGCATAATGCGGGCACCAACGCGCCGCGGATGATGACGCCGCTGGTCGAGGCGCGCAAGCGGGGGGTGCCGATCGTCGCGGTCAACCCGATGCCCGAACGCGCGCTGATCAAATTCACCGAGCCGCAGGACATCGTCCAGATGGCGACCTTCGGCTCGACTGAGGTCACCAGCGAATTCGTGCATATCAAGATCGGCGGCGATCTTGCGCTGCTCAAGGGTATGATGAAGTTCATGTTCGAACGCGAGGCCGCGGGCGAAACCGTCTTCGATCATGATTTCATCGCCGAACATACGTCGGGCTTCGCCGTGCTGAAGGCCGATATCGAGGCGCAGCACTGGCCCGATCTCGTTGCCGCATCAGGGATCGACGAGGCCCAGATCCGCCGCTGCGCCGAAATCTATATCCGATCGAACGCGACAATCATCTGTTACGGCATGGGCGTGACCCAGCATCAGCAGGGGTCGCAGCTGGTCCAGCAGATCGCGAATATCCTGCTGCTGAAGGGCAATTACGGCAAGCCGGGGGCGGGCATCTCGCCGATCCGCGGCCATTCGAACGTCCAGGGCGACCGCACCGTCGGCATCGACGAGAAGCCGAGCCAGGCCTATCTCGACAAGGTGCGCGATGTGTTCGGTTTCGAACCACCGCGCGCGGAGGGGCACCACAGCGTCGAATCGGTCGAGGCGATGCTGGCCGGCACCGCGAAGGTGTTCATCGGCCTCGGCGGCAATTTCGTCCGCGCAGTCCCCGATACCGATCGCGCCTATGACGCGATGCGCAAGCTGGACCTCACCGTCGGGATCGCGACCAAGCTCAACCGCGGGCATCTCGTCCACGGCCGCGATGCGCTGATCCTGCCCGTCGTCGCGCGCTCCGAACGCATCGAAACCGCGGCTGGCGAGCAGTTCGTCACGATCGAGGATTCGATGTCGAACGTCACCGCCTCGCGCGGCGTGCTCGAACCCGCGAGCACCGATCTGATGCCCGAGACCGAGATCGTCTGCCGCATGGCGATGGCGACCTTGCCCGACAGCAAGGTCGATTGGGCGCGCTATATCGACGACTACGGCCTGATCCGCGACAAGATCGCCGCGGTCTATCCCGCGCTCTACGAAGGCTTTTCGGAGCGTATCAAGGCGCCGATGGGCTTTCACCTCGACATCCCGCCGCGCCGCCGCGCGTGGGCGACGCCGAACGGCAAGGCCAATTTCCTCATTCTACCGGGGCTCGCGGTCAATGCGGCGGTTGCCGATCCCGACATGTTGCGGCTCGCGACCGTCCGCTCGCACGACCAGTTCAACACGACGATCTACAGCTACAACGACCGCTATCGCGGCGTGTATAACGACCGCATGGTCCTGTTCATGAACGCCGACGACATCGCGGCGCGCGGGCTGGAGGCGGGTACGAAAGTCGCGCTCGAAACGATCAGCGCCGATGGTGTCGTCCGCCGCGTCGAGGGGCTGACGATCCTCGACTATCCGATGTCGCGCGGATCGGTCGCGGGCTATTATCCCGAGCTCAACCCGCTGCTCCCGCTCGCCCACTATGACAAGATCAGCGGCTGCCCCGCGGCGAAGTCGATCCCGGTGCGCGTCGTCAAGGCTGCGGACTGACGCCGCCGATGGCCGTCGGCAAACATATCGCGCCCGTCCGTTTCCTGATCTTTCCGTTCGTGCTGATCGCGGCGATGGGCGCGGCGCTCGCATCGGACGTCGATCCGCGCGCCGCGTTCCTGATCGGCTTCGACGTCGCCGCCTTTGTCTTTCTTTGCACCGTGATGCCGCTCTTCCGCGCCGACGCCGACCAGATGCGCCGCCGCGCCGAATTTAATGACGCGAACCGCATCGGCCTGCTCGCCATCACCGTGCTGCTCTCGCTCGTCATATTGTTCGCGGTGGGGACGTTGATCGCAAGCCCGGGCAAGCTGGGCCGCTGCGACGTCATACTGATCATCGCGACGCTCGCGCTCGCATGGCTGTTCGCAAACATCGTGTTCACGCTCCACTATGCGCATCTCTATTATCTGCAAAAGGACGGCCGCGACCAAGCGGGGATCGAGGTGCCGGGGGTGCACGAACCCGGCTACTGGGATTTCCTCTATTTCGCCTTCACGCTCGGCATGACCTTTCAGACGTCCGACGTCACGATATCGGGCGCGCATATGCGGCGCGTCGTGCTCGGCCACTGCATGGCGGCCTTCATCTTCAACATGGGGATATTGGCGTTCACGGTGAACGCCATCGGCGGGTCATGACCCGCCGAGACGATCGAGGTCGGCGGTGCTGTTGACGTTCGGCGGGACGAAATCGCTGGAGACCGGCCGCGCGCCGATCCGGCGGGCATAGGCCCGGACCGCGAGGTCGCCCTCATCCTCCAGCATGGCTTTGAGTAGATGCAGCGCGGTGCCGGGCCACAGGCCGATCACCGGCTGCGTCTCCAGAAAGGCGGGCGCCGGTTCGAGCAGCGTGCGCAGATCGCCGGGCAGGCGCACGCAATCGACGGGCGCCGTCAGCACCCGATCGAAGCCATTGTCCGCTGCATATATAAGCGCGCCGGCAATCCCGCCGAGCGGTCCCATGTCGGGCCGCGGCCAATCGGCGACCTCGTCCCGGCCAACAACGACCACCGCATCGCAATGCGGGCGCAGTGCTGCCAGCGCATGGTCGAGCAAGCTTCGCCCATCCAGCATCGCCAGCGCCTTGTCGGACCCGAAGCGGCTCGACCGCCCGCCCGCGAGCACCGCGCCGAGCGTCTTCATGCGATCATTCCGTGCGGATCGCTGACAACCAGTGCTGAATCGGCCCGCGCCAGCGTCACGAGCGTCAGACCCGCCTGCACCGCGCGTTCGGCGGCAAGGCTGGTCGGTGCGGAGATGGTGACGAGCATCGGACATCCCGCACGCACCGTCTTTTCGACCAGCTCATAGCTGCACCGCGCCGACAACAAGATGAAGCCGGTGGCGGGTTCGATGCCTGCGCGCGCCAAGGCGCCGATCAGCTTGTCGAGCGCATTGTGCCGCCCGACGTCCTCGCGCGCGAGCAGGATCGCGCCAGCGGGCGAGCAGAAGGCGGCGGCGTGGACGGCTCCGGTGGCGCGGCCGAGCGGCTGGTGATCGTGCAGCGCCGCGAGCGCCGCCGCGATGGCATCGCGATCGGCCGTGATGCGCGCGGTCACGGGCGGCAGTGGCCGCAGCACCTGCTCGATATTCTCGATCCCGCACAGCCCGCAACTGCTCTCGCTCACGCGCTTGCGCGCGCGTTCGAGCGCAAGCGCGTTGCGCTCGGGCACCAACCAGATCCGCAGCGCCCAGCCGCCCTCGAGGGGATGGGCATCGACGCGCCGCACCTGCTTGGGTGCTTCGACCAAGCCCTCGCTCAGTGCGAAACCGAGTGCGTAATCTTCGAGGTAGGCCGGGGTCGCCATCATCACCGCATAGCCGATGCCGCCGACCTCGATCGAAACCGGCGCCTCGATCGGAATGCTGCGGGTCAGCGCCGCGTCGCTGGGTTCGGCAAGGCCGAGCCGGCGAACCGGCAGGTCGATCATCTCCTGATTCATTCCCGCACCCTAACCGATCCGCACCGCCCTGTCTCAACTCGGCCGGCCGAGCCGTTCGACAAGGAAATCGACGAATACCCGCACCCGCGCGGGAGTATTCGCGCCGCCCGCGAACACCGCATGGATCGCCTCGACATCGCCGGGGTTATAGTCCTCCAATATCGGCACGACCTGCCCGCTCGCTATCTCTTCGGCGATGCTGAACGCGCCGACACGCGCGATACCGACCCCAGCGGCGGCAAGCTGCCCCAGCGTCTCGCCATTGTTCGCCTCGATATTGCCCTGCACCGGCAGCGCGAATTCGCGCGCGCCGTCGCGGAAGGGCCAGGTCGGTTCGGCGCGGCGGAAATTGAAGTTCAGGCAATTATGGCCGTGCAGATCCTCGGGCACGCGCGGCGTGCCGTGCTGCGCCAGATAGGCAGGCGAGGCGATGATGACGCGGCGGCTTTCGCCCAGCTTGCGCGCGGTCAGCGGGCTGTCGGCGAGCGGGCCGAAGCGGATCGCGACATCGGCCTGCCCCGCGGCGAGATCGACCAGCCGGTCGGCGAGGCTGATGTCGACAAGGATGTGCGGGTGGAGTCGCACGAACTCCCCGAGCAAAGGCACGATGCTGAGCCGCCCGTGCGCCTGCGCCGCGCTGACGCGGAGCCGCCCGCGCGGGGCGCCCTGGTCGGCGATGACCTGCTCGGCATCGTCGAGGTCGGCGAGGATACGCCGCGCGGCGCGCAGATATGCCTCGCCCTCGGCGGTCAGCGCCAGCGCGCGCGTCGAGCGCAGCAGCAGGCGCACGCCGAGGCGCGCCTCGATCCGGTCGATCGTGCGGCTGACCGCCGATGGCGTGAGGCCAAGGCAGCGGCCGGCCGCGGAAAAACTGCCCTCCGCGACGGTGGCGGCAAAGACCTCCATCGATCGCGCGCGATCGCCACTGCCATCCATCTTTGCGTTCATTTCAAAAATCCTTGGCTCTCGTGGACGCTACTGCGCCTGTCGGCTTGTGTCCATCTATGCGTGCAACACGCAATTGAAAGGGCAGGATCATGGAATATCGGCAATTGGGATCGTCGGGGCTTCGCGTTCCGGCCTTGAGTTTCGGGACCGGGACGTTCGGCGGCCAAGGGCCGCTGTTCAGCGCCTGGGGCACAAGCGATGCCGCCGAAGCACGGCGCCTGATCGACATCAGCCTCGATGCCGGGGTCACGCTATTCGACACCGCCGACGTCTATTCGAACGGCGCGTCCGAGCAGGTTTTGGGCGAGGCGATCAAGGGGCGCCGCGACGCGGCGCTGATCTCGACCAAGACCGGGCTGCCGATGGGCGACGGGCCGCAGGATTGGGGCGCCTCGCGCAGCCGGTTGATCCGCGCGGTCGAGGATGCGCTTCGCCGGCTCGGCACCGATCGTATCGACCTGCTCCAGCTCCACGCGTTCGACGCCTCGACCCCGGTCGACGAATTGATGGATACGCTCGCTACGCTGATCGCCGCGGGCAAATTGCGCTACGCCGGTGTCTCCAACTATCCGGGCTGGCAGTTGATGAAGGCGCAGGCCGCCGCCGAGCGTCTCGGCACGCCGCGCTTCGTCGCGCACCAGGTCTATTATTCGCTGATCGGGCGCGCCTATGAGGCCGACCTGATGCCGCTCGCTGCCGATCAGGGTATCGGCGCGCTGGTGTGGAGCCCGCTCGGCTGGGGCCGCCTGACCGGCAAGATCGGGCGCAACCGCCCGGTCCCCGCGGGCAGCCGCCTGCATGACACCGAACAGTTCGCGCCGCCCGTGGCCGAGGATTTGCTCTATCGCGTCATCGATGCGCTCGAGCTGGTCGCGGCCGAAACCGGCAAGACGGTGCCGCAGATCGCGATCAACTGGCTGCTCCGGCGCCCCACCGTGTCGTCGGTGATCATCGGCGCGCGCAATGAGGAACAACTGCGCCAGAATCTTGGAGCCGTCGGCTGGGCGCTGACCGCAGACCAAATCGCCGTGCTCGACGCGGCGAGCGACGTCCTGCCGCCCTATCCGCACACCCCCTATCGGCAGCAGGCGGGTTTCGCCCGGCTGAACCCGCCGCTCGTCTGACTGGACTCTCTCCCATGAAAATCAACTTTCCCCTGCTCGCGCTGGCGACCGGCGCCTTCGGCATCGGCATCACCGAATTCGCCCCGATGGGTTTGCTCCCCGACATGGCCGAAGGGCTGGGGGTTTCGATCCCCGCCGCCGGGCTGCTCGTATCGGCCTATGCGCTCGGCGTGCTGCTCGGTGCGCCGCTGATGACGCTCACCACCGCAAAGATGAACCGGCGCACCTTGCTGATCGGCCTGATGGCGATCTTCACGCTCGGCAATTTCCTGTCGGCCATTGCGGGCGATTATGCGACGCTGATGGTCGCGCGCGTCATCACCTCATTGAACCACGGCGCCTTTTTCGGCGTCGGCTCGGTCGTCGCGGCGAGCCTTGTCGCGCCCGAAAAGCGCGCGAGCGCGGTCGCGGCGATGTTCATGGGGCTGACGCTCGCCAATGTCATCGGCGTGCCACTCGCGCCATGGGTCGGCGAGACGTTCGGCTGGCGCACCGCGTTCGGCATCATCGCGATCTGGGGCCTCTTCACCATGGTGGCGCTTCGTTTCGCGCTCCCCGACATCCCGCGCGCCGAGGGCGGCAACATGCTTGCTGAACTCGGGGTGCTGAAGCGCCGCGAGGTGCTGGTCGCATTGGCGCTCACCGCGATCGGATCGGCCGCGATGTTCACCGTCTTCACCTATATCGCGCCGATCCTGAAGGAAGCGACGGGGGCAGGGACGTTGTTCGTGACCGCGATGCTGGTGATTTACGGCCTCGGCCTCACCGCCGGCAACTGGCTCGGCGGCATCTTTGCCGACCGTTCGATCGACCGCACCCTGATCGTCTCGCTGACCGGGCTTGCGGCGATGCTGATCCTGTTTGCTGTCACAATGTATTCGCCAATCGCGGCCGGGGTTACGATCTTCCTGTGGGGCGTCGCGACCTTCGCCATCGTCCCGCCGCTCCAGATGCGCGTGATGGAGGCGGCCTCCGACGCGCCAAACCTCGCCTCGGCGGTCAATATCGGCGCGTTCAACCTCGGCAATGCCATCGGCGCGGCGGTCGGCGGCGGGGTGATCGGGCTCGGTCTCGGTTTTCCGGCGGTGTCGATTGCGGGCGCGGTGATGGCGGTTGCCGGTCTCGCGATCGTGCTGGCATCGCGCCAGCGCGCTGCCCCGGTGCTCGCGCAAGCCTGACGATTGCCATTTCGGTGGCGGAGCTTATGCCATCGCGGGTATGAATACCGAAATTCTCGCCGTCCTGCTTGGCAAGGTCCGCCCCTTCCGCGGCGACGATGAACCGAGCGCCATCGGCAAGCTGCCGGTGGCGGACGCGGTCGCCGTCGGTCCGATGGGCCTTGCCGGCGACGAACAGGCCGACCGCACGGTGCATGGCGGCATCGACAAGGCGATCCATCATTATCCCGCCGATCACTATGATTGGTGGCGGGAGTATCTGGACGATGCGCCGCTGCTCGATGCACCGGGCGCGTTCGGCGAGAATATCTCGACCGCCGGTCTCGACGAGCGGAACGTCTTCCTCGGCGACCGCTTCCGCCTCGGCACCGCGCTCGTCGAAGTGACGCAGGCGCGCCAGCCGTGCTGGAAACTCGATCATCGCTTTGGAACCAAGGGCGTGATGGCGCAGGTGGTCAAGACGCGGCGGACGGGCTGGTATTACCGCGTGCTCGAACCCGGTCAGGTGCGTGCGGGCGACGCGCTCGACCTCGTCGAGCGGCCTTATCCCGAATGGCCGCTGGCATCGCTGTTCGCCTTGCTGATCGGCGGTGAGGCGAAGGATCGCCCGGCGGACCTGCGCGCGCTCCGCGACGTGCCTGTGCTCGCCGAAACGTGGAAGGTAAGGCGCGCCAAGCTCGCCGAGCAGTTCGGCGCAGATTAGGGTCAGGATCTAGCGGGTCCGCTCGTCGTCGAAAAATTCGACGTCGGACTGCCGCGCTTCGGCAGCGAGGCGTTCGACATGAACCGCAAGACGCTCGGTTTCCGCGGGTGTGAAATGCAGCCCCAGCTTGCTGCGCCGCCAAAGGACATCGTCGGTGGTGCGCGCCCATTCGCGCATCGCCATCCAGCGCAGTTCCGCCACGCTGAGCCCATGCGCGATCTCGCCGCCGAGTGCGTCCCAACCTTCGGCCTGCGCGAGCCACGCCCGCGCATCGGTGCCATAGGCGCGGGTGATGCGGTCGACCGTCGCCGCCGTCAGGAAGGGATAGGAAAGCCTATATTCGGCCTTGAGCGCCGCCACGCCATTCGTCGGAAAATCGCCGCCGGGAAGCGGCGCCTTGGCGGTCCAGTGCTTGGACGACAGCGCCGGAACATGATCGGCAAGCTCGTCGACCGCGGCTTCGGCGACGTGGCGATAGCTTGTGATCTTGCCGCCATAGATGGTGAGCAGCGGCGCACCTTCGGCGAGGTCGAGGTCGATGCGGTATCCGCGCGTTGCCGCCTCGGGGCGGCCCGATCCATCCTCGATCAGCGGTCGGACGCCCGAATAGGTCCAGACGACATCGGCGGGGGTGACGGGCGTGCGGAAATAGAGGCTCGCGCCTTCGCACAGATAGGCGATTTCCTCGTCGCTCGCCTTCGCCTCGCTCGCCGGCCCGTCATGGTCCTGATCGGTCGTCCCGATCAGCGTGAAGTCGCGCTCATAAGGAATGGCGAAAAAGATGCGGCCGTCGGGAAGCTGGAAGAAATAGGCATAGTCATGCTCGAAGACCTTGCGCACGACGATATGCGAACCGCGCACCAACCGCATCTGATGGTCGGGTTCGGCGTCGGCGCGTTTGAGAAGGTCGAGCACCGCGGGGCCCGCCGCATTCACGACGCTCCGGCCGGTGAAGCGATATTGGTGGCCCTGATCGTCGCGCGCGTCGACCACCCACAGGCCATCCTCGCAGCGCAGCATTTCGGCGCGCGTCCGCGTGCGAACGCGCGCTCCGCGGTCGGCGGCATCGCGCGCGTTGAGCGCGACCAGCCGCGCATCGTCGGCCCAGCCGTCCGAATATTCGAAGCCGTGGACATATTGCGGTTGCAGCGGCCCGCCCGCGGTATGACGGCGCAGGTCGATCGAGCGCGTCGCGGGCAGTTTCTTGCGCCCGCCGATATGGTCGTAGAGAAACAGCCCGAGCCGCAGCAGCCAGCGTGGCCGCAGCCCCGGCCGATGCGGCAGGACAAAGCGCAGTGGGCGGATGATGTGCGGCGCGATGCCCCACAGTATTTCGCGTTCCTTCAGCGCTTCGCGGACGAGCCGGAATTCATAATGTTCGAGGTAACGCAGTCCGCCGTGAATCAGCTTGGTCGATTTCGACGACGTGCCCTCGGCGAGGTCACCCGCTTCGAGCAGCAGCACGCGCGCGCCGCGCCCCGCGGCATCGCGCGCGACACCCGCGCCATTGACCCCGCCGCCGACGACGATGACATCATAAGGGGCAGGGCTGTCGGCCATGGCGAATTCCTATGGCAGCGTTGTCGGATTTGCCAAGTGCCGACATCGTATGCGGCCTACGTATGCGCGTTGCATTCGCTTCGTGTATCGCCCAATTCTTTTCATGTTATCCAAGGGGACGATTGTGAGCGTGAAAGTCGAAACATTGGTGCTGTTCGGCGCGACGGGCGACCTGGCGCAGCGCATGCTCTTTCCCTCGCTCTACAATCTCCACCTCGACGGGCTGCTCGCCGACGCGCTGACGATCATCGGATCGGGGCGCTCGAAGATGGATCGTGCAGCGTTTCAGGCGCAGGTCCGCGATGCGCTCACCGAGCATCTGCCCGCCGACCGTATCGAGGATGCGGGTGTCGCCGCCTTCCTCGACCGCATCGATTATTGCGCGATCGATGCCGGCGCCGGCACGGGTTATGACGAACTTGCGGCGCTACTCGGCGACCGCATGGGCCGCCCCATCGGCGTCTATCTCTCGACCCCGCCATCGATGTTCGGTCCGATCGCACAGGGGCTCAAGGCCGCCGGCATCGCCTGCGCCGAATGCCGCATCGCGATGGAAAAGCCGATCGGCCACGATCTCGCCTCGTCGCGCGACGTGAATGCGCAAGTCGGCGATGCCTTTGCCGAAGACCGCGTGTTCCGCATCGACCATTATCTCGGCAAGGAAACGGTGCAGAACCTGCTGGCGCTGCGCTTTGCCAATATGTTGTTCGAACCACTGTGGAACGCGCAGGCGATCGATCATGTCCAGATCACCGTCGCCGAAACCGTCGGCCTCGAAGGCCGTGTCTCCTATTATGACGGCGTCGGCGCGCTGAAGGACATGGTGCAGAACCATATGCTCCAGCTGCTCGCTATCATCGCGATGGAGCCGCCGTCGAGCGTGTCGTCGACCGCGGTGCGCGACGAGAAGGTCAAACTGCTGCGCAGCCTTCGCAAGATGACGGCCGCCGACGTCAAGGCGCACAGCGTCAAGGGCCAGTACACCAGCGGTGCGGTGAACGGCGGCGCGGTCGCGGGCTATGCCGATGAACTCGGCAACCCGTCGAACACCGAAACCTTCGTCGCGCTCAAAGCCTATATCGACAATTGGCGCTGGAAGGGCGTGCCTTTCTACCTCCGCACGGGCAAGCGCATGCCGCAACGCAAGTCGGAGGTGCTGATCCAGTTCAAGCCGGTGCCGCACAATATCTTCGCGCGCGTCGGCGCGGGCAAGCTCGACGCGAACAGCATGATCATCAACCTGCAGCCCGAGGAGAATATCCGGGTCAAGGTGATGGCGAAACAGCCCGGCCTCGACCGCGACGGCGTGAAGCTCAAAGAAGTGACGATGGACGTCTCGCTCTCGCACAGCTTTGCCGGCGAGCGCCGCCGCATCGCGTACGAGCGCCTGCTGCTCGACTTCATCGAGGGCGATCAGACTTTGTTCGTGCGCCGCGACGAGGTCGAGGCGCAGTGGCAGTGGATCGATTCGATCCGCGACGCCTGGGCCGAGGTCGATATGGCACCGCAGAATTACACCGCGGGAAGCTGGGGCCCGTCAAGCGCCATCGCGCTGATCGAACGCGACGGAGCGAGCTGGCATGACTGAGGAAAACACGTCGCCCCTGCGAAGGCAGGGGCCGCTGGCAACCTTGCGCTGCGCCGATAGCGGCCCCCGCCTTCGCGGGGGCGACGAGGAAATTTTATGACTGATCTCCACCCTACCATCGCAGCGGTCACCGACCGCATCATCGCCCGCAGCGCCCCGCGCCGCGCCGCTTATCTCGACCTGATGGACCGCCAGCGCGAAGCCGGCACCAACCGCGGCAACCTGTCGTGCGGCAATCTTGCGCATGGCTTTGCCGCGTCGGGCGAGGACAAGCCCGCGATCCGGTCGGGCGCCGAAATGAACATCGGCATCGTCACCAGCTATAACGACATGCTCTCGGCGCATCAGCCGTACGGCCGCTATCCCGAGCAGATCAAACTTTTTGCGCGCGAAGTCGGCGCGACCGCGCAGGTCGCGGGCGGCGTTCCCGCAATGTGCGACGGGGTGACGCAAGGGCAGGCGGGTATGGACCTGTCGCTGTTCAGCCGCGACAATATCGCGCAGGGCACGGTGATCGCATTGAGCCACGCGATGTTCGAGAGCGCGCTGCTCCTCGGCATCTGCGACAAGATCGTTCCCGGCCTGCTGATCGGCGCGCTGCGCTTCGGCCATCTGCCGCAAATCCTGATCCCCGCGGGCCCGATGCCCTCGGGCCTCGCGAACAAGGAAAAGCAGCGCGTCCGCCAGCTTTATGCCGAGGGCAAGGCGACCCGCGACGAACTGCTCGAAGCCGAAGCGGCGAGCTATCATGGCGCCGGCACCTGCACCTTCTATGGCACCGCGAACAGCAACCAGATGATGATGGAGCTGATGGGGCTGCACGTCCCCGGCAGCGCCTTCACCAACCCCGGCACCAAGCTGCGCCAGGAACTGACGCGTGCCGCGACGCATCGCGTCGCGCAGATCGGCTGGGACGGTGACGATTATCGCCCGCTGGCGCGCTGCGTCGACGAGAAAGCGATCGTCAACGCCGCGATTGGCCTGCTCGCCACCGGCGGGTCGACGAACCATGCGATCCACTTGCCCGCGATCGCGCGCGCGGCGGGGATCATCATCGACTGGCAGGATTTCGACGAGCTGAGCCATGCGGTGCCGCTGCTGGCACGCGTCTATCCGAACGGTGCGGGCGACGTGAACAATTTCCATGCGGCGGGCGGCATCGGTTATGTCGTGCGCGAACTGCTCGGCGCGGGATTGCTGCACGGCGACGTGCTCACCGTTGGCGGGACGATGGCCGATTATGCGTCGGAGCCGGTGCTGGTAAACGACGAACTCCACTGGCAGGCGGCGCCCGCCGAGAGCCGCGACGACACCATGCTGCGCCCCGCTGCGGCGCCTTTTTCTCCCGACGGCGGGATGCGGCTGCTCGCGGGCAACCTTGGCCGCGCGATCATCAAGACCAGCGCGGTTGCCGAGGATCGCTGGACGATCGAGGCGCCGTGCCGGATCTTCGATACGCAGGATGCGGTGCTGGCGGCGTTCAAGGCGGGCGAGCTCGAACACGACGTCATCGTCGTCGTGCGCTTCCAGGGCCCGCGCGCCAATGGCATGCCCGAACTGCACAAGCTGACCCCCGCGCTCGGCGTGCTCCAGGATCGCGGCTTCCGCGTCGCGCTGCTCACCGACGGCCGCATGTCGGGCGCGAGCGGCAAGGTGCCCGCGGTGATCCACCTCTCGCCCGAAGCCTTGCCCGGCATCGACGGCGTCAGCGGCCCGCTCGCCTTTCTCGTCGACGGCGACATTGTCCGCGTTTGCGCGCGCAAGGGCGAGGTGCTCGCGCTCGTCGATCCTGATATCTGGGCCGCGCGCAGTCCCGCCGTCGCGCCGCCGCCGGCGCTGGGCGTCGGCCGCGAACTGTTCGCCCTATTCCGCCATCACGCCGACGAAGCCGAAAAGGGCGGGTCGGCGGTTTTGGCGGCGATGGAAACGGTAATCTAGCTCGTCGCCCCCGCGAAGGCGGGGGCCGCTGGCAACCATGCGCAACACTGATAGCGGCCCCCGCCTTCGCGGGGGCGACGAAGGAATTGAAATGACCGACAAAAGCATCGACCAGATCATGCGCCTCGCGCCCGTCATCCCCGTGATCGTCATCGACCGCGTCGAGGATGCGGTGCCGATGGCCGAGGCGCTCGTCGCGGGGGGGCTCAAGGTGCTCGAAGTGACGATGCGCACGCCGGCCGCGCTCGATGCCATTGCGGCGATGAAGAAGGTGCCGGGCGCGGTGGTCGGCGCCGGGACGGTACTCAACCCCCGGATGCTGAAGGACGCGCTCGATGCGGGCTCCGAATTCATCGTCTCGCCGGGCCTCACCGACAGCCTTGGCGAAGCGGCGGTGGCGAGCGGTATCCCCTTCCTGCCCGGGGTCGCCAATGCGTCGAACATCATGGCGGGGCTCGACCTCGGGCTCGACAGTTTCAAATTCTTTCCCGCGGCGACGAGCGGCGGGATCCCGGCGCTGAAGGCGCTCGCGGGGCCGTTCGGCGGGATCAATTTCTGCCCAACCGGCGGGATCAGCGCCGCGACCGCGCCCGAGTGGCTCGCGCTGGGGCCGGTGCTGTGCGTCGGCGGCAGCTGGGTCGTGCCGTCGGGCCCGCTCGACCCCGCGCGGATCGAAGCACTGGCGCGCGAGGCCGCAGCCCTCGCATCCTAACCCGGACCATGAATTGGGCGCATTGATAAACGCCATCTTTACTGCCATCGTGCAGAGAAAGGCGGCAATATAGCCGCTTGGTGGGGAGATGCGCGTGCCGAGGCCGCAGCCGCATTTGGAAGAAGTCCTGGCGTCCGAACCCGGACCGCATATCGCCGCGCTGTTCGATTTCGACGGCACGATCATCTCGGGCTACTCCGCCACCGCAATGCTGCGCGAGAAATTCCAGCGCCGCGAAATGTCGATGGAGGAAATCGCCGAGACCGCGCAGGTCATCGCGCAGCACAGCCTTGGCACCATCGGCTTTTCGGGGCTGATGTCGGGCGCCGCGAAATTCATGCGCGGGGTCGACGAAGAAAGCTTCATCGAATTCGGCGAGGAACTCTACAAGAAGCATATCGCGCGCAAAATCTATCCCGAGACGCGCGCGATCATCGAGGCGCATCAGGCAAAAGGTCACCGCGTCGCGATCATCTCGTCGGCAACGATCTACCAGATCGAACCGACCGCGCGCGACCTTGGCATCACCGACATCAAATGCTCGGCATACGAGATCGAGGACGGTGTCTTCACCGGCGAGATCATCCGGCCCTTGTGTTTCGGCGAAGGCAAGGTGCTCGCCGCCGAGGAACTCGCCGCCGAATATGGCCTCGATCTCGACAACAGCTTTTTCTATTCGGACAGCGACGACGATATCGAACTGCTCGAACGCGTTGGCAAACCCCGCCCGCTCAACCCGAACCTGAAGCTCAAGGCAATCGCCGACGAGCATGGCTGGCCGGTCCAGCGCTTCGCGAGCCGCGGGACGCCGAGCTGGGTCGATTATACCCGTACCATCTACGCCACCGGCTCGCTCGTCGGCGCCTTTGCCGCGGGACTACCGATCTGGGCGCTGACACGCTCGCAGCGAGAGGCGGCGAATTTCTCGATCGGGCTGTTCGGCGATTTCGCGACCGCGATCACCGGGGTCGAGCTGGAGGTCGAGGACGAGAAGCATCTCTGGTCGTCGCGCCCGTGCGTCTTCATCTTTAACCACCAGAGCAAGGCGGACGTCATGATCCTCGCCAAGCTCATCCGCCGCGACATGGGCGGGGTGGGCAAGAAAGAGATCAAGGACATCCCCATCCTCGGCAAGCTGATGGAATGGGGCGGCACCGTCTTCGTCGACCGCGCCGACGGCAAGAGCGCGATCAAGGCAATGGAGCCGCTGGTCGATGCGATCAAGGTCGAAGGCAAGTCGATATGCATCTCGCCCGAGGGTACGCGCAGCCTGACGCCGAAGCTTGAGCCGTTCAAGAAGGGCGCGTTCCATCTGGCGATGCAGGCTGGGGTGCCGATCGTCCCGATCGTGATTCACAACGCCACCGACGTTGCGCCGAAGAACGAGTTCGTCATGCGCCCCGCGACGGTGCGCGTCACCGTGCTGCCGCCGGTCGACACGTCGAAGTGGAGCCCGCGGACGATTAATACGCATGTCCGCGACGTGCGGAACATGTTCCTGCGCACGCTGGGACAGCCCGAGGAAAGCGTGGCGGAATCGGTGGCAACCGAGGCTGCGCCCGAGGCGAAACCGGAAAAGGCGACCAAGAAGGCGCCTGAGAAGCCTGCCATCAAAAAGAAGCCACCTGCCAAGAAAATCGCTCCCAAGAAAAAGGCGGTCGGGAAAGCCGCTAAGACATGACGGCCCATTTCCTCCCCGTTCGCATCGAGCGAAGTCGAGATGCCCATCGGGACGGCGCTTGCTATCGGGGTGTCTCGACTTCGCTCGACACGAACGGGTCTTTGGCGGAGCGTCATTGAACGGTGGCCGACGGAACGCCCCGCACCCCAATCGTGGCGGAGCAGGCGGCCGACCGGCTCTATATCATCGACGCGCGCAATGGGGTCGAGCAGCGTCTGTTGCTCGACTGGATTCATGCGACGAGTGGCGATGACGAGCCGGCGTGGGCGAGCCTCGACATCGAGGACGGCGATCATGCGCTGCCCGTCGACGTGCTGCGGGTGCGGCTCGGCGGCGCGCCGTCGCGGCAGATCGTGCCGCTGCGCGTCGCGTGGCGCATCCCGGGTTTCGACAAGGAGCGCGCGCTCAAATTTCGCCACCTGATCTTTGGCGATCCGCGTCATCCGGGTCCTTTGCGGTCGCGGTTGATCCTGCTTCGTGATCGTCGCCGCGCCCAGATATTGGTCGGTGAAGCGGCAACGCTCGATGTGCTGCGCGACCGTTTCTGCGCGCAGACCGGCGGCGGCGATGGCGAAGGCGCCGAGAGCCCTGAATTTGCGGGCTTCGTCGCGCGGCAAGCCGCGCTTGCGCTCGACGTTGCCGAGCGCGGTATTCGCGGCACGCGCTACAAGGTCCCGCGTTTCGTCGCCGATGGCCTGCGCACCAGCCCCAAATTCCGCGCCGCGCTCGCCGAGCTTTCAGAGAAGACCGGGCGCCCGGTCGCCGATCTCTTCCGCGAAGCGCGGCCACTGATGAAGGAAGTGATCGCGCGGCCCTCGGCGCTGTTCCTCGACCTGCGCGCGCGGCTCGATCGCATGATGTTCGGCGGTTATGCGCCCGAAATGGAAATCGACGCGACGGAGCTTGCCAAGCTGCGTTCGATCCTGCGCGAGCATCCGACAGCGATCCTCTTCACGCACAAAACCTATATCGACGGCGCGACACCCAGCCGGCTTGCCTATGAGAACGACCTGCCGATGCTGCACAGCTTCGGCGGCGCAAACCTCGATTTCGCGGTGATGGGCGAATTTTTCCGCCGTTCGGGGATGATCTTCATCCGGCGCAGCTTCCAGGACCAGCCGGTCTACAAGCTCGTGCTGCGCCACTATATCGCCTGGCTGCTCGCCAAGCGCTTCCCGCTGAGCTGGGCGTTCGAGGGGACGCGCTCGCGGCTCGGCAAGCTGATGCCGCCGAAGTACGGCCTGATGAAATATGTCCTCGACGCGGCGCATGCGACGGGGACGAAGGATGTGCATTTCGTACCCTTCGTCACCAGCTTCGACCTGATCCGCGACGTCGAGGAATATGCCGCCGAACAGACCGGCCGGAACAAGAAGCCCGAGAGCCTGTCGTGGTTTCTCGGCTATATGAAGAGCCTCAAGGAACCCTCGGGCCGCATCCGGCTCGACATCGGCAACCCTGTGGTGATCGACGCCGCGCCGGCCCCCGACGACAAACGCGCGCTCGAAACAATCGCCTTTGCCGTCGCGGTCGAGGCCAATCGCGTCACGCCGCTGACCGTCACCTCGGTGATGTGCCTGATCCTGCTCGGCATGGCGCCGCGCGGCGCGACCGCCGCCGAACTGCTCGGCGCGATCGGCGCGGTGACCGACTGGGCGCGGGTGCGCGACATTCGGCTTAGCAGCGAACTCGAGAGCGGCGACGATGCTGCGCTCTCGGCGACGGTCGACACGCTCGTCGCGAGCGGGTTGCTGACGCGCTACGAGGCGGGCAGCGAGAATGTCTATTCGATCGACCCCGCCAAACATCCGATGGCGAGCTATTACCGCAACATCATCGCGCATCATTTCCTCGATCGCGCGATGATTGAGCTGGCGCTGTTCGAGCTGCGCGACGGCGACAGCGGCGATGCGACCGCCGCCTTCTGGGCCAGGATCGACCGGCTGCGCGACCTGTTCAAATTCGAATTCTTCTACCCGCCGCGGGGCGAGCATCTTGCCGCGATCGAGGCCGAGCTGACGCGCATCGACCCGGTGTGGGACCGCCGCCTCGCCAGCGGTGATCGCGGCATCGCGCAGCTCCTCCGGCGCTGTCAGCCGGTCGTCGGTCACGCGATATTGCTTCCCTTCGCCGAGGCTTACTCGGTCGTCGCCGAACTGCTCGCGCGCGCGAAGCCCGGCGACGTCGTCGACGAACAGGCGTTGCTCGACGCGGCACTCGTCGAAGGCAAACAGGCCTGGCTGTTGCGCCGCATCAGCAGCGAGGCGGCGATCGGGAAATTGCTCTTCGCGAACGGCCTGTCGCTGATGCGCCATATGGGGCTGACAACCGACGCGACCCCGCCGAACCTCGCCGCGCGCCGCGCGCTGCTGATGGAACTGCGCGGTCTCGCCAACGTCATGGAAACGATGCGCCTCTCGACCGTGGCGCTTGCCGACCGGTTGCCCGGTTCAGGAGGATAGGATGCTCAAACAGCTCAGCGCGCAGGACGCCCAATTCCTCTACACGCAGACCGCGAACAATCTGACGCATATCATGGGGGTCTATATCTACGACCCCGCGACCGCGCCCGGCGGCTTCGTGCGCTTCAAGGACATCATCCGCCACGTCGAAAGCCGCGTTCACACCTCGCCCCTGTTCAAGCGCCGCCTGCATCGCCTGCCGTTCGACATGGATCACCCCTATTGGGTCGAGGACGAGCATTTCGACCTCGAGGCGCATATGAGCCACGCGCGGCTGCCCGAGCCCGGCGACTGGCGGCAATTCTGCATCGCGGTCGCGCGCTGGTTCTCAAAGCCGATGGATATGAACCGGCCGCTCTGGGACATCTATATCATCGAGGGGCTCGACCGGATTCCGGGCATCCCGAAGGGCAGCTTCGCGATGCTCCACCGCGTCCACCACGCAGCGGTCGACGGCGCGTCGGGCGCGCATGCTTTCATCGCGATGAGCGATATCGACGCAAAGGGCACGCCCGCGATTGCCGAGCCGCCGCCGGTCGAGGAACTCGGCAAGGCGCCGTCGAGCAGCGAAACCCTGTCGCGTGCCTGGTCGGCGTCGATGCAGTCGCCGGTCAAATTCATGAACGCGCTGATGAAAATGTCGCCCGCGATCATCTCGTCGGCGCGCAAGTCGATCGCCGAGGGTGGCATGACTGCCGGCGTTCCCGAAACGCGCTTCAACGTGCCCGTCGGACCGCACAAGATGTTCGACGCGACGACCGTCGCGCTCGCCGATGTCGCCGAGATCCGCAAAAAGGTCCCCGGCGCGACGGTCAACGATGTTGTTCTCACCACCGTGGGCGGGGCGCTGCGCAAATATCTCGCGAAGCACAAGGAATTGCCGAAGGACAGCCTCGTCGCGGTCGCGCCGATCAATTTGCGCGGCAAGGGCGGGAAGGCGTCGAAACCGGGAAACCAGGTGTCGGCGATGAGCGTGCCGATCCGCACCGATATCGCCGATCCGCTCGCGCGGCTCGCGGCGATCCGCGACTATACGGTCGAAGCGAAGGAGGCGAAGGCCGGCGTCAGCGCGCGCATCATGACCGACCTGTCGCAGCATATCCCCGGCGCGACGATGGCCGCGGTCGCGCGGCTCGTCACCAGCGAGCGCTTCGCGGTGCGCGGCACGAACCTGTTCATCTCGAACGTGCCGGGGGCGCAGGTGCCGCTCTATCTCGCCGGCGCGCAGCTTGTGCAGCAGCATGGCATGGCGCCGCTCGCGAACAATATGGGGCTGTTCGTCGCGACCCCCAGCTACAACGGCCGCATCGCTTTCTCGCTCATCTCCGAACGCGCGGTGATGCCCGACATCGCCTTTTTCCGTGAATGCATCGAGGAAAGTTTCGCCGACCTGATGGCGGCGGTGCCGAAGCCCGAAAAGCCCAAAGCCGCTACGGCAACGCCGAAACCCGTGGCCAAGCCCAAGCCGAAACCGAAAGCCGTCCCGAAACCTGCCGCGAAGCCCAAGGTGAAACCGGTTGCTAAAGCGAACGCAACCGGCAAGAATCCGAAAAAATAACCATGCTCTCGCAGGATTACCGAATGCTCTTCACCCCGACGCTCAGCGCCGACCGCGATCTGGTGATCGCGCCCGATTATGCCGCATGGAGCAACGCCGCACGCGAACATGACCGGAAATCGGGATTGCAGGCGTGGCGCGACGCCGACGAAAGCAAGCATTTCGATTACAAGGCGATCCGCGCGCGGCTCGAAAAACTGCGCAAGCTGTCGGCTGCGGGTGACGTCAAGGGGCTGCTCTTCGTCCTCAACGAAGGCATCCACGGCAATATCGACGGCATGGGGCATGAGCGGCTGTATCAAAAGGCGCGCTTCGGGACGAAAAAGCTGGTCGAGGATTATGTCGCCGAGGTCGTCGCATCGCTCGACAAGATCGCCGCCGCGCGCAGCATTACGCGCGAGGAAAAGCGCGACTTCTTCCGCCGCGCCCAGCATTGCTACGGCCGCTCGGCGCTGCTGCTCTCGGGTTCGGGCAGCTTCCTCTTCTTCCATATCGGCGTGGTGAAGGCTTTGTGGGAAGAAGGCGTGCTGCCCGCGATCATGTCGGGCGCGAGCGGCGGGTCGATCGTCGCCGCCATCGTCTGCACGCGCAAGAACGCCGACATCGGCGCCTTCCTCGAAAGCAACCGCCTCGCCAATCCCGCTCGCGATCCCGAACAAAGGCGCCTCGCGCCCGACGAGGTGCGCGAGCGCCTCGCCGACCTGATCCCCGACCTGACCTTTCAGGAAGCCTATGAGATCAGCGGCCGCCACCTCAACGTTTCGGTCGCGCCCGCCGAAAAGCATCAGAACGGCCGGCTTTTGAACGCGATCACCGCGCCGAACGTGCTGATCCGCGAAGCCGTGCTCGCATCGTGCGCGGTGCCCGGCGTCTTTCCGCCGGTGATGCTGATGGCGCGCGACGACAAGGGCGAGCGCATCCCGTATCAGCCCGACCGGCGCTGGGTCGACGGCTCGGTGACGCACGACATTCCGACCAAGCGGCTCGAACGCCTTTACGGGGTCAACCATCATATCGTCAGCCAGGCGAACCCGATCGCGCTGCCCTTCGCGACCGACACGCGCAAGCAGATGGCACCGATCGAGGCAATCCAGCATGCGTCGATGGCGACCTTCAAGGCGTGGCTCAACGCGAACATGGTGATCTTCCAGAAACCGCTCGAATGGGTCCCACCGCTCAACAGCCTCGCCAATATGGCGCGGTCGGTGATCAATCAGGAATATACCGGCGACATCAACATCATCCGCCCGCCCAAATTCTGGTCGCCGGCGAAGATTTTGAGCGATCTCGCGCAGGAGGATATCGACGAGCTGATCGACACCGGCGAACGCACCGCATGGCCCAAGGTCGAGATGGTCCGCACCCAGACCGCGATCAGCCGCGCGCTCGAGGCCATATTGGCGAAGATCGACAAGGCTGGCGACGATGGTCCCGGCCACCGCAGCGCGGCGCTCAAGAAAGCGGTTCGCTGAGTATGGCGGCGGGGGCGGTGATCCTGCCGGCCGGATCTGCGGGCGCGGGGGCAAAGCTCCATGTCACCCACTGGCTGCCCGAAGGCCGCCCGCGCGCGATCGTCTTGCTTGCGCACGGCTATGCCGAACATGCCGGGCGCTACGAATATGTCGCCAAGCGGCTGGTCGACGCAGGCTATGCCATCTATGCGGTCGACCATTGGGGGCACGGCAATTCGGACGGCGAGGGCGGTTTTGTCCCGCGCTTTTCCGCCTTTCTCGACGGCATGGCCGAACTGCTGACGCTCGTCGAAATCAACCATGCCGATACGTCGCGCCTGCTGCTCGGGCACAGCATGGGCGGGCTGATCGCAACCTTGTTCCTTGTCGAGCGCCAAAATGCTTTTGTCGCGGCCGCGGTGTCCGGTCCCGCGATCCTGCCCGCCGAACCGCCGTCGCGCTTCACCGTCTGGATCAGCCGCTTTCTCTCGCGCTTCTTCCCGCGCCTCGGCGTGCTGTCGCTCGATGCCAATGGCGTCAGCCGCGACCCGCAAGTGGTCGCCGCCTATCAGGCCGATCCGCTCGTCTATGAGGGCAAGATCGGCGCAAGGCTCGGCAAGGAGTTCATGGATGCGATGGCGGTCGCGCAGGCCGACGCGCCAAAGATCAAGCTGCCGATCCTGATCCAGCACGGCGAGGCCGACCGGCTCACCGCCCCGGCGGGGTCGCGCTATTTGTTCGACAATGTCGGCTCGGCCGACAAGCGCCTCGAAATCTATCCCGGCCTGTTCCACGAAATCTACAACGAGCCCGAACGCGACGCGGTGCTGGGCGACCTGATCGACTGGTTCGACACACATGTCCCGGATGTTTCTCCGCCGCCCCTTTCACGCTGAAGGGTGGGGCAGGCCCGAGCAGGACGGACGGCAAGGGTGACCGGGCCGCATAGCCGCCGCCGATTAAACCGATTGACCACGCTCACCGATCCCATCACAAAAGGCGTGAGCTTCGGCTCGGGGGAATATTGGGGGGGATATGGAAAAGGCGATATGGCTTTTGATGGCTGGCGCGCTGTTCGCGCAGCCGGTCGCGGCGCGTGCGGCGGAGACCAACGCGGACACGCCCGAGGAGATAGCCGAAGATGCGGCGCGCGATCTCAAGGACAGTCGCTTTTACAACAAGCCCGGCGCCAGCCGGGCGGAATATGATGCCGATTGGCAAAGCTGCCGGTTGATCGCGCGCGGGTCTCAGACACCAGCCGGATCGGTTCCGATCTATAATCCGGCGATGTATAATCCGGCGATCTCACCGCTTGCGGCGGGTATCGGAGGCGGGATCGGCGCGGCCATCGGCGCCGCGATCGTCGAGGGCCAGATGCGCCGGGCCAACCGGCGGAACTGCTTGCTGATCAAAGGGTGGCGCCTGGTCGAGCTGCCTGCGGCGCAATCGGCGAAGGTCGCCGCCATGTCCGACGCCGAACGGCAAAGCTATTTCGAGACCGTCGTCGGGGCCCAGACGGTCGACGGCACCATCACCGAAATGACAAGCTTCACCCCGGTGGCCGATGACAGGCTGAACATGAGCGGCGCGCTTGCCGGCCCGGCGTCGCTGTTTCTGGGCAAGAAAATCGATCCCGCAGCCCCATTTGCGCTCGGGGAAAATGAAGGCGGTCTGGTCGTTGCATTCCGGCGCAACGATGCCGGAAGTGCGGGACGCTCGGGTCGCGTTCAGATCCGTCGCTTCGATCGAGAAAATGGGGACCTTTTCTATCAGCCCCGCGACTGGAAGAAAAAGGGCGATCGCACGACCTATGCCAGCGAATTTGTCAGCAAGGACAAGAAGGCGGCTTATGAATTGCAAGTCGTGAAGCTGACGCCCGGCTGGTATGTTTTGCAAACCGATGCGGTGGGCATGGTTCCGCCGAACACGACAAACTGCTTTGGCGCGCCGGCTTTCGAGGTGAAGGCGGGCGAATATGCGTATCTCGCCGACGCGACGCCCTTCTTGGACGCTGCGCTTGCAACGGGGCGCCGGCATACCGGCATGGGCTATGCGCGCAATTTCAACGAGGCCAAGGCCGCCATGGCGGGTTTCCAGCCCGATGTGGCTGCGCGGATGGCCGAAGCCAGAATCGAAAATCTTGCGACCTATAGCTGCGCCGGACAGGTGATGACGCGCATGGATTTCCCGGGCGTGACCGACACCGTTCCCGCGCCCGTCGCCAGGAGCGTGCCCGCCGTCGCGGCGTCGGAGGATAACAAGGCGGTGCTTGCGGCGTCGCAGGGGTCGACACCGACGGAATAAATGGCAGGATCACGGCCATGAGAATCCTCCTCGTGCTGATCTTCGCGCCGCTGATCGCGCTCGCGCTGATGTATTTCATCTTTCCCGGCCGCCTCGTCGCGCTCGGGCGCGCCTTGCTCCGCCGCCGCGGCGGAATGGTGCAGAAGAGCGTCGCCGTCGACGGCCGCATCTGGCCCTATCTCGAGGGCGGCGACCCGTCGAAGCCGCTCCTCCTCCTCGTCCACGGCTTTGCCGGTGACAAGGATAATTGGTCGATGATCGCGCCGTACCTCACGCGCGATTACCATGTCATCGCGCCCGACCTGCCGGGGTTTGGCGAGAATGAGCGCAATCCCGACCTCGCCTATGACCTCCAGGCGCAAACCGCGCGGCTCAAGGCATTTGCCGACACGCTCGGGCTCCAGCGCCCGCACGTCGCCGGCAACAGCATGGGCGGCTGGATCGCGCTGCGCTACGCGATCGACTATCCGGACGCGCTCGCCAGCCTGACCCTGCTCGACAATGCCGGGGTCAATGGCGCGAATGAGAGCGCGCTTCAAAAACTGGCGGCGAGCGAGGACTACAACCCGCTCGTCCTCGCTGGCCTTGAGGATGCCGACCGGCTGGTGGCGATGGTGGTCCACAAGCCGCCCTATATCCCGTCGCGTTTGAAGCCGGTCCTTTATGCAGACGCGCTCAAATATCGCGACCAGCTCGACACGATCTTCTGGGTGATCGCGACCGAGGGCCGCGACCATCCGCTCAACGACCGGCTCGGCGAGGTGAAGGCGCCGACGCTGATCATCTGGGGGCGCCACGACCAACTGCTCGACGTCAGCTGCGTTCCCGTACTCGAAGCGGGCATCGCCGGCAGCGTCTCGCATATCTTCGACCATGTCGGCCATGTCCCGATGATCGAGGATCCGAAGGCGACCGCCGCGGTGATGAAGGGTTTTCTTGCCAAGCTTCCATAATCAGTCGTCACCCCGGACTTGATCCGGGGTCCATGACCGCCGGAGCAGCCGTGGATGCCGGATCAAGTCCGGCATGACGAACAAGGATGAAGCGCTCGCTTGCCAACCTGTCGTTCCGGCGCCAGTCTCTCCCGAAACAGGGAGAGGCCAATGCGGTTGAAGGTGGGGCTGCTCGGCGGGGGCAGTTGGGGGACGACGGTCGCCTCGGTGGTGTCGCGCAATGCGCCGATCACGCTGTGGGCGCGCGATGCCGAGACCGTGGACGATATCAACACGCATCACGAGAATCGCAAATATCTGCCCGGCATCGCGCTGCCGCCGGTCCTCCGCGCCACGAACGACATGGCCGAAGTCGTCGCGGGCGCCGACGTGCTCGTGATGGGGGTCCCTTCGCACAGCTTCCGCGCGGTGCTCGAGGAAGCGAAGACCCATCTTCGTCCATGGGTGCCGGTCATCAGCCTGACCAAAGGGCTCGAACTTTCCTCCGGCAAGCGGATGACCGAACTGATCGAGGAAGTGCTGCCCGGCCATCCCGTCGGCGTGCTCACCGGGCCCAATCTCGCGCGCGAGATCATGACGGGGCAGGCTGCGGCGAGCGTCTTGTCGATGGAGGACGAGATCGTCGTGCGCGCGCTGCAACCCGTGTTCCATTCGGGGCTGTTCCGCGTCTACACCAACACCGACCTGCTCGGCTGCGAGCTCGGCGGGGTACTCAAGAATATCATCGCGATCGCGGTCGGGATGGGTGACGGGCTCGGTGCGGGGGACAACACCCGCTCCGCGCTGATGACACGCGGGCTTTCGGAGATTACCCGGCTTGGCGTCGCGATGGGCGGGCGGGCCGAAACCTTTGCCGGCCTCACCGGCATGGGCGATCTGATCGCGACCTGCACCAGCCCCTTGTCGCGCAACCGCCATGTCGGGGTCGAACTCGGCAGGGGACGCCCGATCGAGGAGATTATCGCGGGCATGAACATGGTCGCCGAGGGGGTGAAGAGCGCGCCGACGGTGATCGCGCTGGCCGAAAAACATGGCCTCGACATGCCGATCGCGCGCGATGTGTTCGATGTGACGCAGGGAAAACGCAGCGCGCAGGACGTGTTTCGGGGTCTGCTTCGCTCCGCCGTCGGCGACGAAGCGCACCCCGGATGAGCGTTTCCACCGCGACCCGTGCCATTTCGGCGTTCAGCCGGGAAGAAAAGCGCGATCTGTTTCGTTGACTCCCCTGACCGCCCCGAACGGGCGGGCAATCAGGAGATGGACGATGAAAAAATGGACCACCCTCGCTGTTCTCGTGGCTCTCCCCGCCACGGCCGCGGTCGCTGCCGTTCCCTATGGCTCAATGCCGCCGGGATTCGAGGCGCCGCAAATTCGCACCTCGCCGATCGCGGGCATCGTCAACCAGCAATGGTATAATTACAAAGCCGATATTCTTGAGGCGGAGAAGGAGCTGACCAGCGACCTTCGCCATTCGACCGACCGCGAGGATCGCTGGGACGCGTGGGATGAATGGCAGACCGAGGTGGTCGATGCCGACAAGGACTATGTGAAGGAAATGCGCGAGAAGGGCTATCGCACCGGCCGCGTGACCGTCGGCGGGTAAGGCCTCCCAAGTTCCCCGGAGCCTTGCTCTGGGTCGCAGGGAAGGGCGGGTGTCATGGGGCACCCGCCCTTTCTTGTTCTTACAATCCTCCCTGTGGCGAAGCCATGGGGAGGGGGATCGCCCAAAGGGTGGTGGAGGGGCCGCGTCGTCGCGCCATCGCCCCTCCGTCAGCGCTTCGCGCTGCCACCTCCCCATCGCTGCGCGACAGGGAGGATCAACTCTTTATGCCGCCCTCAGCCAGCAGCGCCTTCGCCTCGGCGCCCTGCCAGTCGATGGCGCCCACGACGCGCCAGACCTCACGCCCCTCGGCGTCATAATAGATGCTCGTCGGCAAAGCGCTGTTCGCCGCGTCGAGCAGGCCGTTCTGCGGATCAATATAGGGTTGGAGCGCCTTCAGTCCCGCCTTCTGGAACCATGGGTCGACAATTTCCGCCCCCTGCAAATCCTGCGCGACGGCAATCACCGTCATCCGTTCGGCGCTTTGCGCCGCGAGCGCATCGAGCGTCGGCATTTCGGCGACGCACGGCGCGCACCAGGTCGCCCACAGGTTGACGAGCAGCGGCTTCCCGCGAAACGACGCGAGCGTCACCGGCGCGTCGTCGGGTCCGCGAAAGCCTGCCGCCGGCGCCGGCGCGCCCTTGTGACTGCGATCGACAATATACTCGAACTGCCCGGGCCCCTTCGCTTGGCCCGCCGAAACATTTGCTTGGCCTTGCCCGGCTTGCCCGTCCGGCTGCTTTTCCCTATCGCAGCCGGCGATTGATCCGGCCAGAAGCACGGCGAGGATCGCAAGGGACGGATTTGGGACGCGGCGGATGGCGAATACTCCGGATAGCAACAGCATGTGGGGCGGCCGCTTCGGTGGCGGACCCGCGGCGATCATGCAAGAGATTAACGCCTCGATCCCCGTCGACAAGCGATTGTGGGAAGAAGATATCGCCGCGAGCCGCGCGCACGCCGCGATGCTCGGTGCGGCGGGCATCATCGGCGCCGACGACGCCGTTGTGATCGACCGCGGCCTTGCGCAGATCGCCGACGAGTTCGCCGCGAACGGCGTCCCCGTCGACCTCGCGCTCGAAGACATCCACATGACGGTCGAATCGCGGCTCAAGGACCTTGTCGGCGAGGCCGCCGGTCGCCTCCACACCGCGCGTTCGCGCAACGATCAGGTCGCGACGGATTTCCGCCTGTGGACGCGCACCGCCTGCGAGCGCATCGACGCGGGATTGCAGGCGATCCAGACGGCGCTGCTCGCGCGCGCCGATGAACATGCGGGCAGCATCATGCCGGGCTTCACGCACCTGCAGGTCGCGCAGCCGGTAACGCTCGGCCATCATCTGCTCGCTTATGTCGAGATGTTCGGCCGCGACCGCTCGCGCTTCGCCGACGCGCGCCGCCGCCTCAACGAATCGCCGCTCGGCGCCGCGGCGCTTGCGGGCACCGGCTTTCCGGTCGACCGCCACGCGACCGCCGCCGCACTCGGCTTCGACCGCCCGATGGCGAACAGCATCGATGCCGTCTCCGACCGCGACTTCGCGCTCGAATTCTGTGCATCTGCATCGATCGCGGCGATCCACCTGTCGCGTCTCGCCGAAGAAATCGTGATCTGGGCCAGCCAGCCCTTCGGCTTCATCAGCCTGCCCGACGCCTGGTCGACGGGCAGCTCGATTATGCCGCAAAAGCGCAATCCCGACGCCGCCGAACTGGTGCGCGGTCGCGCGGGCCTTCTGCTCGGTGCGTTCCAGCGGCTCGCCGTGATCGTGAAGGGCCTGCCGCTCACCTATTCGAAGGATCTGCAGGACGACAAGGAAACCGTCTTCGGCGCGTTCGATGCGCTTGCGCTGTCGCTCGCCGCGATGACCGGGATGGTCGAAACCTTGACCTTCCGCACCGACCGCATGCGCGCGCTCGCCGCGTCGGGCTATTCGACCGCGACCGACCTCGCCGACTGGCTCGTGCGCGAGGCGGGGCTGCCGTTTCGCGAGGCGCATCATGTCGTCGGCTCGTGCGTCAAGCGCGCCGAGGAATTGGGCGTCGAGCTGTCGGCGCTGCCCGCAACCGACGCCGCGGCGATCCACGCCGCGGTGACACCCGAGGTGCTCGCGGCGCTGACCGTCGAAGCGTCGGTCGCCAGCCGCTTGAGCTATGGCGGGACGGCGCCCGAACGGGTAAGGCAGGCCATCGCCGCGGCCCGTGCGGCGCTCGAAGGAACGATTTGATGGCGACCAAGCGCCTCATCCTTGTTGGCATGGCTGCAATCGCGCTGCTCGGCGCGTGCGGCAGCAAGGAAGATCTGAAGCCCGTGGCAGGCCAGCCTGCACCGGTGATTCCCGTCGGCGCGGCCCGCGCCCCGACTACGGAGGAGCTTACGACGCCTGACGCGCAGGCCCGGCCCGCGCGCAGCGACGAACTTCTCAAACGGTCTGAACAACGCGAACCCGACGATTTCGATCTGCCGCCTCCGGGCTGATTGAAACCGAATATACCTACCCGTTCGTGTCGAGCGAAGTCGAGACACCCATCAGCGTGGCGTTGCCCTTCGAGGCATCTCGACGTCGCTCGATGCGAACGGAAAAAGATAATCAGGATTTGTTTCAATGAATCATTTTGAACTTCGTGACGGCGTGATGCACGCCGAGGACATTCCCTTGCCACGCATTGCCGAGGAAATCGGCACCCCCGTCTATGTCTATTCGCGCGCGACGCTCGAACGTCATGCGCAGGCGTTTCGTGACGGGCTGAAGGATGTTCCCAGGAAGCATCTCGCTTTTGCGATCAAGAGCAACCCCAACCTCGGCGTGCTGCGCGTTCTCGCGCGGCAGGGCTATGGCGCCGACGTCGTATCGGGCGGCGAGCTCGAACGCGCGCTCGCGGCGGGCATGGCGGCCGAGGACATCGTCTTTTCGGGCGTCGGCAAGACGCGCGCCGAACTGGCGCTGGGGCTCGACCGCGGCATCGGCCAGTTCAACATCGAGCACGAGCCCGAGGGTGTGGCACTCGCCGAAATCGCGCTCGCAAAGGAAATGACCGCGCCCGCGGTGCTGCGCGTCAATCCCGACGTCGACGCGGGCACGCATGCCAAAATCTCGACCGGCAAGGCCGATAACAAGTTCGGCGTCGGGATCGACGTCGCGCCCGAAATCTTCGCCCGGCTGTCGGCGCTGCCGGGGCTCAACTTGCGCGGCATCGCGGTCCATATCGGCAGCCAGCTCACCAGCCTCGCCCCGTTCGAGGCGGCGTTCAAGCGCGTGGGCGAACTCGTCGCCGAGCTGCGCGCCGCTGGGCACAGCATCACCCATGTCGACCTCGGCGGCGGGCTTGGCGTGCCGTATCGGGCGGGCGACAATATCATTCCGCCGTCGCCCGCCGATTATGGTGCGATGGTCGCGCGCGTAACGCGCGATTGGGACGTCACGCTGATGTTCGAGCCCGGCCGCGTCATCGCGGGCAATTCGGGGGTTTTGCTGACCGAGACATTGTGGGTGAAACCCGGCGCAACGCACCCCTTCGTCATCGTCGATGCGGCGATGAACGACCTTGCCAGGCCCGCGCTCTATGACGCCTGGCACGATTTCGTCGCGGTAAAGCCGTCGGGCGAGACGATGACCGCGTCGATCGTGGGGCCGGTCTGCGAAACCGGCGACACCTTTGCGCGCGACCGGCTGATCGACAAGGTCGAGGCGGGTGATCTCGCGGTCTTCTGCAGCGCGGGGGCGTATGGCGCGACGATGGCGTCGACCTACAACAGCCGCAGCCTCGTTCCCGAGGTGCTCGTCGACGGCGACCGCTATGCCGTTGTCGCCGACCGGATCACGGCGGGCACGATCATGGCCGCCGAGCGCGTGCCCGACTGGATCGACTGACGTGGAACAGCTTCCCGTCTTCCTTAACCTTCGCGGCCGCACGGTCGTGCTGGTCGGGAAGGGGGAAGCCGCCGATGCCAAGGCGCGGCTGATCGTGCGCGCGGGCGGCCGGATCGTGCCGGCGTGGGAGGAAGGCGCGACGATCGCTTTCGTCGCGCTCGACGATGGCGACGCGGCACGCGCTGCGGCGCAGGCGCTTCGCACGCGCGGGCTTCTCGTCAACGTCGTCGACCGCCCCGATCTCTGCGATTTCACCACCCCGGCGATCGTCGACCGCGCGCCGGTGACGATCGCGATCGGGACGGGCGGGGCATCGGCGGGCCTCGCAAAAGCCGTCCGCCAGCGCATCGAAGCCTTGCTTCCCGCCCGCCTCGGCGCGCTCGCGGCGGCGCTCCACGCCGCGCGCGGCGCGATGAAGGCGCGCTGGCCCGCCGCCGCCGACCGTCGCCGCGCAATCGATGCCGCGCTCGCGAGCGGCGGCGCGCTCGATCCGCTCGGCACCGATGCGGCGGATAAGGTCGAGCGCTGGCTGGCGAGCGAAACCCCGAGCCAGCCATCGCGCCTCGAAACCATCGCCCTGGCAAGCGCCGATCCCGACGACCTCACCCTCCGCGCCGCACGCCTGCTCGGCGAGGCCGATCATATCTTCCACCCGGCGGACGTGCCCGCCGCCATTCTCGACCGCGCCCGCGCCGACGCGGTGCGTCACATCGCCGATGCACCCCCCGTCGACCCGCCGCCCGGCCTGTCGCTCTGGCTTTTGCCTCCATGAGCCCGGTCCACCCGCTCTATGCCGTCATGGAGCCGACGATTTTCGAGCATATGTCGGGGCTCGCGCGGGCGCATGACGCGATCAATCTGGGGCAGGGCTTTCCCGACGAGCCGCCGCATCCCGACATGATCGCCGCCGCGGCGCGCGCACTCGCCGAAAAGTCGAACCAATATCCGCCGGCGTTCGGGCTCCCCGAACTGCGCGACGCGATCTGCACCTTCTACGCGCGGCGGCAGGGGCTGGCGCTGACCCGCGAACAGGTGATCGTGACCTCGGGCGCGACCGAAGCGCTTGCCGCAGCCATCCTCGCGTTCGTCGCGCCGGGCGACGAGGTGATCCTGTTCCAGCCCGCCTATGACAGTTACGCGCCGATGGTGCGCCGCGCCGGGGGTATCCCGGTCTCGATCGCGCTCACCCCGCCCGACTGGCGTTACGATGCCGGGCAGCTCGCCGCAGCAATCACGCCGCGCACACGCGTCCTCATCCTCAACGATCCGCTCAATCCAGCCGGCACGGTCGCGAGCGAGGCCGAACTGGCTATGATCGCCGACGCCTGCGTGCGCCACGACCTCGTCGCGATCTGCGACGAGGTCTGGGAGGATGTCCGCTTCGACGGAGTGCCGCACCGTTCGCTGATGTCCTTCCCGGGCATGGCCGAACGCGCGGTCAAGATCGGTTCGGCGGGCAAGATCTTCGGTCTGACAGGGTGGAAGACCGGCTGGCTATGCGCAGCGCCCGAAATGGCAACAGCGCTCGGCCGCGCGCACCAGTTCCTCACCTTCACGACGCCACCCGCGCTGCAATGGGCAGTGGCGGAAGGACTGGGCCAGCCCGACAGCTGGTTCGCGGAGCAGCGCGAGCGCTGGGCCGCATCGCGCCGACGCCTCGGGGAAGCACTGGACGCCGCGGGCTTCGCCGTCCTGCCGAACGCCGCGACCTGGTTCCTGTGCATCGACCTCGCGGCGTCGGGGATCGCGCTCTCCGACTGTGAGTTCAGCGAACGCGCAGTGCGCGAAGCGGGGGTCGCCTCGATCCCCGTCTCGGCGCTTTTCGAAGGCGATGGCCCGCGCCACATCCTCCGTCTCTGCTTCGCCAAGGACGGCGCGGTGCTCGACGAGGCCGTCCGCCGCCTCGCCGCCTTTCGCGACACATTGCGCGCCGAAAAAGCCTAGGGCGCGATCGCCAGCCCGTCGCCATTCTTGCCCGCCGCGATCCGGCGCAGCACCGCGCCGCTCGCAACGTCAATCTCGGCAACCTTGTCGTGCCCGGTCTCGGCGGCATAGATCCGCTTCGAATCGCGGCTGAACAGCAACGTGACCTGCCCCTTGGCCTGCTCGCCCGACACCTTGATTGTCTTCAGCGGCGCGCGCGTTTCGGCGTCGAACAGGCTGATCGTGCCGCTAGCAATATTGCTCGTCGCGACCAGCTTGCCGTCGGGGCTCGCCAGCACGCGGATCGCGACCGGATCGACCGGCTGCTCGGCGATCTTCTTGCCGGTCTTCGTATCCCAGATCGACACGCGCGGCGCATCGAGGTCGCCGACCCACAGCTCGCGCCCGCGCTTCGTCAGTGCCAGCCCTTCGGGCTTGCCGCCGATGGTCAGGTCGCGCAGCTTCTTCGCGGTCTTGAGGTCGATCACGCTCACCGTCCCCGCCGCGATATTCGCGGTATAGGCGGTGCGGTTGTCGGGCGCGACGACGATCATGTGCGTGCCCTTCTGCCCCGTCGAAATCGATGTCAGCTTGCCATCGGGCGCCACCACCGCGACCGACTCGCTGCCCTCGGTCGTCGCGACCAGCCGCCCGTCGGACAGCCACAACAGCCCGTGCGGCCGCTGATTGGGGCTGAGGTCGATCGTCCGGACCTTGGTCCGGCTCGCCACGTCGAACACATCGATCGTTGTGCTGCCATAGGCGACGACCGCCGCCTGCTTGCCGTCGGGCGAGATCGCGATCTCGTGCGGCATCTTGCCCGTCGGCAGCCGCGCCAATTCCTCCCCCGACGCCAGCGCGATGACGCTCAGCGTATCTTCGCCCTTGTTGCCGACGAGCAAGGTTTCGGCTGCGGCGGGCGCGGCGAGCGACAGGGTACAAAGGATGGCGGCGATAAGGCGGCGCATGGCAAGTCTCCCGGTTTCGAAGGCGCCAGCCTATCCCCGGCGCGCACCGCCGCAACCCCGCTTCGACCAGCGACATGGCCGCGATTACGATAAGTTAACTGGGAAGCGCGTCCGCGCCTTCCTAGCCCTGTTCACGGCGGCAGGTCGCGCCGCCGTTCAGGACAGGAGGGGGAATATGGGTCTGCCAACCATCGATATCGAGGCGCTGCCTTTGCTCGACACCGCGGTCGGATTGTTCGGCTCGCTGATGGGCGAAAGCGCATCATCGGGGCCGTCGGTCTTCGAACTCGCCGTCGCGATCGCGATGATCGTCTACGATTGAGCTACGGCGGGAACGGAGGGCGCCACCAACCCGGCGCCCTTCGTTCCCCCGCTTTTCGAGGGTGCCGTCATGCCATCCCGCCACGATCATTTTCCCCGCGCCGATGTCGCGCGCCGTCGGACGATGCGCCGCGCGGTCGCAGACCTCGACGCCGCATGGAGCGCGGCCGACAGCGCCCCCGACGGGCTGCTGACCGCCATCGCGGCGCTCGCCGACGCCCCCGCCGATGTTGCGATAACGCGCCTTCTCCCCTGGCTCTCCAACACACACTGGCTCCGCGACCGGCTCGATGCGGCGCTGGCGTTGCTCGCCGCCGATCCCTTTACGCGCCCACCGCTGCGAATGGTGGGGGGCGGCGATGGCGGCCCGGGCGGCTTGGTTCTCGCCGATCATGGGGCGATCCGCCTGACACTCCAGCTACGGCCGTTCACCGCGAATGGCGTCCCGGCCGGCACCGCGGTCTTCGTCCCCGGCCGCGCGGCGATCCATGTCCTCGACTGCGGCGACGCAGAGCTTCGCGCGCATGCCGTGGCGGTCAGCGCGGTCGAGGAAGCCGGCGGCTTCACCGCCAAGGCCGCCGCATCATGCCACAGCCAGCCGCCGCGCCCGTTGCGGACTGGCGAGACGTTGATCCTCGACACCGCGCGCCAAAGCTTCACGCTTCAGGGCGCTAGCAGCGACATCCTCTTCCTTGAACTCATCGTCCAGCAGCCGTCCCGTCTCCCGATCCGCGGCTATGACATCGCAAGCGGCCGCCTGACCCACGTCAGCGCCTCGCGCCGCGACAGCAGCTTCCGCCAGATGGCGCTCGCGCTGCTGCGCCAGCTTGGCCGCACCGACGCGGCGCCGCTTTTCGTCGCCGAGACGGCAAGCGAGGATTTCGCCGCGCGCTGGAACGCGATGCGCGAACTCGTCGCGCTCGACCCCGCGGCGGCGCTTCCGCACCTCGGCGTGATGGCGGCGAGCGATCCGCATCCCGAGGTTCGCAGCGCCGCCGCGGCGACGCATAGGCTCTTCTCCCTGCCTTCCGGTGAGACGGGGCGGGAGGGGGGTGGAGGGCCGGGGCCTTGCACAAGCCCGGCGCCCTCCACCCCCAAACCGGCGCCCCGCGCGAAGGGGTCGACCCCATGCCCCGCCTGATCGACCCGCCCGCGGGCCCCGCGCTCGATATCGAAGAGGTGACCGCGCGCCTCGACGAAAGCGGCGTCGACCTCGCCGACGAAGCGAGTATTGCGCGCTGCGCCGACCTCCTCGCCGGCCTCGCCCGCAACCCCGACTTTCTCGCCGACCGCGTGATCGCCGCGCTCAAGGCAAGCTACGCCGACCAACTCACCCTCAACCGCTATACGGCGCAGGTCTTCCTCATCCACCGCAGCCCGCGCGGCTTTTACCTCCGCGCCAACATGTGGCCGTCCGAGCGCGACGCCGCTTTCACCGCGAGCGGCCCCGCGGCCTTCTCCTACGGCGTCCCGCACGACCATAATTTCAGCTTCCTCACCGCGGGCTATTTCGGCCCCGGCTATGTCAGCGACTATTATGATTACGACCCCGAAACCGTCGACGGCCGCCTCGGCGAGCCGCTGAACCTGACATTCGTCGAACGCCACAGCCTAAGCCATGGCAAGATGATGCTCTACCGCGCCCATCGCGACATCCACAGCCAGCTCCCGCCGCCCAGCCTCTCGGTCAGCCTCAACATCATGGACGAGGGCGACCACGTCCCATGGCGCGACCAGTATATCGTCGATCTCGAGCATGGCACGATCGCCAAACGCCCGACGCTGACCAGTGGTGAAATGCTGCTGCGCTGCGCGGTGCATCTGACGGAGGATGGGAAGGACGTCGCCGAGCAGTTCGCCAAGGCGCATCCGGTGCCAAGGGTGCGCGCGAACGCGATTGCGGCGCTGGCGGCGGCGGAGGAGGGCGAGGACAGGGTGGCGGTGCTGGAGCGGGGGATGCGCGATGGCGCTGCGCGGGTGCGCGATGATTGCGAAAGGTGGCTGACCTTCTAACCTCGCCGCCAGATCCTCCACGTCTTCGCGGCCAGAAACCGCTTTCCTACATTATCGCGCCATGCCAGCGTCCCTCTGCTGGCTCTTTGATTCGTTGGAAATCTGCGGCTCCGCCGCAACGCATCCGTGGCGAAAGGTCGTGGCTGTTGCGACCTTTGCAACCTTGCGCCCTGGACGGCACGCACGCCCCGCGCTCGGCCGCCTGCGGAAGCCGAAAAGGGGTGCGTCACGGGGCTGAACTTCGCTGAACTTTGGATCAAAATTGCACCGCCCGTTCCGGGGCGCCCACTCCCTGCTGACAGCGCGCATTTCCGCTGCTAGTGGGCCTTCCATGACAACCCCGCTTTCGCATATCCGCAACTTCTCCATCATCGCGCACATCGATCATGGCAAGTCGACGCTCGCCGACCGGCTCATCCAGTTCACGGGCGGGCTGACCGCGCGCGAGATGTCGGCGCAAGTCCTTGATAATATGGACATCGAGAAAGAGCGCGGGATCACGATCAAGGCGCAGACGGTGCGCCTGAAGTATAAGGCGCACGACGGCGAGACGTATGAGCTCAACCTGATGGACACGCCCGGCCACGTCGACTTCGCCTATGAAGTGTCGCGGTCGCTCGCGGCGTGCGAGGGCGCGCTGCTCGTCGTCGATGCGGCGCAGGGGGTCGAGGCGCAGACGCTGGCGAACGTCTATCAGTCGATCGAGCACGATCACGAGATCGTCCCCGTGATCAACAAGATCGACCTGCCCGCGGCCGACGTCGACAAAGTGAAGGCCGAGATCGAGGACATTATCGGGCTGCCCGCCGACGACGCGGTGCTCGCGAGCGCGAAGGCCGGCATCGGCATCGAAGAAGCGCTCGAGGCGATCGTCACGCGCATCCCGCCGCCGAAGGGCGACGCGACCGCGCCACTCGTCGCGATGCTCGTCGACAGCTGGTACGACCCCTATCTCGGCGTCGTCATCCTGATCCGCGTGATCGACGGCGTGCTGAAAAAAGGCCAGCAGATCAAGTTCATGCAGGCGGGCACCACCCATCTGATCGACCGCGTCGGCTGTTTCACGCCGAAGATCGAGCAGCTCAGCGAGCTCGGCCCCGGCGAGATCGGCTTCATCACCGCGCAGATCAAGGACGTCGCGCAGGCGCGCGTCGGCGACACGGTGACCGACGCGAAAAAGCCCGCGGCGCAGGCGTTGCCGGGGTTCAAGGAAGTCCAGCCTGTCGTCTTCTGCGGCATGTTCCCGACCGACGCGAACGACTTCGAAAAGCTCCGCGAAAGCATCCAGAAGCTCCGCCTCAACGATGCGAGCTTCTCGTTCGAGATGGAAAGCAGCGCGGCGCTCGGTTTCGGCTTCCGCTGCGGCTTCCTCGGCCTGCTCCACCTCGAGATTATCCAGGAGCGGCTGACGCGCGAGTATGACCTCGACCTCATCACCACCGCGCCGTCGGTGGTGTACAAGCTCAAGCTCGGCCACACCAAGAATGAGGCGGCGAAGGAGATCGAGCTCCACAACCCCGCCGACATGCCCGATCCGAACCGCATCGACGAAATCCAGGAACCGTGGATCGAGGCGGTGATTTATGTGCCCGACGAATATCTCGGCCCGATCCTGAAGCTATGTCAGGACCGCCGCGGGGTGCAGAAGAATCTGACGTACGTGGGCGGCCGCGCGCAGATCACCTATGAACTGCCGCTCAACGAAGTCGTGTTCGATTTCTATGACCGGCTGAAGAGCATCAGCCGCGGTTACGCCAGCTTCGATTATCACCAGATCGGCCACCGCCCCGGCGACCTCGTCAAGATGAGCATCCTCGTCAATAATGAGCCGGTCGATGCGCTGAGCATGATTGTCCACCGCGGCACCGCCGAAACGCGCGGCCGCGGCATGTGCGAGCGGCTGAAGGACCTGATCCCGCGCCATATGTTCAAGATCCCGATCCAGGCCGCGATCGGCGGCAAGGTGATCGCCCGCGAAACCATCGCCGCGCTGCGCAAGGACGTGACCGCCAAATGCTATGGGGGCGACGCGACCCGCAAGAAGAAGCTGCTGGAGAAGCAGAAAGAGGGCAAGAAGCGGATGCGCGAATATGGGAATGTGAACATTCCGCAGGAGGCGTTCATCGCCGCGCTGCGGATGGGGGATGACGCCTAATTCGCTTTTTCATCAAAACAGAACGAGGGCAGCTAAGCTATTAGCCGTTCCAGCTGTGTCCAAGCCGCAGCTTCACGCTTCGCCAATTTGTCCCGTTCCTGAGCGATTATTTCTCGTTCCTTCTCGATGCCGGCGACGACGCTGTCCAGATTGGCTAGGAGCGCTGATGGAAAAATGAAGCGCCGTACGTCTTCCTCGGTGACGGCAGTCTGGCCACTTGCGCCAGATTCTGCCCGTCGAAACTGTTGCTGCCCCATAGGCGACGCCAAGAGGTAAACGAGGGAACGGGGTTCCAGCCCTATGGGTCGCAAAATGCAGACATGAGAGTCAGCTGTGAAGGGACCATCCCTATTAAAGAGAACTGGCTTCCCGATGCTCACACCCCCGTCCATCGTTATGAGCACATCCCCCTTACGGAGCTTCCGCAGGGGGTCAATTTCATCATAGTCCTCACGCGTCATGTGGCGGCAATCTTCCTCGCGAATCGCCAGACGTTGTATGGAAAGCGTATTGACGACGGGCACAGAATCATCTGTTGGGGCATCCAGATAATCGGGCTGAATACCCTTCACCATTGAGTTGGGGAGAAATTCTCCAAGCTCAAAGAAGTCTTCACTCCGCACTTTAGCGTCGTTCGCAACAGCTTGCTCCGCGTAGTACCGCGGGTCACAGCGAAAGGTCGGGCAGCTAGCCACCTGAGACATCGAAATTCGCGACGCGATTATCGCCATTGTTAGCTCCAAGAAATCTTTGACGCAATGTGATCCAAAACGCGCAAGGGAGCGCTAGCGTTAACCTCAGCCACGCAAGCCTCATCTGCTAGATGAAGGTTCAAGTGCTCCTTGCCCGACTTGCCCACGAATTTAGCAAGTTCGTTTGGCTTTGCCCGTTCCTTGCGCTTGCTTAGCTTATAGCCAACGTCGGATACTTCAAATCCGAGAAAATCATAGTCGAGGGCGCCAGCAACTTGCGAAAAGATATATCGTTCTTGGAGAGATTGAAACGCCGCCGACTTCAGCATGTCCCTGTAGTAATCGGCCGCTTGTGCACCAGATTCAGACGCCCACGTATTGTCAATCCTAAACACTGTAGGCGTTTTTCCTCCTTTCAGAATCCAATCCCGGGATGAAGCTACAGGCGAAATTGCAGCCCTAAATTCAGTTGCAATCTGGCTGGCACTTTTGACGTTTGCATTCGCTTTCCGCAGCACTTGCCCAGCGGCTTTAACTCGAGCCTCGCAGCTGGACTTTGCCGTTGTCCACGCCGCGTCCCATCGCGCAATACTCTCCGCCGTTTTCTTTTGCGCGAAGAGCAGGCTCGTGAGCGTTGGGGTGTCTATGAAAATATTTCGCGGCATGGCGACCACGGCTTTGACATCAAAAAAGCGATATATGAAGAGCCTGACGCCAGACATATCCTTAGAATTGAACACGGATTGAGGTAAGACAATTGCTAGCCGCCCGCCCGGTTTCAATAGCTGGAAGCATCGTTCCAAAAATAGGCGCTCGCTGGGAACGGCATCGCTCAGAGAGAACGTCGTTTCCAGCTTGCTTTTTATATCTGAGGCTATCGTTATACCAAATGGGGGGTTCGAGATTACTAGATCAAAACTTTCACATACGTCATTGGCATAACTTGTCTTGGCTACGGAGCGCTGTGCATCCGACGCCGGCCGCAAGCGGCTATCAGTATATTTGGAGAACGGTCGAAACGCATCGTCTTTAAAAATGTGTGCCGACCCGTCACCATGAAGGACCATGTTGACCTTTGCAGTAATAGCCATGATGAACTTTGGATCAAACCCATAGACAAAATTCTCTGCCCAATAGTTTGGTTGGTCGTTGGACATGCGCGCCTTATAGAATTGTTGAGCATCGTGATTATTCACCAATGTTTTTTCGCTGTCTTTGATAGCCGACGTAATGGTGGCCATCGCGTGCAACAGAAAAGTCCCCGAGCCACAAGCTGGGTCGATCACATAAGGTAGGCGATTGTCAGGGTGATTGGAGGCTTTCCAAATCTCCTGAGTCAGCTCACGCAAGCCTACAGCTTCAATCATAAAGCGCACTAGGTCGTGTTGACAAAAGACTTCAGCCATAGGCGCGTAGCGGCGAGGTTGAGGAAGCTCTCGAACGAGAGAAGGGTTTTGTCATAGCGGGTGGCGATGCGTCGTTGCTGTTTGAGCTTGCCGAAC